>Ga0315282_10002165_pt1 | contig 36550 bp, 31 predicted proteins | sample YL17G07_20_MG_FD_203693 | JGI IMG/M metagenome (GOLD analysis project Ga0315282, IMG submission 203693) | Sediment microbial communities from Yellowstone Lake, YNP, Wyoming, USA - YL17G07_20 | ecosystem: Environmental > Aquatic > Freshwater > Lake > Sediment | place: USA: Wyoming | collected...
TCAGCTTTGTTATTCAAGAAATCCTCTATCTAACCGGGTGAATCCCTTCCCGCTAGTGGCTGTGTCGTAATAGGAGGAAACGCTATGTCTGTCATTCTGAACGAAGTGAAGAATCTCGTAGAATCAATGGGTTGGAAAACAGAGATTCTTCGGCTGATGCCTCAGAATGACATTACGACACAGTCTCCTAGTGGAGGGGAGATTTTAGGGTATTTCTCAAATGTTAGAAGAAAATTCTAAGATTTCATGTGTAAGAATCTTATAACAAAATAAGGAGTAAAATATGGACCCTAAGACCTTGAAAGATATATGCGAAAGGTTCAATAAACTTTATACCGGAGTTGTTGGTGATTTGTTGGATAAGAAGGGATATCGGAACCAGATCCTGCCTTACTACATCACCCCATTCACCATTGTGAATAGAGTGGTTGGATTTGCCTTCACCGGCCAAGGATATCTTTGTGATGATTCAAAGAGTGATGACACGCAGATGCGACTGAACATGCTCGAAAGCACCACACCTCACACCATCTCTGTGTGGACCTGCGGAGGCCATACAGGATCTGCCCATTGGGGAGAAATTATGTCCACTGCGGCTCGCGAGCGGGGTTGCCAAGGGGCTGTCATTGACGGTGGGGTCCGAGACGTAGATTTCATCAATGAGATGAAATTCCCTGTCTTTGCCCGCTTTAAATGTTCAGCAAGTTCTATCGGACGCTGGGAAATTAAGGAATATCAGATCCCTATTAAAATTGGTGATACTGTCATTTATCCTGGTGACTTCATTTTCGGTGATGTAGACGGTGTTGTTGTAGTTCCTGAAGGCCTTGTCATAGAAGTATTAACAGAAGCCGAAACCCTTTTTCTGCGTGAAAGGGGGATGCGTGAGGAATTGAAGAAAGGTGTTTCAATTAAGGAGGCCTACAAGAAATACGGCGCTTTTTAAACATTGCGAGGATGGAGCGAAAAGAGGTAATTCTCACTCCTGCTAATCGGCCTTCGCTTGGCAGGATTTCATAATGACTCCATTGATAAGATTGTAGCCCGTCATGGAGGTCATTTCTAATCGTAATCCCCCCTCTCCCCCCTTTAGAAAAGGGGGGTTGGGAGGGATTTGGGAATATTTTTTGCACAAAAATAGAAAGGAAATACGATGAAATCCATTGTCTGTGAAAAACCTTGGCAATTGAAGATGAAGGAGATGGATCTTCCTGAGGTAAAGCCAGGAGAGGCTCTGGTTCGTGTCCGGCGTGTCGGGATCTGTGGAACGGACCTCCATGCCTTCAAAGGAGAACAACCCTATTTCACCTATCCGAGAATCCTCGGTCACGAAATCTCCGGTGAGATTGCGGAAGTAGGAAAGAACTCTTACGGGTTCAAACAAGGTGATCCTGTTGCCATCATTCCCTATCTCGAATGCGGGAATTGTATTGCTTGCAGAATGGGAAAGACGAATTGCTGTACTCGGTTGACCCTTTTCGGTATCCAACGGGACGGAGGGATGTCCGAATATTTAGCGGTCCCCCTCGATCATCTTATCAAATCCGAAACCCTCAATCTCGATCAACTGGCCATGGCGGAGTGTCTTAGCATCGGTGCCCATGCTGTAAGACGTGCCCAGATCGAAAAAGGGGAATTTGCCTTAATCATTGGTACCGGCCCAATTGGGATGGCTGTCATGCAGTCCGCCAGGGAGGCGGGCGCAAAGGTGATGGCTATGGACATCGTGGAAGAGCGGCTCCAATTTTGCCGAGACAAGCTCAAGGTCGACTATGTGATCCATGGAAAGAAAGATCCAGTCAAAGAGATCGAATCCATTACGAACGGAGATTACCCTACCTTTGTATTTGATGCCACTGGAAATGCGAAGTCGATGGAGAGGTCCTTCAAACTCGTGGCTCATGGAGGCCGTTATGTTTTGGTCAGCCTGGTCCAGGAGAATATCACTTTTTTCGATCCTGATTTTCATCGCCGGGAGCTCACCCTCCTGAGCAGCCGAAACGCCACACGACAGGATATGGAACATATCGTTTGCTCTCTCGAGGCAGGGAAGATGAATGGAACTTCTTTTATCACCCATCGCGCTTCATTGGATCAGGTGATCGACCAATTTGAATCCTGGCTGAAACCAGAAACAGGTGTGATTAAAGCCGTGATAGAGTTATAGGGTCGCTGATAAACTTAATATTATCCACACATAAACCATCTAAATTGATAATCCCCCTTCCCCCCTTTTTGGAAAAGTCGGTACGACTCGAAACCGAGGGGCGCGGGGGATTGAGATCACTCACTACCTTAAACTTCCCTTACAAAAATCTTACTTAATGGGTAAGTTAGCAAGGCTTTAAATTCTCTAGTTGACAGAATTTTTTGGAATTGGTATGCATGCATACATGAACACAGGCGCGCAGCTGCACTTACTGCGCAGTAATGAAGGCCAGGACCTTTCTGGTCCTTCACAAGCAGGTTTGGAGAAGTCTCCAGTAACAAAAACACCCTTTTAATCCGGTCACCTTTCACAGATTACAGAAAGGTGATGTTTTTAGAAAGGAGGAGAGAGATGAAGAGAAAGTCTGTAGGATTTCTGGGAAAAGGTAGGAAAAGCATCCTTATTTTGGCAGCAATTAGTCTCATCGCCTTTGGAGTGACCCTTGGGCATGCTGCAAGCTTTCCCAAGATGGACATCAAGCTGGGCCACTCTGGCGTCTTGGACATGTCCTATCACAAGGGATGCGTCAAGTTCGCGGAGCTGATGAAGGAACGCACGGGCGGTGCCGTTACCGTCGACGTCTTCCCAGCGAACCAGTTGGGCAGCGAGAAGGATATGGTGGAGCAGGTCAAGAACGGGGTCATTCACATCTCCTTGACCGGCCCCAGTATGCTGGGTCAGTTCCAGGGGTGGGGGCCCATCGGCGTGCTCGGCATGCCGTATGTCCTGAAGGGCAACACTGAGGATGAGCTGCGACCCAAGCTAATCAAGGTCGCGCGCAGTCCCCTCATGAAGGATCTCAACGAGCGGGCAGCGAAGGAGAGTGGGTTCCGCATCCTTGACATGGGCTGGTGGTACGGCGAAAGACATCTGACAACTAAGACCAAGCAGGTGCTGAAGCCCGACGACGTTAAGGGCTTGAAGATCCGAACCATGGATTCCCCTATGGCGCGTGCAGCACTGGCTGCCCTCGGCGCCGCCACGACCCCCATGGCTGTGGCAGAACTGTACGCAGCCCTCCAGCTCGGGGTGGTGGAGGGACAGGAGAATCCACTCAACACCATCTACTCGCACAAGTTCTACGAGGTGCAAAAATACGTAGCGCTCACCGGACACATGGCCATGAACCTGGTCTTGGTCATCAATGAAAAGTTCTACCAGAGCCTCTCCCCCGAGCTGCAGCAGATCCTCGTGAAGAGCATGCAGGATGCAGGGGACTTCGAGAGCGAGATGCAGATCGGCATGAACAAGAAGAATGCGCAGGACCTCAAGGACAAGGGGATGATTATCACAGCCGTCAACAAAGCCGAATTCGCTGAGCGAACCAAGGACGCCTGGAAACAGTTTGAGCCTGTCTTCGGCAAGGGATTCTATGAGAAAGTTGTCGAAGCCGCAAAGTGAACCCTGTTTAGAAAGGACGGGGCGGGAGATTGTCGATCTTCCGCCCCGCTGTTTTTCTTCCCGATGGAGTCTGAATTCCCATGAACACTGTCCGGTTCTCCGTGAAGTACTTTGAGGAGATCCTATCGGGGCTCTTCATGGTCCTGATGTTCTTAGCCACCTTCGCCAATGTGGTGGCCCGGTACTTTTTTAATAGCCCCATCCTGTGGGCGGAAGAGTTCTCGCGGTATGCTTTCATCTGGGTCGTCTTCCTGGGCGCAGTGGTCTGTACCAAGCACAAGAGACACATTGGCATCGACTCTGTAGTGAAGGCCCTACCCAGCCACGTCCAGCTGTGGGCGAACCTCGCAGCCGACCTGCTGACGCTTGCCCTGATGGTTATCATAATCTGGTATGGTTGGATACTCACCCGATCGGCCACCCAGATTACGGCCACCCTGCAGATACCACAATACGTCATTTACATCGTCGTCCCGTCCTCCGGAGTCCTGGGAGCCCTTTATGGTCTAGGCGATTTCAGGCGCCATCTAAGGGAGGCCTTGGGAGAAAAGCAGGTGACCTGATGCTGTGGCTCTTTGTTGTCACGTTTATTCTATTTGTCATTAATGTCCCCATTGCGTGGTCCATGGCCATTGCGGCCACGGTATTCATGGCCTTCGGCCCCCATGTTCCGCTTCAGGGCATGGTTCAGCGCATGATCGGAGGGATCGATACCTTTCCGCTCCTGGCGATCCCTTTCTTCATCCTTGCGGGGAACCTCATGAACACCGGAGGGATCACCGATCGGCTGGTTCGGGTCGCAAGGGCTATGGTGGGGCACATCACTGGAGGGTTGGCCCACGTGGTGGTGGTGACCAACATGATCATGGCGGGGATGTCCGGTTCTGGCGTGGCTGATGCTGCAGGCAGTGGCACGATTCTCATCCCGGCCATGAAAAAGGCTGGCTATACCGTTCCCTTTTCTGCAGCAATTGTGGGCGCCGCGAGCACCATCGGCCCGATCATCCCGCCGAGTATTCCCTTTGTCATCTACGGCTCGATCGTAGGCGTCTCCGTCGGTCGTCTCCTCCTCGGGGGTGCTGTACCAGGGGTGCTGATGGGGATCATGCTGATGATTTTCGTTTATGTGATCGCCAAGAAGAGGAAGTATCCAAGCGAAAAGAGGGCTACATGGAAGGAGCTCGTTCAGGCCGCAATCTACGCGATCCCGCCCCTGGGGATGCCGGTCATCATATTAGGAGGCATCATTGCCGGAGTCATGACGCCCACGGAGGCGGCAGCAGGAGGTGCAGCCTACGCCTTCGTCCTCGGATTCTTCATCTACCGTGAAATCACCTGGACCCAGATCCCGAAGATTGTCATCGAATCGGTCATGGGAACCGCCTCTATCATGATCATCATGTCCGCAGCCCAGCCCTTCAGTTGGATCCTAACCTATGAGTTAGCCCCCCAGAAAGTCCTGGCCATTTTTGAGAACGTTGAAATGGCCCAGTGGCAGATTCTATTGATCATCAATGTGGCGATGTTCATTATTGGATGCTTTATGGAAAGCCTGTCAGTCATGATCATGGCAGTACCAGTGCTCCTTCCGCTCCTACAGCATGCAGGGGTTGATCTGGTCCACTTCGGGATATTCTTTGTCCTCAACTGCATGATCGGGGCGATCACCCCACCTGTGGGCACTATGATGTACGTGGTCTGTGCCCTGAGCAAGACCTCGATTGTCAAGTTTGCGATAGAGGTATGGCCTTTTGTCATTGCACTGGTCATTGCGCTGCTGATCGTGACCTATGTGCCGATTTTGTCCCTTTGGTTGCCCAACCTGATCATCCCAGGGTGAAGATGCGTATCTAGGTGAAAGAATTCGGATCGGCAAATCAGCTTTCCCAATGGTCCACAAAGCCATCACCAGCTTTACTGAACAGGTTGATTCCATGATTTTTGTAGGTTTCAACATTTAGGAGGCTATGGTGGAAGATTCTCTTATCCAACAGAGAACTGTGATCGTACCTCCTAAGTCGATTTCAGATCAGATCTACGAGGTCCTTAAGGAGCTCATCTTACTCGGCAAAGTTGCCCCAGGAGAACGAATGATAGAAAGCAGCGTAGCCGAGGACCTTAGAACAAGCAGGACCCCTGTTCGGGAAGCTTTTCAACGTCTCACGCAGGATGGATTGGTAGAACGTGTCCCTCAAGGAGGCGTTCGAGTTACTGTTATTACCCCGCGAATGGTAAGGGAAGTATTTGGCATTCGAGCTGTATTAGAAGTTTATGCTGTAGAACTGGTCTGTGACAATATTGAGGCCGAAACAATCATTAAACTAAGAGGACTGGCCCAAGAAGCCCGAAAACTACTATCCTCGCCTGAAGCGAATGACCCAGAGGGATTGATCAAATTATGGAAGATTAACACTTCGTTCCACGAAACCATTTACAGGGCTGCAGGAAGTGAACATTTACTCAAAATAGTAGATCAATTAAATAGCTTGGTGAGACGTTTTCGGTTTTTGTCCATGAGAAAGACAAGGATACGGGCATGGGATCAGCATGAACTTATCATCAAATACCTTGAGGACAAGGATAAGGCAGCGCTTGGGGAATTAATGAAAGCGCACATAGAAGAGGCAGCCTCTGACACAATTAAAGCATTGGAAAACGGTAAATGGGAAAAAGATGTCTAAGGGGCCGATGATAATTTATGCGGAGGAGTTGAGCGTCATGGCCCATCGATCGCAAAAAGTTATTTGGAAGAGCTTCAGAAGCAGACTTTGGAACCGAGGGTTATCAACGGATCACGATTAGGGAGGCGAGGAACGCATGCGGATTGATTTCGGAAAATGTGTGGGATGCGGTCGATGTGTGACCTACTGCCCGGTTGGAGCGATTCATCTCTTTGAAGATTCTCAAAATCCGAAGAAAAAGAAATCAAGGATTGATGAGGATGAGTGTTTGGAGTGTGGCGTCTGTCTCAGGGCAAATGTCTGCAAGCCCCAAGCGATCTACCTGCCGGAGCTGAAGTGGCCGAGGGTGGTTCGACGTGCCTTTAGTGACCCCATGGTAGAGCACAAGGAAACTGGAGTTCCGGGAAGAGGGACTGAAGAAATGAAGACGAATGAGGTTACTGGCCGTTTCAAGCGAGGCTCTTGGGGGATAGCGGTTGAAGTTGGTCGTCCCGGAGTGGGAGCGAGGCTCAGGGATCTCGAATTGATTGCGATGGCTTTAGCCGAGAAAGGGATTGTTTTTGAACCCAGAAATCCGGTGACGTTTTTGTTTGAGGATGTGAAAATTGGAAAACTCAAACCAGAGCTGAAGAACGAGAAAGTTCTCTCTGCCATTATTGAGTTTGAAGTGAAGCCCGATCAGCTCAAAGGCGTTCTTCAAACACTGAAGGACGTTTCTGGAAAGGTAGAATCCGTATTCTCCGTAGACCTGATTTCTTTTCCGGAGGAAGTGGAAAAGGGCCCGGCGCTTGAGATCGCAAAGCAAATGGGGTTTCCAATTTATCCAAATGGAAAGGTGAACCTGGGACTGGGGAGGGCCCTGAATAAATAAGAATTAAAGGAGATCCGATGACACATACACTGCATCGCACAGGAGACATCGAGAGCTTGAAGAAAGACTTTCCAATGTTGACTCACGTGGCCAGAGGGTATAATGACATCGGAGCTGGAGAGCGGCTCAAAGAGATGGCCCAGATTGCAAGAAAATATACGGATCTGAACTTCGGAGATTGTAAGGTGGCGAACAAATTCATGATGTCTCCCGAAGAGATCATGGAAAAGCATACAGTGGGTTGGCAGGTCGTATTCAAGGACAAGAAAAGTCTAATTGCCTGCATGAAAGAATTGAAAGAGAAAAATATTGGGATTTCGGTCGTGGTCTCCGGTTTGTTCGATGAGGTTTTCGAGTGCTGTCAAAAGGCCCGGATCAACCCCCCGCTGATTGAATTTGCATTAGGAATTCACGGAAATAAAGACAAGATCTGGCCGCCGGAGATCCTTGATTTCGTGACCATGTGTGGTCATGGGCTGGTTTCCGGTCACCTCGTTAAGAAAATGGTGGGGGATATCAACAAGAAAAAAATCACTATTAAGAAGGCAGCCGTGGAGCTGGCGAAGCCCTGCGTGTGCGGTATATTCAACCCCGACCGAGCGGCCAAATTGCTGAAGAGGATGACCCGCTTGTGAAGGGAAAAAAGGAGGTAAAAATGCCTGAAGCGATAGGAATCATCGGCCTCGGACGGATGGGAATGACGGCCGCAAAAAAGTATATCAAAGAAGGGTATAAAGTGGCGGGATATGCTCGGAGGCCTGAGGTGATTAAAGAATTTACCAGTGCTGGCGGAATGGCGCTGAGAAACAGTAGAGAAGTAGCCGAAAAGTCTGGCAAGGTCATTGTTTATGTGTTGAACGACCAGCAAGTCATCGAGGTGGTGACTGGTCCCGATGGCATCCTTGAAGGATGCCATAAAGAAACAAGGGTAATCTGCATGTCGACTATCGACAAAGACAATCTTGAATGGGTGGCCGAGCAATGCGCAAAAAAGGGGGTGGGGTTTGTAGATTGTCCTGTTACCGGCGGACCGGCTAGAGTGGAAGCAGGAACTTTGACGCTGATTGTAGCAACATCTAAAGACCTTCTGGAAGAATGCCGGGCTGTTCTTGAAGTCCAGGGGAAAATTACCCATGTGGGTGAAAAGCCTGGATTGGGACAGGCGGTCAAGCATTGTAACCAGCTTCTTGTGGCCACCACCACTGCTGCTATCGTTGAACTAATTACCCTGGCCAAAAAGGGGGGACTTGACCTACGGCTGGTCTGCCAGGTCGTGGGTAGTGGAATTTGCGGAAGTGATTGGTTCAGGCTCATCACATCCAGTATACTTGACAATGCCCCTGCGCCTGGAGGGCTGGGCCAGATGTGCAAAGACATTGGGTTGGTGATCAACGATAGTAGAAGGGTACGAATTCCTTTAATTGTGGCTTCTGCAACCTATCAATACTTTCTGGGGGCTCTTTCCTTGGGGATGGAAAACGCTGACATCCACGAGCTCATTAAGGTCCTTGAAAAATGGACGAATCCAGGTGTCTGACCTGAGATACACCCTGGGCATTGTCCTGGCCGGCAGATAATTAAGATAGCGACGCGTAAAGGAGGATGGCATGGGAAAAACTCTTGTGCGAGGAGGGTTGGTGATTGATGGAACAGGGGGCTCTCCGATTGACAAGGGTGCGATCCTTATTCAAGGACAACATATCATCGGGGTTGGAAAGGAAGAAGAGTTCAAGGAAAAAGCGGATGTCCACGTGTTGGACTGTAGCGACCAGACCCTCCTGCCGGGCTTGATTGACTGCCACAACCATCTCTCCCTCGACCCCACACTGGAAAACTATCTCTATCGGATGAACGACAGTATTCCGGAACTTACCCTGCGAGCAACGACAACCATGGCCGTTGACCTTCAGTCTGGTGTGACGACCTCTCGCTGCCTTGGCGACAAAGGCTTTCTTGATGTGGAATGCAAAAAGGCAATTGCGGAAGGGCGACTTCAAGGTCCTCGCCTTCTAGTAGCAACCAGAGGTGTTCGGGCCCTTCATGGACACGGTTTCGTGGGATACCCTTTCAGTGGTGTTGAGCAGATTCGAACCGCGGTAAGGGAAAACTTGGCAGCAGGAGCGGATGTAATCAAAATCTTCATCACCGGAACCCTCCACGATCCCAAGGGCATTCCCAGCTACTTCTCTAAAGAAGAGATTCAGGCCGCGGTGGATGAGGCTCACCGCTTGGGGGTCCCGGTAGCCACCCACTGCATTGGTGGAATTGGCCTGGAGTGGGCACTGGAAACGGGCATCGAAACTATAGAGCATGGCTATTTCTTGACGGATAAAGAGATTGATCTTCTGGCCAAATCGGATAGCTGGCTGGTGATGACGCCGAGCATCTTCTTCACTGACGCCAGAATTCGGACTTTACCGCCTCATCTCGTTGAAGGCCATTTGCAGCAGCGAGATGAGGTTGCTCAGCGAATGAGGGCTGCTATTAAGGCGGGTATTAAATTCGCTGTGGGCACAGATGGCATGCATGGCGGACTGGCCCAAGAGATTCAATATCTGGTGGATTTTGGGGCCACACCTAGCCAAGCCTTAATGGCCGCCACTTGCAATGCTGCTAAGGTTTGTGGACTTGAAGAGAGCATCGGGACCCTTGAACCAGGCAAATATGGGGACATCATTGGAGCAAAAGGGAATCCCCTGGAAGACATCGGGGCGCTGAAAAGAGTCAAGACGGTTGTCTCCAGGGGAGAGATTAAGCATCAAGCCGGTCAATAGGGATGGAGGCCAAGAGGAGGAAACTCATGCAGTATTTCGTGTCCAAAACTACACCGCGGACAATCCTGATTATGTTTGACAGAGATGACCTGCTCCTTGAAGGCATTCAGGAGGTTATAAAAAGAGAACGGATCGACACCGCAGCAATCACAGGTGGGATCGGTTCTTTGCAGCGAGTGCATCTCCACACCATTACCACTACGGCTGTCCAATCATTGGATAAATACTGGAACTTCACGGGCGCCATCGAGCTGGCAAGCGTTCAAGGCTCAGTCATTGGCGGTGATGCTCACGCCCACATCAGCGTATTCGACTGGGACAGCAAAACCACTTACATTGGGCATTTAGAACCCGGAAGTGTGGTGGCCTATCGGGCTGAGGTCAGCCTGACTGTTCTCGATGGAGTCAAGACTGAACGGTATAATGATGAGCAGGGTAACTTCCGCATCAGACAGGTTTAGAAATGAATCCGAAGTGAATGTCGGTGTGTGGCCAGTCGCGAAGGCGGCGGAGGATATCGCGGGGGGCGCGAAACAATTCAATCAAAAGGAGTTTCACGATGATTGATCTGCATCAACTAACCAATTTGGCCTCTACCACTTTAGACCGATTCCGATTGGACAAGAAGGTGGCTCTTGTGGTAGGCGGGAGCCGGGGGCTCGGCCAGGCTATGGCCCTGGCTCTCTCCTCTGCCGGAGCAAATGTATGTGTGGTGGCAAGAAGTGCTCAAGATCTTCAAAAGACGGTTGAAGCGATTTCGAAAACGGGAAGAGTGGGTAAATATATCGCAGCAGACGTTTCTCACGAAGAAGAAGTGGAAAAGATGGTGGATCAGGTCATGAAGCTTTTCGGCCGAATTGACATCCTGGTCAATAGCCAGGGAGCCGTTCATTTACAACCTTCTATCGATTTCGATACGGCAGCCTGGCAGAAGGTGATGGATGTTAATCTAAAATCGGTCTTTTTATCCTGTAAGCATGTGGGGCGCATTATGCTGAACCAAGGGAAGGGAAAGATTATTAACATCTCTTCGGTGCGGGGATTTCAAGGACGTGCAGAGGATATGGCTTATGCACCAAGCAAAGGAGGAGTAAACCAATTGACTCGTTCCCTTGCCATCGAATGGGGATCAAAAGGTATCAATGTCAATGCCATCGCCCCGGTTTTTACTCTTACTCCCATAAATGTATCGTTCTTAAATGACCCGGTCAAAAAGGAATGGGTCCTCAGTCGGATTCCGATGAAGCGTCTGGGACAACTGGATGATCTTTTCGGCCCTGTCGTCTTCCTCGCCTCCGAAGCTTCCAATTTTGTGAATGGTCATATCCTCCCAGTCGACGGCGGCTGGCTCGCCGCCTAAACGTCCCTCCTAATTTGCTGCAGTTCATCGAAGAGATAATCTTCGATGGGAATGCCGTTTCTTATTCGATCCCTTTCCCTCAGATATTCCGGCTCGCCAGGAACCATCAAACGGTCAAATCCCTCGGCCGTGGGAGCCTGGTGCAACTCCTCGATTATTTGAGTCACCTGATCAAGGAAGGATGAATGACCTGGGAAGCGATGGTAATCGATGGCACCCACGAGATGACAGAGGTCTCGCTTCTTCTCATAGTCCCCGTACATGAGGGTGACATGGGGTCCGAAGTTGCCTCCCAACAGGAGGCCTGTGAGGACATCGACGATCACCCCCAAACCAAATCCTTTTGCTCCGCCCGCCGGTGTCCAATAGACTGCGTGATGAGGGTCGGTCGTGGGCTTTCCCTCTTTGTCGAGCGCCCACGTGCTTGGGATCGGGCGATTCTCAGCCCTCGCCTTATAAATATGTCCCCCCGAAACCGTGCTCGTGGCCATATCCAACACGATCGGTGTTCCATTTCGGGACGGAATTCCAACGCATAACGGGTTGGAGCCAAAGAAAGGTCTCGTACCACCAAATGGGACAACGCCAGAATCCGTTTGTGTGATTGCCATCCCGATCATATCCGCTTCTATGGCTTGAGTGGCGTAAAAAGAGAGGGCCCCGCAATGGCTGCTTTTGCGAACCCCCACAAGCCCAAGCCCCCATTCCTTTGCCATCTCTATGGCCTGGCTCATCGCATGCCAAACAGCCACGTGGCCCAATCCATCATCTCCCTCCAAATACGCGGTGACAGGACCTTTTGTTTCCACTTTTAATTGAGGTTTGGGGTTGATGGAACCGGCTTCCAGTCGCCTGACATAATGGGACACACGCATAACCCCGTGAGAATCAACCCCACGCAAATTGGCATGGACCAAGGCGTTTGCGACAAGCAAACCGTCCGCTTCAGGTACACCCCGGCTCTGAAAGATCTCCGCAAGAAGGCGACGAAGTTCATCTGCCATCATGACCTTCATGGTTACGATCTCCTCCTAAACACTCCCTCGTCTTGTAGGCGAGCGGTTCCAAGAGCAGGTCGACTACAAGTCGACTCCGGTCTCGATCCCTGTTGTTTGTCATTCCTGCGCAAGCAGGAATCCAGAACCAAATCTGAACGAAACCCAACTGGATACCCGCTTTCGCGAGTATGACAAAACTGGAGTTGGCTCATGTTCACCCTATTAAGATTTCACCATTTCTTGCTCGGTCTGAAGGCGAGGCGTTTCCGCCATCCCCGATGGGGAGATTAAACGATGGAAATTTTTCCCATGTCGACTCAATTTACCGTTGGATCCGGCCAAATTCCTTTCCTTCCACGAGGTGCCTTACTTCATCCATTGAGACTAAATTGAAGTCACCGGGGATCGTATGCTTCAGACAGGATGCCGCCGCAGCGAATTCGATAGCCCGTTCCGATGTCTCCCCCATCAATAGTCCATGGATCAGCCCCGCGGTAAAGGCATCGCCTCCGCCAATTCGATCAACGACCACAATGTCGTAAAGACGACTCCGGACCATTTCTCTACCGTCATAAAGGAGTCCCAAGATCTGATTCACGGATGCAGAGGCCTCCTTCCTCAAAGTCATCGCCACATGGGAGAACCTGAAGCGTTTGGAAAGGTTCGCCAGGGTCTCCGCCAATGGCCTCGGGTCCTGGATTAGGTTAGAACGCACGGCCTCAGGAATGGGAATGCCGAAGATCTGGATGGCATCCTCTACACCCATAATGGCAACATCTACAAATTCCATTAACTCTGGCATGACCCGCCGGGCCTCTTCGATGGTCCACAGCTTGCTCCGGTAGTTCATATCGCAACTGATGGTGAGGCCGTTCTTTTTTGCCACAGAAAAAGCATCCTTGAGGGTGTGGACGATGTTCTTCCCTCTTGCTGGAGCAGTCCCGGAGAAATGAAACCAGTCTTTTCCCGGGAGGATTTCCTCCCAATGGAATTCTGCCGGGTCTGCCTCCTGAAAGCAGCTGTGGGCCCGGTCATAGATAAGCTGAGAGGGACGCTGAGAAGCCCCGATTTCGGCAAATACAATCCCCAGCCGTTTTCCCCCACGGACGATGAAGTCCGTGTTCACACCGAAGCGCCGAAGATAATTAATACAGGCCTGGCCAATCTCATGATCGGGTACTTTTGATATGGCAAAAGCCTCTATTCCCCAGTGTGCCAAAGAAACGGCGACATTCGCTTCTGCCCCTGTATAACGGGCATCAAAATCCTCCGCCTGGACAAAACGCTCATGGTGTTTGGTCGTCAAACGGAGTAAGAGTTCCCCAAACGTGACCACGGTTTTTTTCTGGGTTGTCTCCATCACAAAACTCCTTGTCCTTTAAGGGCCATATGAATTAGTTTTCAGCGTATCCATCAGTTGGCATTCAAGCTTGACAAAGGATAACCATTTTTAGTAATTTCTTACTCAATAAAGGGCAAAAAATCAATGGAATATTGAAAGGAGGGGGCGGATACCTAATCGCTGTTGAGGACCGTCCAAATAAAATCCTGTAGAAAGGGGGGTGTTTTATGAAGAAGGTTATATTTCTATTAGGTCTCGCTTTTGTTTTCTTAGTGGTGAGTTCGGCCTCAGGGCAAACGGCCAAAAAACCGTATGAATTGATTCAATGGAATAAACCCAAACCCATCGGCCAGAGGATCGGTGGCCAGCAATATGTCCTTCCTGAAGGATGGAAGGAAGCTCTAAAAGGGGTTGCCAAGATCAAGGTTTCCAACTTTGGTGCCTTGGAGCATGACCCGGCTACGGTCCAGAATGCGAAGAGGTTTGAGGAATTGACCGGAATCAAAGTTGAATTGCTCGCCTGGCCAGAACCACCTATTGTTGCCAAGACCGTTGCCATCTTTGCAGCCAAAAGTTCTGCCGTGGATGTGTTCTGTTACGATCATCCCACGACCTATATGCAGATGGTCGCAGGTGGATGGCTCCATCCCATCGATGCCATCTGGAATGATCCTGGCGTGTGGAAGCTCTATGCGCCACCGACCAAGAAAGGGCTGACGGCTCCTGATGGAAAAATTTATGGATCCATCGGACAGGTGAAGACCATGATGCTCTTCTACCGGCCATCGATCGTTTCCAAACCTCCTGCCACTTGGGCTGAACTGAAAGAGGTGGCAAAGAAAGTGACCACGGACAAGGCTTGGGGTTTTGTCTTCTCTGCAGGGGGTGAAATGGATATCGTTTATCCTCTGAGAGATATGATTTACTCACAAGGCGGAAGGACGGTTGATCTGAAGCGCCAGAGAATTGTCATCAATACCCCGGAGGGTAAGAATGCTTGGAAGATGTTAACAGACATGGTACTGGTCGATAAGAGTGCACCCACCTCCGTGTTGGAGTATTCCTGGATGGCGGCCTCGGATATGTTTGCGATGGGTAAGGCCGCCATGGTCATGACCCACACCGTCGATGCCAACCGGTTTCAGGATCCGAAAAAGGCTCCGAATATTCAAAATGACTGGGGGGTCGCTCCTCCTCCGAAATGGGATGCTTCCAAACCTGACGAATACCACGCCTCCTATTTCGACATCGATGGCTACATGATCAACAGGTTTATCAAGGACAATCAGAAAGCAGCGGCCATGCTCTTCCTGGATTACATGAGAAGCTACGAGGCCCACTATCGCGAACTCATTGTGGAAGGGAATGAGTCAGCGCTCATCTCTGTGTATGATCATCCAGATGCAAAGAAGATCCCTGTCCCCGAAGGAAGAAAGATGGCCATGAGCCGTGCCGTACTCGAGACCTTTCCTCCTGCTGGAAGGGCCCTGACGGATATCATCAAGGAATTCTATGCCAATGCCATCTCCAAGAAGATGGAGGCCATGGACGCCTTAGAGAAATGTCAACAGGCCCTTGATGAATACGCTGTTCCCGAATAGCCATGCCCGTCTGCCGGGGATCCCATCCTGTTCAGGATAGGATCCCCGAATTTTTCTTTGCCGGTTGAAACAGAGTGAGAGTCCCCAACTCCAGATATGGTTTTTTTTTGAATGTCCCAGGCCTTCTCGTCGTCCTATTCTGGGTCATCTTTCCAGCCTTCCTCCTTTTTTACACAAGTTTTATTCGCTACGATAATGTCCATCCCATCCTGTTCAGTGGGCTCGCGAACTATAAGCAACTCTCCCATTCTCGTGTCTTCTGGATCAGCGTTGAAAAGATCGCTATCTTCAGCATCGGTTCAACGGCAATGACGTTTTTTGGAGGCCTCATCCTGGCTCTATGCCTCAGCGGCATCACCCGGGGGGGCGGCATTCTCCGATCTCTCATGATCGTCCCCTGGGCAGTGCCTGCCGTGATCTCTGGTCTGATCTGGAAGTGGATGTTCAGTCCTGACTTCGGGGTGGTTAGCGATCTTTTGATGAAGGTTGGCCTCATCGATGCACCTTTGAGCATTTACGGCAATACCACTCTCGCCATGTGGGGGGTGATCATTGCCGACAGTTGGACCCGGATCCCTTTCATGGGGATCATCCTGTTGGCTGCCCTCCTGAGCATCCCTGCCATTCTCCACGAGGCAGCGAAAGTGGATGGGGCCGGAGCTCTGAGCCGATTCTTCTCTATCGATCTTCCCTTGATCAAAGGACCTCTGCTCGTGGGTCTCCTAATTACGACCATCTTTTCTTTTCGAACGATCGATATCATTATTCCTCTAACCGCTGGGGGCCCGGGAAGGGCCACGTATGTCTTTGGATATTTTATCTGGGACCAGATCACGAAGACCCTAAACTTTGGACAAGGGGCTGCCGCGGGAGTGGTTCTGTTCTTTATCACCTCTGTCATTGCGGTGGTCTTTATTTACTTCATGCGTAAATAGAAAGAAAAACATGACCGATAGGCTTCTTGAAAGTCGGGGTTTGTCCTATGGCATCGCGATCCTCCTTCTCTCCTTGATGATGCTCCCGATTTACTGGACCGTGGTGACTGCCTTCAAGCCCGATGTGGAAACTTACGTTTTTCCACCTGTCTATTTTCCCAAAGATCCAACGTTGACTCCCTTTCAACTTCTCTTTGAGTCCTATCCTTTCTGGGACTATATTCTAAATTCTATTATTGTCACCGTGGTCACGACCGCTGTGGTCAGCGTGATCGCCATGTTCGCTGCCTATGGGATCAGTCAGTATCCCTTCAAAGGAGGCGGCTTCGTCTTGATGGTTCTCCTTGCCACACGGATCATCCCTCCTCTTTCATTGCTGATTCCTTTTTATCTTGTGGTGAGTTATCTCGGGTTGGTGGACACCCTGATGAGTATGATCATTGCCAATATCTACCTCACCTACCCGTTTGCGGTTCTCATTATGAAGTCTTTTTTCGATACCTTTCCAAAAGAGCTGATCGACTCGGCCATTGTCGATGGATGTTCCAGATCGGGTGCCCTCTTCAAAATCGTCCTGCCTGTGGGGGCCCCTGGGATTGCCTCCGCGGCCATCATCACCTTCCTCTGGACCTGGAACGAATTCATTTATGCCTTCGTCTTCACCTCGACCTCGAAAGCCCAACCGATCACGGTTGGTTGTTTTGACTGCATCGGAGACATCTTTGTCAACTGGAACCAGATGTGTGCAGGAGCCGTTCTCGCAGCCTTACCCGGTATCATCTTCGTCTTTGCTGCTCAAAAGTACCTGATCCGAGGCCTGACCGCAGGAGCACTGAAAACCTGATTCAATACCTTTCAGATTTCTGATTGTAGTTTGAAGATAAAAATCGAATCCCTTCGAATGAAATGCCATGTTTGTCATTCTGAACCCTTCGCCATTTGTCACCCTGAGCGAAGCGAAGGGTCTCGTTCTTAGGCTCAGGATAAACTCCGTGAAGAATCTGACATAGAGTGTCATCCTGAACGAAGTGAAGGATCTCGGAAGTTCCTTCGCTTTGCTCAGGACAGGCTTCGGCTAACGCCTCAGAATGACATTGTGACACAGTCCCCACAGGGGAGAGGGAGGGGGTGAGGGGGAATTTCAAATACGTTTGGCTAGATTCTAGAACCCTATAGATAACAGCCATTGAAACTAGTGTAGTGTTTCAGAAATCGCTTTACATATTTTGTCATTCCGGACCTGATCCGGAATCCAGTCTTTTTAATCTGGATTCCTGCTTTCGCAGGAATGACAGCTCTTAGATCATTATCAAGAAGTGTTAGATTCACTACACTGGCCTCCTCCAGGGATTCTTTCAGGAGAAATGAGATGAATGCTCGAGAACGCTTTCTTGCAATCATGAATTCTGAAAAGGTCGATCGAACCCTCTTCTGGGAGATGGGTTATTGGAAGGATACTCTTGATCGATGGTATCAGGAAGGACTTCCGCAGCAACACGATGTCACCTCGGGATTGAAACCCGGGGAAGGAGTCCGTGGAGAGGACGCCCCTCACGAGGATTTCTTTTCAGACCGAAAACGGGACGTGGATGTTCATGACTATTTTGGCTTTGATCCTGGAATCATTTGCCTTCCTGTCAATTCTCTCCTCCAACCCCAATTTGAAAAAAAGACCCTTGAAGAAACAGAGGGCTACATCATATTGCAGGATGAACTAGGCGTTCAAAAAAAAATGAATAAGAAGGAGGCCTCCAGACCCCAATTCCTGAAATGGCCGGCACAGGATCGAAAGGGGTTTGAAGAACTCAAAGACCGCATGAAACCGTTTCTCCGGGATCGGGTTCCTCCAGATTGGAAAGATAGGATGAAGCAACACGCTCAAAGGGACTACCCCCTGACCCTGGGAGGTTATCCTTGCGGGTTTTATGGGACCCTGCGCTTCTTGATGGGAGAGGAGAAGCTTCTCTTAAACCTTTACTACGACCCCCAATTGGTCAAAGATTTCATGAACTATCTTGCCGACTTTTGGATCGAGCTCTGGGGACAGGCCCTCTCAGAAATTAAAGTCGATTGCGTCAATTTCTGGGAGGATATGGCCTATCGGTCAGGCCCCATCATCTCTCCCGAAATGTTCAAAGAATTCATGCTCCCCCCCTATCAACGGGTCACTTCCTTTTTAAGGGAGATGGGAGTGAAAATCATTCTCGTCGATACGGATGGAAGAGTTGAAAAACTCATCCCCCTCTTCTTGGAGTCTGGCATCACAGCCATCTTTCCCTTTGAGGTGCAGGCAGGCAATGATATCGTCGCCTTCCGGAAGCAATATCCTCGACTGGGGATCTTAGGGGGGATTGATAAGATAAAAATCGCCGAAGGAAAGAAGGCCATCGACGAGGAGCTCAATTCAAAGGTTTCCTTCATGCTTCGATCGGGAGGTTATATTCCCCATATCGATCATCATGTCCATCCTGATATATCCTGGAAGGACTTTATATACTATCGCACTCGCCTCAATGAAATGATCCAGGCGGGAGGAAAATAGCTCGTTGAGATCGCGTCGCTTCCTTCCGAAATGTTGACAACTGGCTGTCCATTTGATAGATGTTAATTGGTCTAGTGAAGCTCCCCGCCCACAGGGGGGGCTTCACGGATAGCCGAGACTTTCCAGTCTCGGCGAAAATGCGGTTGCCGGACAAGAATGTCCGGCCTATCGGGTTTTGAAATCGCTGCATTCATCCCCGCCTACAGAGGCATTCTGTAGCATTTTCGTAATAAATTGAAAGGAGGTAAAAGGAATGAAAGAGAGGAATATCAAACTATTCTTTATTGGATTTATGTTGGTTGCTCTGGGCCTTGGGCTTCTATCGACCCTAGCAGAGGCTCAGATCAAGTATCCCACGCGACCCATCCAATTTATTTGCCCGTGGGGTGCGGGAGGAGGAACAGACCGGGTTGCCCGTATGCTTGGCGTTCTCCTTGAAAAGGATTTAGGCCAACCTGTGACTGTGGTAAACAGAACGGGCGGGGGCGGAGCGGTGGGCCACACCGCTGGGACCACGGCTGCTCCGGATGGCTACACCATGACGATTGTCACCGTTGAGATCACCATGATGCACTGGATGGGGTTGGCTCAGGTCAATTACAAGGATTTCAAGCCTGTGGCCCTGATTAACATTGACCCGGCAGGAGTCACCGTACGAGCAGATGCACCCTGGAACACTCTGAAAGAACTTCTTGACTACGCCAAGGCCAATCCAGGAAAATTGAAGGCTACTGGAACGGGCAAAGGAGGCATCTGGGATCTCGCTCGGGCTGGAATGCTTAAGACGGCTGGAATCTCGATCGATGCCATTCCCTGGGTTCCGAGTGAGGGAGCAGCTCCCGGCCTTGCAGAAATGGTCGCCGGTGGCGTTCCGGTGGTCACCTGCAGCCTTCCTGAAGCCCGCTCGATGATCGAGGCGAAAAAGGCGAAGGCCCTGGCCATCATGGGAGAGAAACGGGATAACATCTTTCCTGATGTTCCCACATTGAAAGAGTTGGGGATCAACTGGACCATGGGTGCATGGCGAGGGGTTGGAGTACCCAAGGATACACCAGACGATGTGGTAAAGGTTCTTGAGAAGTCTCTTGAGAAGGCAGTCGCCAGTGCTGAGTTCAAAGACTTCATGGTTAAGAATGGATTTGGAATCTTGTGGAAACCCGCGGCGGAATATGGGAGGTTTATGGCCGATGGCGATAGAGATATGGGAGCCATCATGAAGGAGGTCGGTCTGGTCAAATAAGGACGGGCTGTTGAAAAATGAATTTCGACCTTAATAGGTCATTCCTGCGAAAGCAGGAATCCATTCTTTTCAAGGCTTTCTGGACTCCCGCTTTCGCGGGAGTGACAGTATACCAGGGTTTTTCGACAGCCTGAGGAGATCTGATTCCTTTGACAAGCGGGGCTTTGGAAAACAGGATTCCTCAGCCCCGCTTTTAATTATTAATTTATGAAAAAGAACGACATCATTGGGGGGGGGATTTTTATTGCTCTGGGAATTTTCATCTTCACCCAGACCTGGAACTATCCTTCTCTAGAAAAGGGCCATCCCGGACCAGATCTCTTTCCCAATCTCCTGGCCCTCCTCTTTATCGGCTTCGGCTTAGCCCTTATCCTAAAGGCCAGGAAACTTATTTCAACTGAAACAGTAGTCGTTTCTGGTCCAAAGAGAATTTCAAACGCCCTCTTTGTCCTGGCCACTGTTGCCGTATATGTAGGCGTTGTTAACTTCGTTGGATTTCTTATCACCAGCGCTGTCCTCCTCTTTCTTCTGATGAAGAAATTGGGAGTGACTATTCTTAAAAGTGCACTGGCAAGTGTCATCATTACCCTCTTTATCAATCTCATGTTCTCGAAGATTCTCAGGGTCCCCCTTCCCTATGGAATCCTGGGATGGTGATGGCTGATGAGATACCCCACCCTCTCCCTCCCCCTCGATGGGGGAGGGAGAGGGTGGGGGTGAAAAATTATGAATATTTTTCATTTTGCATTTTGCATTTTGCATTGAGATTTTCTTATGGATATCTTTTTTCAGGGCCTTTCGCTGCTCATGAACTTAAAAGTCATCATGGTGATCATGATATCAGCCATCTATGGCCTCTTTGTGGGAGCCGTCCCCGGTCTCACAGCCACGATGGCGGCAGCCCTGCTCATTCCATTTACCTTCTATATGGACCCAGTTCCTGCTCTCGTTTCCATTGTCACCATGTCTGCCATGGCGATCTTTGCAGGAGATATTCCCGCAGCCCTCGTCCGGATTCCTGGCACTCCATCCTCTGCTGCGTATACGCAGGATTCTTTTGAACTCACCAAACAAGGTAAGGGTGAATTGGTCTTAGGAGTCGATGTCGTCTTTTCAGCCATCGGGGGACTGATGGGAGCGGTCATCCTCATGACCTCAGCACCACTCCTCGCTGAGATCGCTTTCAAATTTACAAGCTTTGAATACTTCTGGCTTGCGGCCATGGGCCTCAGCGCTACGGTTATGGTCTCAAGAGGTTCTCAGGTCAAGGGTGCTCTCTCCATGATCCTGGGCCTCTTCTTCTCCACCGTTGGCGTCGATATCACCCTCGGATATCCCCGCTTCACCTTCGGTGTCATAGAGCTTCTTAATGGCGTCGATTTCATTCCTGCAATGATCGGACTCTTCGGAGTTTCTGAAGTGATCCGGAGCGTCATGCAGGGCGAACTCGCCTACCCTATTGCGCGTGTTCGCGCTGAAAAGATCTTCTCCGGAATGTTTAAAATGTTTAAACGATACAAGTTCAATGTGCTTCGGTCCGGGCTGTTGGGAACCTTCATCGGCATCCTTCCTGGCGCAGGTGCTGACATCGCTGCTTGGATTGCTTACGCTGTATCGAAAAGGAGTTCCAAAGAACCCGAAAAATATGGGGCGGGATCGATTGAGGCAATTGTTGATTCAGGAACGGCAAACAACTCCTGTCTGGCTGGAGACTGGGTTCCAGCTCTCGTTTTTGGAATCCCAGGGGACTCGATCACCGCCATTGTCATTGGCGTTCTCTTTATGAAAGGACTCCGGCCGGGGCCTATGATCTTTGAAACCCAGCCCGATATTGTTTATGCAGTCTACCTCTCCTTCATCCTTGCCAATCTTCTGATGATCCCCTTTGGTTACCTGGCCATTAAGGCGAGCTCTCAAATGCTCCGGGTTCCGAGAAACATTCTCATGCCAGGGATCCTCATGTTTTCCGTGGTCGGTTCCTTTGCCATCAATAATTCTATTTTCGATGTTGGGATGATGCTGGTGATGGGTGTGATTGGTTACTTCCTGGAAGCGAACGGTTTTCCGGTAGCACCGGTTGTTCTCGGCATCGTCCTCGGCCCAATTGTTGAAAAGAACTTCATGATGAGCATGATCAAGACGGATTGGGACGCCACCCAATTCTTTACCCGCCCCGTGAGTGCCATCCTTTGCATCATTACCCTTTTCATCTGGTTTTTCCCCCTCTTCGCCGCCGTATTGGAAAAAACCAGAAAGAGAAACAATCGATAAAAGGGGACAGGCAGGCGGCTGAGGGAGCTTTAGAGCGAAACCTTTGATCGTGTAAATTCATGTGCTTCTTCAGCGTTAACTCATTATTTCTGACGACAAGGACATTTGACCACACCCTCCAAATGACCGCAATTCTAAAGGTCCTGAAGCTGCCTGCCTGTCCCCTCCCCTTTATTGCGACACTGTCTCAATGGGGAGAGGGAGGGGGTAGGGACATGAAGCAAATGAGGTCGAAATGGTGGGAAAATTTAAAGCGCTGAGAGGAGGCCCCCTTCTACATAGATAATTTGGCCGGTAATATAGTCAGAGGCTCGTGAGGCCAAAAAGACGGCCGCTCCCATCAGATCGGAGGGTTCCCCCCATCGACCTGCTGGAGTACGCGACCGGACCATGGCATCGAATTTTTGATCTTCCAGAAGAGCTTTATTCATCTCCGTCGCAATAAATCCAGGCCCAATACCATTCACCTGGATATTATACTTTGCCCACTCCACAGCCATGGCCTTTGTCAACATCTTGACTCCTCCCTTCGAAGCAGTATAGGGAGCGATCGTCGGACGGCTGATCTCACTCATGAGAGAGCAGATGTTGATGATCTTTCCCGCCCTTCGGGCAATCATCCCCTTCACCACTCTCTTGCTAATCAGAAACACTGCTGTCAGATTCGTTTCGATCACTTCCCGCCAAACTGATTCTTCAATGGTCTCTAAGGGGCCGCGCCTTTGGATTCCAGCATTATTCACCAAAATATCGACAGGACCCACTTCTCTGTCTACGGTTGAGATGTTTTGATCAACTTGCTTCGAATCCGAGACATCGAAAGAATAGCCATAAACCTTGAGGCCCTCTTGGGAGAGCGCGGAGACGGCTCGATTCAGCCTCTCTGCATTCCTCCCATTTAAAATGATCGTCGCCCCTGCCTGGCCAAGGCCCCGGGCAATGCCAAATCCAATGCCCCGACTCGAACCCGTGATCAGCGCAATCTTTCCGGTCAAATCGAATAACGCGTTCATCATCAAATCTCCTCCTTTACCCCGTTAGAAACCCCCGCTGCTTGCCCCACGTGAAGCTTCACTTCTATCGAGGCTTGCTAATGGAATGAACCCCGTATGGCCTCTGATCTCTTACGGGGTGAAGATAAAATTCCTTTTGGAGCGAGCACTGGGTTTGGGGTCTAAAGCCCCGTGTTAGCCCTCCTGTTAGAAGGTCGAAAACATTCCAACGGGGTTTAGTCCGTGGTGAAACAGTCGACAAGCCTTCCTCGCTGCTTCTCCGAAATTCTTACCGAACACCGATATCAATCGCCTTCACGGAATATTATAAAAGAAGTCCAATGTCTTTTGGAAAAAATTCTTAAATCACTCGGAACAAAAAGGAGGCAGGATATAAGATTTCAGGCAAAATGATGCGGCGATTCAGCACCAAACAGCGCTGGTACTAACCCATTTCAAGAAACCCTCACTGCTCTATTACACCTACTGTTCATTTTAACTTAATCTCCGATGTCAACGTCTACGGCTGGAAATGCGAAGAAAAACGGTGCCTTTCATTGGGTGACTTTCCCTTAGTCTTTTACAAAAAAATAATAAAATGCAATTTAAACAAAATATTCTCGATAGTTATATTGGACAATTATCGGCCTAAAAAAAGAGCAAGAGTTTCATCATATAAGTTCCTAAACCTCTTATATGTTCTGCGTATCAGAAAGTATTCATTTATGGGGCGATCGTCTGTGACTGATAACTTCGCGTCAGGATTCAGAGTCCAGTCTATCGGTATTTCTCTCTTTAGCATCCCTTCATAAAGTGCCCCTGCATTCTTACCCGACTCCCATTCGATAAAATCGGTCGTTGCTTTGGCAGGAAGTCTATGAACAAATGTTTCGACACTAGGTAAGTCAAACGGTTGCATCGAGGCAAAAAAATGAAAGCCCCACCCAGCGAAAGAATTACAGATGCGAACATACGGAAAGACTGCATGAATTGCATTAGCCACGGCAAGAACCGTCATTTGATCGCCCCAAGGTAACCATTGTTGAACAATGCCGCCTTCTTTTAGCCTATCTTTCAAAACCTGATAAAATTCCACTGAATATAGTAGTCCGGAACCGGAGGACTCAACCGGGGGCGGCGGATCAATTGTAATGATGTCAAATTTTTCTGACGTTCGTTTTAGAAATCTCCGACCGTCATCGATTACAATTTGAATGTTTGGATTTTCAAGGATTTTACGGGCATCTTCGAAGTAAAAACCAAAGGCATCACGTACACTGGGAATCAATTCGACCGCGATTGCCCTGATTCCCCAAGACGCCGCAGACCTAAAGGTAGTGCCCATACCTAAACATATAATAAGAGCTGATTCGGGCTTTCTATTTCGTATCGCAAGAGGGACATGGGCCATGAATTTTGTAATCGTCGTCAAATGGGTCATGCCTATGCCATTAACCAATAGTTGTTTCTTCATACCTTCACCATAGGAGATGACTGTCGCTGCATAGTCACGCCGTATCACGGCCGATCGATAGAATACGCTGTCCTCGTAACTAAAAAAGATGCCTGCAGAGCCTACCAAAAGAACAATGGTCATTAAGGTGCTAAAAATAGCATATTTGTAGTTTTGTGCCCAGATTTTTCTTAAATAATAGACAAAATAGGCTATAAAGGGAAAGGATAGAGCAATAAGGGAAAACCGCACCCCTAAGGTTGGAAGAAGAAAATATGCAGCAAGTAATGGCCCTAAAATACATCCCGCGGTGTTCGCCGCATAGGCTTTTCCTGCAACTTTCGGATTTCCTTTTGAAAGCTCATCTATCAGTTTGGGAGTTAGGTAACCCAATGCAGCACAAAACGGAAAGATACTGACCAGGGGCATTGCCCAAATAATTCCTTTTATTAAGTGTAGGCGGGGGTCGGTAAATATAATCGGCAAAAAACAAAAATACGTGAGACACGCCATAATATTAGGTACACTCATAGTTTTCCGCTTACTGATGTGATTCCTATAAATCCAAGATCCAACCCATGTAGCGAACAGATAAACGATTAGAATCCCGGCAAATGAATATATGGTGGTGTACAGAACAGGTGTAAAGGCCCGTGTCCAGACAACCTCCATTGCCATAGAGACTAAGCCAGTTGCAAATAATATTGTCATCTTAAGAAAATTTGGCTTGGCTTCGGCCGTACTCCCCTTATTCATTCTCTCATTTGCATCGATCTTCTCACCAATCTGAGACAGCTTCTGGTGCCGATATAGAAAATTTATTATTAACGCAACTGCCGCTATGCCGAAATTAAGACACGCGGCGATTAACGATGTTCGATGGAAACCTACTAGCTCAATTAAAAACCCTGCTGCCACCGCCGTTCCACACATCGCGCCAATGACATTTGCAAGATAAAGATAGCTAAATCCGGTAGTGTTAGACCTGTTAGACTCTTTTATGAATGCCATCATAAGCGGAATGGTAGAGCCCATAAATATACACCACGGTAATATTGAACTTCCTAGAATAATGGCTGAAAGAGCCAAATAGGTAAAAGAATTAAAATCTCCCGCTGGTAACAAGACTGATTGCCCAAACGAAAACAATTGCGGAACCAGGGACCCCCCGATACCGATGAGAGATTCTATCAATGCATAAAAGGCAATAGCCGACCATCCGGTCATCTCGGTAATTTTCCCAATATATCTACCCCCTATCCATGAACCGAGAGCCAAACCAAGCATGAAAACCGAAATTACCACCGAAAGCACTGGCGTAATAATACCAAAAGCCGAGAATGCGAGACGAACCCATATAATCTGGTAAAGAAGGCCGCAAGATCCGGATACCAGAAATAACAGAAACAATATGGGATAATAAAATTCTTTCTTTCTAAAAGGATACATATTGACTCTTTTAGGCCATCCAACCTTTTTCCGACGGCAAGTACGGAAAAGGCTAGCGCCTACGCACAGGTTAAAATCCTCGTCACAAAAACAGCGTAAAACCCTGCCATTATTGCCTCTTCAAATCAACCCATTCGACTCCCCGGTCTGAAGCCCGGGGTATGCTCAGGGTTGATACTGAGCGGCGCTTCTTACCCCGATTTAAAAATCGGGGTTTGGCGCCGTCGAACGTATCAATGTATGCCTTCAGGAACTTTGTTGTAACCTAAAAGAGCCCAATGACAAGCAATTCTTGCTAAAAGCATACAAATTATTCTTTACAGTTCAGACCGCATCCCAATTGCTAATTTTTGACGGGTGTGCATCTTTGATCCAAAAGACCCCCTCCTTCCCGTCCCCATCTTACGAGGGTTTGGCCGTTAACGGGAGAATCGCATCAATGCATTAGAATACACCCTCTGTATATCAAAAACGCCAGTTCAATAATGAAGTGCAACACTTAGGGTAACATAGTATCCTAAGTGTATGACAAAATGAATCTATTACCAACTCTCCAGCGAAGAGAGAGGCAAAATTGCGATTCTTCGCGCAAAAGAGAAAAGCGTCTCTGACACAGCCAATCAGAAGTCTTAACTCCATTTTGAGATCAAGTTTCCGTTCTGGTCGAAGGGGAATTCGGAAGGATCGCTGAGGATTTCGAGTCGCGGGTTGGATCGAGCCTCCTTCAAAAGGGCCTGGGAGACATAGAGGTATTCGAGCTCCAACGTATTTTTGGCCCAGAGGATCCGGAGATCTTGAGGATTAAGGATTCCAGAGTTATCGTGAGCGGTAGAGAGAACGTCTCGATCCCTTTCAAAAAAGATAGGGATGCGACCATTCTCAGGACCCATCCCTGTAAGACAGTTGACGGCCGTGGAGGAATAATCGATCTTATCAAACAATTGTTTGGTGATGTAGTCAGCCATCCCGATTCCGGTTACATTCCCATGGCTCTCCTCAGTGACGTCACGAACGAAGATCCGTGTAATTTTAGGCTTTCGGAGCTTTGGGCTCCCAATGAAAAGCCTCCGCCCAATGACATTGGTGTCCATCCCCGCGCCACTAATATTTTTCCCCATTTCATCCAGGATCAGGATATCCATCTGATCAAAGGGAAGCGAAGGAATCAACCTTCTCGCCTTCTTCAGAAGGGCCTTCTCCTTCTCGACCAATTCCTTGGATTTTAACAGGTCGATAAAAGCGGTTTTGCCGTACTGATTTTCGATCATTCCCACTCCAAATAAAATCGGGAGCCTTTTGAGAATGATAGAACCCACTTCTCCGATGACGGCTGGAAACCCATGTTTAATCGTAAGACGATGAACCATCAACGCTCCCTGATGTTTGCCCATGCCGATGACCATCATCTTCACCAATCCACTTTCAATCTCTCCTCGAAAATCCGTGTGCGGTTTGACACGGTTGACCACGACAATCCGATCGGCCTTCAAGAGATCCCGAGCAATGAGAACGGGTGTTCCAAACTTGGTTCGACCGATTTCTTCCACGTCCATGGAAGAAATGATTGGAGCCCCAACACTTTTTTCTGTGATGCCAAGGCTCTTCAAAACCTCGATCTGTCCTTCGCCAGTTGCCCCTCCATGACTTCCCATGCAGGGCACAACGAAGGGAGAGGCTCCTAAATCTTTTAACCGATCGACGATCGTCTTCAGGACCCTCGCTTTGTCTTTAATACCACGGCTCCCTGCCGTTAAACCGATGCGTTCCCCCTTCTTCACTTTCTTCGACAACTCAAACTGGTCTAAAAGTTCATGGACCCTCTTCTCTACTTGTTCCAGATAGGGCGTATCAATCTTCTGATGGATTTTGAAGATCTTTGGAAAGTCCTTCATAATCGATTCCCAATCCAAGAGGTGAAGTGTATAAAGCTACCCTTATTTTAACTGTTTTTATTAGGATTTTTCAATTTGCTGTCCTTCAAGAAATTGGCCTTTGTGCCTTGTGGGATGAAATCACTTATCGTTTGACTGCGCCGGCCGTGAGGCCCGAAACGTAGTATTTCACGAAAAAAGAGTACAGGAGGGCAATAGGGAAAGAACCCAAAACAGCTGAGGCCATGAGGGATCCCCAGAACAGGGTGTCCGCCTTGATGAGGTCGCTTACGGTCCCCACAGGGATGGTCTTCATCGGTCCGGAGGACATGAAGATCAGGGCATAGAGGAACTCGTTCCAGCAGAGGGTGAAGCAGAAGATGCCTGCCGAGATGAGCCCCGGCGTGGAAAGCGGCAGGATGATCTTTACCAAGGCCTCCATCCGGGTGCAGCCGTCGGCCATGGCGCACTCCTCGATCTCCTTGGGGATCGTCCGGAAGTAGCCCATGAGCAGCCACGATGCAAACGGAATGAGCTGCGTTGGATAGGTCAGGATCAGGGCCCAGTATGTGTTATACAGGTTCAGCTTAACGATCACCTGGGAGAGCGGCAGGAAGAGCAGCGTCGGCGGCACAAGGTAGGCCAGGAAAATCCCCACGCCCAGGAAGTTTGACCCTGGGAACCGCAACCGGGCCAGAGCATAGCCGATGAGAATGCTGCAAGCCAGGGAGACAGCGGTCGAAACCACCGATACGATAAGCGTGTTCTTCAACCATTCGGGGAAGGCCGTGTTCTGGAAGAGATAGAGGTAGTTCTCCAGCGTGAAGGTTTGCAGCCAGAAAGGGTTATACTTCAGTTCAAAGAGATCGTTGGTCGGCTTGAGGGAGACGAGGCTCATCCAGTAGAACGGAAAGAGGAGAAAGATGATAAAAAATGCCAGCGGCAGGTAGATCCCCAGAACACGTTTCCCAAGTTTCCTGCTTCCAACCATTCTAATCCCTCCTCAGGTACATAAGAAGCAATATGGCGAATACCGCCAGGATGGGAAACATGTAGAGCGCAATGGCAGCGCCCTGGCCGATGTCCGTTGCGGACAGCCCGATCTGGTAGGCATAGGTGCCAAAAATGTGCGTCGTGTTGGCTGGACCGCCCTTCGTCAGGATGTAGATCAGCTGAAAATCGGCAAAGGTCCAGATAATGGACAACAGACCAGCAATCAGGACTACACCACGGATCGTGGGGATCGTGATATGAAGGAACCTGTGCCAGGCGTTTGCGCCGTCAATGGCTGCCGCCTCATGCAGCTCGTGAGGGACAGCCTGAAGTCCTGCCAGAATCGTAATGCCGAAGAACGGGATGCCGCGCCAGATATTCACCAGGCACACCGATGAGATTGCCAGGTTGGGATCGCCCAGGAAGTTGATGTTCTGTTTGATCACCCCCAGGGATTTGAGCAGCCAGGAAATGGGGCTAAAGACCGGGTCGAGGATCATGAACCAGCCGAGCGTGGAGAGCGCCGTGGGCACAATCCACGGCATCATCACCGCTGCCCGGATCGGATTGCTGAAGCGCATGCGGTTGCTCAGAACCATGGCCAGCCCCAGCCCCAGCATCGCCTTGAAGGGAACAGTCACCATGGCGTAAATCAGGGTGTTTCTTGCGGTCTGGTGGAAGATCGAATCGCCAAGGAGGTCGACAAAGTTCCGGAATCCGACGAAATCACCTATTGTACCAATGACACTGTCGGTGAGGGAGAGCCAGATGCCCAGGAAGAAGGGATAGGCCATGAAGACCATCAGCAGGAGGGCGCCCGGCAGCATGAGGATGATACCCAGGCTTGATTCGCGGTCAAGTAGTCGCCGTAAAGACCTGCCGCCACGCGGTTTCACAGTTTCGGAACCAATCACCTTACTCACCAAGAAAAGGGCAGTCGCACCGTTTGCAACTGCCCTCCTCATTCTTACAGGAAATGGTTAAAAGCATCTGGACAACGCGGGCTGTATGACCCGCGTGTCCGATGCGCTACCCATAAATCCAAAAGACTTACACGCCATAGATCCGTTTGAGTTGGTCGGCGCCCCATTCGATCGACGCCTTGGCATCCCCGCTCTGCACGGCCTTCGCAAAGGTGTCAATAACAATGTACTTCGACCATGCGAGAGCCGCCTTTTCGTTCGGGGGTCCGGCATAGCCCTGGTTCAACCCGTACTTGGGCTGTTCCCGGAAAGGCGACATCTTGGGGTCCTTGAACCAGGTGGGGTCAGTGTAGTACTTCACTACGGGTTGAAGCATATAACCTTCCTGAAGCCGCCACCAATCACCAAATTGCTTATCTTGGAACCACCACTTCAAAAACTCCTTCGCGCCGGCGATGTTCTTGGAGTTTTTCAGGATGGCAAAAGTCCGGCTCTCCAGCCAGTAGAACCGACCAGAAGGCCCTTTGGGGATGAGCATGTGGTGGATGTCTTTCGCAAGTTCGGGCTTGTCCTTCTTGGCCGCAAAGTAGATGCTGGAGCCGTTGAAGGTGCAGGAGATCTGCTCGGATAGAAACGCCCGGTTGTTGTTGCTGTCATCCCAGGAGGTGCCAGTCGTATCGTAGCCATCCTTCCACGCCTCGATGAACTTCCGCATGCCATCTACGAATTCCGGCTTGTTGAACTGGATGGATTTCCCGTCCTTGGAAACCTCCATACCCCCATGGGCCCACATATAGGGATAGCAGAACCCTGGAGGATCCCCGGTGCTGTGGCCCAGGGCCTGGCCAAAGGGGTGCCCTGCCGCCTTGCACTTCTTGGCGATGGCGTGGTATTCGTCCCACGTCAAATCGACCTTGTTGCCGTCCTCCGCGTTGGGGCAGCCGGCTTCTTTGAACCAGCTGATCCGATAGTTCATGGAACCGTTCGAATACCCGTGGGGAATTCCCAGGTACCGTCCTTTCACTGACGCGGAGTTCAGGACGTACTTCTCGAAGCCGCCGCCTCTCTTTCCGAATTCCAGGGCCATGTCGGTCAAATCTACTAAGTTCTTCTGGTAAAGATAGTTCCAGCCCGGCCACAGTTCCACGATGTCCACGCCGCCGCCCTGAATGGCTGCCGCGATCTTCGGCTGCAGATCGGGCCAGTTCAGGAAGTCAGCACTCATCTGTACGCCGTTGGCCTCGCCCCACTCCTGGGCCTGCTTCTTGTAGAGTTCTTGGCCTGGTGCGATGAAGTAAGTGCCTTGCAGAATTGTGAGCTTCGTGCCCTTGATCTTGGCGGGCGCTCCGAAGGCCTTCTCGGTCAGCCCTCCCATAGCCGCCATACCCAGGCCGGCTACTCCTGCCTTGAGAAACTCCCGCCGACTCACCCTCCTCTTTCTTTCTCGTTTTTTGTCCTTCATATTGAACCTCCTTTAAGATAAAAATCCCCTTTGGGTCTTAACAAAATTATTAATATCCATTATCCTCCAGAAAAGACCAAACAAGCTTTTTTCACATTGCTTCCAAAACTCCTTCATCACCTCCTCTCAAATGTGGGTAGGGGCGACTTTAGCCTGCCTGCACGAAGCGTTTCGGCGAAGGCAGGTCGCCCAAAAGGCCCCGCTTCACGGGACCTTACCCAATCCAGATGTTAAGGCTGCAGAAGCGTTTGAAATTTATGTATTTTTTTATCCAAGCTGGATATTAGACTGAAATACCATCGAGTGTCAAGAGAAAAACCGATTTTACGCATCATGCCCTGGGTCTCACCCCGAACTCTGTTGAGAGAAGGCTATCAAGATATCCTTCGGCCCAAGGGGTGAGTTCTTTTCTCTTTTCTCCAATCTCTTTGATTCTCCTCTTGACCCAGGGTCGGGAAAGAATCGCCTTTTCACTCATGAGGACGAATGGATATTTGATCTCCTTTCTGGATAAGAGCTTCTTTCTGTCAAGGAGGTTAATTTCGCTTTGATCGAAGTTGAGATAGATCCAGTCTCCGGTCTCAATGGCTCCGATTCCCCCATCCTCAAAGGCCTCAGGAGAACAGTGGCCTATACATGGACCATAAGTAGCACCTGAATATCTGCCATCGGTGAAAAGGACTGCCGTATAGCGGAGAAGAACATCCCGGTTGAGGTATTCCGAAGGATAGAACATCTCCGGCATGCCATGGGCCCGAGGACCTTCTCCTGCGATGACCACCAGGATTCGAATCTTTCTTTCCCGAACCAATTGGTCAAAGAGGGAATCCTTATTGATCATTTGAAGCCCACCCTCTTTCCGAAGGCTTTCCGGAAAATTGTAAGAGAGGGTTTTAAGAAGATCCCCTTTGCTCAACCTCTCTTTCAACTTTCTTAAAACAGCCTGGCCCTGCAGAAGATCCTTTTGGACCGCTTCCTGGCCCTGATAATAAATTGCAAAATAGATCTTATCATTGAAAGAACGGATGGCCTCCTCAGCCAATCCAGCCAATTTGAAAATCGCACTCCGGCAGAAATTTCCATGGATCTCAACGATACCACTTCGGTTTCGTAATGGAGAGGCATGGAGAATATGGTTGTTGGCTTCTTTCGCTTTTCCGGCTCTCTCAAGCCACCTTCCTTGAACCGTCTCTGCGTTCTCCACAAGATTCATTCGAAAGAGGACTTTCATGAGCGTATCGATGCCCGAGCTCTTCCCCTTGGAGATCTCCTTGGTCAAAGTGAGGACGTCCTTGTTCCTAATCGCATCGGAACCTATCAATAGGGGTGTCTTAGCTCCGCCTTTTGCTATCTGTCGGGGAGTGAGCTTAATGCCCAGAGAGGCAGCCACGTAAGGGAAGTGGAGTGCCCAGTTGGTGGAACCTCCGACGGCGTTCCAAACGACGACGGCATTCTTCAGATTCTGACGAACCAGTGACGAGACGGATTTTTCAGAATCTCCTCTTTTGAACATGTCCAGAAGAATTTCCACAGCCGAGTCTACCTGGGTCTGAATATGGGGCCGGTCGGGCAATTCCATTCCCGAAGGAACGAGGCCGAGGCCGGCCACAACAAGTTTACTCGTACATCCCGTTCCCAGGGAGGTGAAAGCACAGGTCCCGCTCTCGATGCAACAGTACTTTACAATCTCGGACTTCAGGTAATCTCCTTTCCCTTCGTCAATCTTCCCTTGGGTTGTGAGGGTATCGATCAACTTCTGATACATGGCGTAGTTGTTGCATTTCAATCTCATCTTGAGGAGATCGGAGATCTCTTTTTTGATGGATGGGTCTTCAATGCCTCTTTTGATCTCCGTGAACTCCTTTTTAAGATAGGCGGGAAGGTAACGGTCAGGCATAAGGTGCGTGGGGAGGAAGACCGCATAAAATGGCTTCATCCCCTTTCTTCTCCGGGCAAGGTCGACCTGAACGAGCCCTGTTACCTCTCCAGCTGGCCGTTTGTCACAACTCGTGAGCACCAGGGCCCCTTGGTATCCATGGGCTTCGCACTGGGTAATCACATTGAGGCTCGCGAGATTCCGGGAGAGGAGTACATAACTCATGCCGATGTGTCCCTGTGCGATGCCGTCGCAGACCCCTGGATCGGCCATGGGAAAAGGAAGGGCACTCCTCATCCAGAGGCTGCGCACTGCCATCTTGACAAACCTTTCATCAAGAACCTGAGCGGGATGGTCCTCCCCTCCATGGATGATACCAATGCGAGGACTTCCGGTCATCAAACGTTTGACGATCTCATCCCGTGTGGTTTTGATCCTTACGGATCGGAGGATCTCCATCATAAAGGGAAGGATCAAGGTGATAGGCTCGGCTTGATGGATGATCGGATCATTAAAGGACGGATCGTGCATCTTCATCGACCTTCCTCCTTGGAAACCCAGGTTTGATGTTTATGACACATAATGTAGGGTGCGTTCCCCGAACGCACCTTCTAAAGGCGTGATCAGGGATCCCGCCCTACAGAGCTAATCCCCCCTCGCCCCCCCTTAGAAAAGGGGGGTTGGGGGGATTTGATTTCAATACTCCGTATAAGCTCCTTTATAAGCTGGGGCAGCGGATTGAAGATATCGTTTTAAGACCCCCGATCGTTGAGGGAGCTTCGGCATCTTCCAATGTCTCTTCCTCTCATTCAAGATCTGCTCAACCTTATCTGGACTCATGGCGACGCCTTTAATCCCGACGACCTCCAGTCTCCTTTGGGGGATATCGATTCGGACGAGATCCCCATCCTCGATCAGGGCAATCGGGCCTCCTCGAGCTGCCTCCGGGCAGACATGGCCAATACAGGGCCCTCTCGTCGCTCCGGAATACCTCCCGTCTGTAATCAATGCAGTGGTCTTTGAAAGAACAGGGTCGGTGATCAATGCTTCAGTTGTGGCAAGCATCTCAGGCATTCCTGTTCCTCGGGGACCTTCATAGCGTATAATGATCACATCCCCTGACTTGATCCGCTTATCGAGAATGGCTTTTAAAGCCTCCTCTTCCTGGTTGAAGACCGCTACAGGCCCTTCGTGAATTAGCATCTCCTTTGCGACAGCAGAGAATTTAACAACTGCCCCTTCCGGAGCCAAGCTTCCCTTCAGAATGGCAATGGAGCCTCTGAGGCTGGTCTGCTTCGCCTCGCGAATCACTTCCTTACGGTTAACTTTGTAATTCCGGAGCCAACCCTCTGTCCTTTCAAAAAAACCTTCTCTTTTCAAATCTTCTAAATTCTCTTTTAAAGTCTTTCCCGTCACAGTCATAACATCGAGATGGAGGAGATCTTGAATCTCCCACTGCACTCTGGGCACTCCTCCTGAAAACCACAAGAATTCGGTTAGGAAACTGCCGCTCGGCTGAATATTGGTGAGGTAAGGAACAGTCGCATTGGCCTTTTCAAAATCGGCATAGGAGATGTCAATATTCAATTCATGGGCAATCGCCGGAAGGTGAAGCAAAGCATTGGTCGATCCGCCGATGGCAGCATGAACCCTGATGGCGTTCAGTAATGCTTCCTTAGTGAGAATATCTGAAACTTTGATCCCCTTCTCCGCCAGTTCCATGATTTTCTGGCCTGCTTTGCGTGCATAGCGATGGATTTCCTGGAGGGTTGCCGGAACCAGGGCCGAGCCAGGAAGGGCCATCCCCAAGGCTTCGGACATACACTGCATGGTGCTGGCCGTTCCCATGAACTGGCAGGCCCCGCAGCTTGGATCACACGAAAGGATGTAAGACCTCATTTCTTCTTTTGAGAATTGGTTCAGTTTATATCCTGAGGTCATCTCACCGCTCTTTACGGAGCTTGTCATATCCGGACCGATTCTCGCACTTCCACCCGGCAGATGGAGGGTGGGGACATTGATCCGGGCTGCTGCCATGAGATGGGCTGGAATGGCCTTGTCACAGGAAGAGACGAGGACGATACCGTCCCATGGAAGGACAGCCGCATGGACTTCTACCATTTCGCAGATGATCTCCCGGGAAAGGAGAATGTAGTTCATCCCATCATGGCCCATGGCCCATCCGTCGCAGATGTCCGTCACGTGAAATTCTGACGGCTTCCCTCCCTTCTGGTAGATGCCTCTGGAGATCTCATGGGAAAGGGAATCCAAGTGGAAACTTCCAGGGTGGCTGTGGCCGAAGACGTCGTCCACAAGGATCTGAGGTCTTTCCAAATCCTCCTCGGTCCAATCCATCCCGCATCGCAGGGTGTCGATCTGGAGCCAATTTTCTCGAAAGGACTTTGCCTTTTGCTTAATCGCCATAACGCTCCTCCACTCTTTTGAAAGAATTTCATGGACATGCTATCAAATATCCCCTCCCGAATCAATGAACTTCTCTCACCCCTTCCCTCTCCCGAGATCCTGCCTGTGGTAGGCAGGGGGAGAGGGAGGTGTGGGGGCCAAAAACAGGTGGAATTTCAAAAAAATTTCTTGTATATTTGAGCGTGATGTCAAGAGTTATTGAAAACCTTATTCTCAGTCACCCCAAGGATAATGTAGCTACCGCAAAGTCTCCCATAAAGTCGGGAACTTCTCTCACCATCTCAAAAGGGAAAAAAATTATCGTGAAAGAAGAAATACCTTTTGCCCACAAAATTGCTCTTCGAGCGATACCTAGAGATGGAGCGGTGATCAAATATGGGGAGCGAATTGGGAGAGCGATTTGTGAAATTAAGCCAGGGGAGTTGGTCCATATCCATAATGTGGTAGGGGAAAGAGGAAAGGGAAAAAGAAAGTGATTTCCATAAAAAGTAACCTTCTTCTATTGTGTCATTCCCGTGCTTGCGCGCCGTAGCGCTTCAGCGCGCAGGCGTGAAAACGGGAATCCAGTCCTGTATCAAGTACAGATTGTCCCTGCAAAAGCAGAAAACTAAAGACATAGATTCCTGCTTCCGCAGGAATGACAAGGCAAGAAATCTTCATCGTTCGAAGGTGACGAAGCCATCATGGAAAAATTCTTAGGTTATAAGAGGCCGGATGGGAAGGTGGGTGTTAGAAATCATGTCGTCATCCTCCCCTCTGTCGCCTGTTCGAATGAAGTCTGTAATGCCATTGCCCGGAAAGTAAAAGGCACCATCTCCATCCCCCACCAACATGGCTGCGCCCAGTTAGCCTTTGATGCAGAACAGACGGCCAGAACTTTAA
>Ga0315282_10002166_pt1 | contig 36524 bp, 25 predicted proteins | sample YL17G07_20_MG_FD_203693 | JGI IMG/M metagenome (GOLD analysis project Ga0315282, IMG submission 203693) | Sediment microbial communities from Yellowstone Lake, YNP, Wyoming, USA - YL17G07_20 | ecosystem: Environmental > Aquatic > Freshwater > Lake > Sediment | place: USA: Wyoming | collected...
ACCTCCGGCCGGGACATCCAGGTGCCGGAGTGGCTCGTCTCCACCCGCTACGTCGCCTCCTCCGGGACGGTTTCCGGTGCCGACCGGAGTTCCGGAAGCGGAGACCTGCTGACGATAGACCACGGGTCGGTGACCATCGAGTACGCGCTTCCGCTCGGCGCCGCGCCGGTGGAGGTGAGGAAGCTCGAACTGGCGTGCAGCGATCTTCCGACCGCCGATGTCTCCGCCTACGACTACACCCGGGGAAGCTGGCAGGTGCTCGCCGCGAACGCCCCTGCCGCACCCGCCGGCGGGGGCAGCGCGGCCGCCGCGGGAGGCCCAGGCGGCCCGGGTGCGCCGATGGGCGGCCGCATGGCTCGCGCAGGCCCCTCCGGAAGCGGGCCCGGGGCGGGGGGCGCGGCCTCGGTAAAGACGCTGGCCATTCCCCATCCGCGGGACTTCCTGAGCCCGGAGGGGAAGGTACAGGTGAAGGTGAGCGTGCCCGTGGGCAGCGGCCAGATGACCCCGCTGGCCCTGCGGGCGAGAGTCGTGACGCGGTGAGGTGATCGCATGATCGAGATTCGCGGACTGACCAAGCGATTCGGCAGGAATACGGCGGTGGACAGTCTCACCTTCACCGTAGAGCAGGGAGATGCGTTCGGCTTCGTGGGCCCGAATGGCGCCGGCAAGACGACCACCATTCGCATGCTCTCCACCTTGCTCGAGCCCGACGCCGGCACGGCCCTGGTGAACGGCTACGATATCATCAGGCAGCCCGAGGCCGTGCGCGCGTGCATCGGTTACATGCCGGATTTCTTCGGCGTCTACACCGACATGAAGGTGTGGGAGTACCTGGACTTCTTCGCCGCCGCCTATCGGGTGCCGCGGGCGAAGCGCACGGGGCTCATTTCCGACGTGCTGGAGCTTACCGACCTCACCCACAAACGGGAGGAGTACGTCGAGACGCTCTCCCGCGGGATGCAGCAGCGCCTCTGTCTGGCCAAGACCCTGGTACACGACCCCGACATCCTCCTCCTGGACGAGCCCGCCTCCGGGCTCGACCCGCGGGCGCGGATCGAAATCCGCGAGCTGCTCCAGGAGCTGTGCCGCATGAAGAAGACCATCCTCATCAGCTCCCACATCCTCCCCGAGCTGGCCGAGCTGTGCAGCAAGGTGGCCATCATCGAGGCCGGCAAGCTGGTGATGGCCGGCGCGGTGTCGGAGATCTCCACCCAGCTCGTGGGAGGGGTCAAGCTGGGCGTTCGCGTCGCCTCCGACCGACTCGAGGAGTGCTGCGCCTTCCTCCGCGCCCGCCCGGACATCAGCTCGGCCGCGGTGGTGGAGGGCGAGGTGGAGGCCGTGTACGGGGGCCAGCCCGACGACCAGCACCAGATCCTCTCCGCGCTCCTCGCCGCCGGCTTCCAGGTGCAGTCCTTCGGCGAGCGGGAGATGAACCTGGAGACGCTGTACATGCGGGTGACGAAAGGGATCGTCTCGTGAGCGCCGACTTCGAGGCGCTGGCCTACCGCCTGCTCCGGTTGAACCCGTGCGTGGCCATCCACGAGTTGCGGCTGCGGATGCGGGGCGGCCGCGCCTTCTGGGTGCTGTTCGCCTATGCCACCATCGCCGCCGGCACGTTCCTCCTCGCCATGTGGCTCGCCGTGTGGATGTCCGACCAGTCCTCCGCAGGCGGTGCGCCCCGACTGAACTTCGGCCGCATTATCCTCAGTGTGGTCACCTATACCCAACTGGTTCTCCTCCTGCTGGTGCTCCCCGCGTATTCGGCGGGGTCCATCACCATGGAGCGGGAGAAGCGCACCCTGGACATGCTGCGCGCCACCCTGCTCACCGCCTCCGACGTCGTGTCCGGGAAGTTCCTGGTCGTGCTCGGGCTGGGGCTGATTCTCCTGCTGACCTCTCTGCCCATCGGCGCCTGGAGCCTGTTGCTGGGCGGGGTAGCGCCGGAGGAGGTGTTCTACCTCTACACCTATCTCTTCGCCCTCGGCGCCCTTGCCACCGCGCTTGGCATGTTCTACTCCACCCTCCTGGGGCGCTCCGTGGGGGCCATGGTAGCCACCTACGGGACGCTGCTCGCCCTCATCATCGTGCCCCTCATCCTCATGCCGATCATCTTCATTGCCATCGTGCCGGGCGGCCCGGCGGTGGGTCTGGGCGACATCTGGGGCGCCATCTTTCTCACCGCCACGGCTCTGGTGTGCGGCTGGTTGTTCTACCTGGCGTTCCGGTGGCTCTGGCGCCGGCTCCTCGGCGAGCGCCTGTTCTTCGTCAGCCACGCGCTGCCGGCCCTGGCCGTCACCATCGGTCTCGTCCTCTTGCTCCGGCCGGGCAGTCCGGCCCTGACCTGGGCCGCCGCGGTGAGGGCCGGGTGGGTCTTCCTCCTGGAACCGTTCGTCACGCTGGCCGCGCTGCTGGAAGGCGGCGACTTCGCTGGGATGTTCCTCGGGGTCAGCGGCGGAGGCGGCGGAAACGCCCAGTTTCTGATCTGGGCCGGGTGCACGGCGGCCATGCTCCTCGGGACCGCGCTCTGCTGGGCCGCCGCCATCCGGGTCTATCGGGTCCGCCGCTAGCAGCCGCAAACCGTGCGCCAGAGAGGGTAGAGCAGTGACGGCCGTGACGCAGGTGGCAAGCGCGGTTCGCCCGTGGGTAACGCGGGCGCGCGCCCACCTCGGGAACTACGCGTTCAACCCGCTGCTGGTCCGCGAGCTGCGCTCCTGGCTGCGCGGCCGCCGGCCGCTGGTCTTGCTCACCGGCTACCTCGTGGTGTGCCTCGGGGGCATGATCCTCGCCGCCCTCCTCTGCCAGGTGCGGAGCCTCTTCCGCCAAGCCCCCGATCCGGCCAGCTACGGGCGGTACATGTTCTCCGGCCTCTTTGAGACACAGGTGGTGCTGGTGGTCCTCATTGTGCTCGCCTACAGCGCGGGTGCGATCAGCCTCGAGCACGAGAAGCGCACCTTTGAGATGCTGGCCGTCACCTCCCTGTCCAGCCTGGAGATTGTGGCCGGCAAGGCGCTCGCCGTCTGCGCCTTCGCCGCGATGCTGGTCCTCACCTCGCTGCCGCTGGCCGCCCTGTGTCTGCTGCTGGGGGGCATCTCGCCGGGTGAAGTGTTCCTGTCCTACGGAGCGCTCCTCCTTGCCCTCCCCTTGTGGGCCGCGGGCTGTGTGCTCTGCTCCACCCTCGTCACTCGCACCGTCACTTCGTTCGTCGTCAGCCTGTCCTGTCTCTACGGCCTCTTGATGGGCACCGCGATGCTCAGCATTCCGGACTCCCCGGTGTGCATCGGGCTGATGAACCCGCTGGTCGCCTCCCAGGGGTACGCAGGGTTCTTGCTCCTCACCTATCACGTCCCGGCCTGGGTCGCGCCGCTCCTGCTCTATCCTCTCTTCGCGGTCGTGTGTCTGGTCGCCGGCGCCGAGGCGCTTCCGCTGCACCAGCCCCGCCGGAGCGCGGTGCTGCGCACGCTCGTGACGGTGGGCTTCTTCCTCCTGTGCCTCCTGGTCTTCTCCTCCCTCCTCGACCAGAGCGCCCGCCGCGGCGGAAGCCCATTCACCGGCGCCACCCTCGCCGGGGACCTCCGGACCGACCTCGCCGAGGGCCTCCTTGCCGTCTGGCTCTTCGCCCTGGTCGCGACGTCGGTCCTGTGCTCCTATCCGCCTCCGCGCGAGGCCTACGACCGGCCCGTCCGATGGCTTCTCGGCCGGGTGCCCGTGCGCCAGTGGCTCACCCGCGACACCCGCGTCGGCTGGCGTTGCGCGCTGGTCTGCCACGGAGTCGGCGTGCTCGGCATCCTCCTCCCCCTGGCACTCGCCCGCCACGTCGGGATGCTTCCGGGCCGGCTGGACTGGGGCACGCTCGGCCGCGCCGTGTTCGTGCTCGCGCTCTACAGCCTTTCCGTGCTGGGATTCTCCTTCTGGATCAGCGCCCTTGCCTTCCTCTGGCGCAACCGGCGCATGGCCTTCGTGGTGGCGCTGATGCTGTTCGGGCTGCTGAACGGCCTCGCCTGGTGCCACGAGAACGACCCGCTGGCGTTCCGGGAGGCTCGCGAGCTCGCCCACCCCGCGCTGCTCACCATCTCCCCGGCGGCCGCCGCAGATCGCGCGCTCGGCTACACCGAGTCGCCGTACTGGATCCGCGAATGGCAGGACCCGGCCTACGCCTTCGCGCTGCCGCTTGCCTATCAGGTACTCTTTGTCCTGGGAGGGCTTGCCTATCTGCGCCGCGCCGCCCGCAAGGGAAGGGAGGAGGAAGCGAACAAATGAACTGCGCGCGCGGTCTAAGATATCGAGTGTCGCGCGTCGGGGCCGCGTCCCTGCCGCGCGAGGATGGGGGTGCGTGCGATGGCTGAAGCAATTGCCGGCCACCTTGTGCCGGCGCCGCGCCGCTTGAGCCGCGGGCTGCGGCGGCTGCGCCGCCGCGTCCGGCTCGTGCTCGCGGTTCGCTTCGCGACTCTGGCGACCGCGCTGCTCGCGGGCATGTGCGTGCCACTGGTCGTGCTGGCGAAGCTGCGCGCGTTCTGGTATCCGCCCCTCCTGCCGGAACTGGCGCTGGTTGGGGGGATCGCCGTCTCCGCGCTGCTCGCGCTCGCCTGGCCGCTGCCGGACGGGCTGCTCGCGGCCAGCGCCGATCGGCGCCTCTCGCTGCGTGACCGGCTGGTCACCGCGCTGGGCCTGGTGCGGGCCCCGTCGTGCACCGGCATGGAGCAGGCGGCCGTGGCCGACGCGCTGGAGCACATTGCTCGCCTGCAACCACGCGCCGCCTTCCCGTTTCGCGTCACCCGGGCCACCAAGGTCGCCGGGCTGTGCCTGGTGCTGATGGGCGGGGCGCAATTCACTCCTCTCCCCGCATGGCTGGTCCCCCCGCGGGAGCGGGAGGACCGCGCCTCCCTCCGGCGGGAGGCCGCCCGCATCATGCCGGTGGCGAAGAAGCTGGAGGAGGAGGGCAAACGTCAGGGCGACGCCTCCGCGCAGGATATCGCCAAGCGCTTGCAGCGCCTGGCGAAGGACCTCGACCGGGGCCGCCTGGACAAGAAACAGGCCCTGGTCAAGCTCGATCAGGCCGACAAGGAGTTGCAGAAGGCCGCCGACCGCCTCGCCCCACAGCCTCCCAAGACCGCCGAGCAGGCCGCCCGCGAGATGCAGGACGCCGCCGCCCGCAAGCTGGCCGAGAAGGCCGAGCAGCTCGCGCAGAAGGCCGCGCAGCGCGGCGACAGGAAGGCCGAGGAGCAGTTCCGAAAGCTCGCCGAGCAGGCCCGCAAGCCCAACAGCGGGGAGCAGCTGAAGCGGCTCGCCGAGCAGCTCAACCGGATGGCCGGAAAGGACGCCGCCAAGGGCGTCCCCGTCGGCACCATGCCCTCGCTTTCCATCGCGCTCTCCGAGAAGGACTGGGAGAAGCTGAAGTCGCTGCTCAACGACCTCCAGAACATGCCCGAGGACATGACGCCGGAGGAGCTGGCCCAGATGGAGAAGGACCTCCGGGAGATCGCGAAGGCCCTGGAGAAGAGCGACCTCGACGAACTCGCCAAGGAACTGTGCAAGGCGGCGGAGGAGTGCAAGAACTGCAAAGGCGGCAAACCGGGCAAGGCGGCAAAGGCCGCACTCGCCAAGGCCCTCAAGGCCGCACGGGCCAAGTTCGGCAAGCTCAAGCTCGCGAAGGCCTGCCAGGCCTGTCAGGGCGGCCAGTATGGGTACGGCACCGGCCCCGGGGACAGCCAGGGCCAGTACGATCCGAACGCCCCCGGCGCGGGCCTGTTCGACCCGCGGGAGACGCAGACCGACGGCAAGCTCACCCGCCTGCCCAGCCAGATCAACCCCAGCGGCACCATGCTCACGGTTCCCACCACCGATCCCGGCGCGCCGGACAAGGTCTCGGCCTCCCGCGTGCCCTACTATGAAGTGATCGGCAACTACTCGAAGTCGGCCGAGGAAGCGCTCTCGAAGGAAGAGGTGCCGCCCGGCTATCGGCCCACCGTGCGCAAGTACTTCAAGTCGCTCCAGCCGGACAACAAGTAGAGGAGGTTCCCGGTGTCAGAAACTGCCATCCCCACCCCACAGGAAGCCGCCCAGCAGGCGGCGCGATTCCGCCGCCTCGTCGCGGACCTGACCGCGGAGGTCGGCCGCGTCATCGTCGGCATGAACGACGTGGTGGAGAACACGCTCATCGCGCTGCTCGCGGGAGGGCACGTGCTCCTCGAGGGCGTGCCCGGCCTGGGCAAGACGCTGCTCGTCCGCACCCTCTCCGACGCGCTCGACCTGAAGTTCTCCCGCATCCAGTTCACCCCCGACCTGATGCCCGCGGACATCACCGGCACCACTGTCCTGTGGGAGACGCCGACCGGGCAGCGCGAGTTCCAGTTCCAGCCCGGCCCCATCTTCGCCAACGTGATCCTCGCGGACGAGATCAACCGCGCCACCCCGAAGACGCAATCCGCGATGCTGGAAGCGATGCAGGAGCACGCGGTCACCGTCGCCGGGGTGTCGCGCCTGCTCGACGAGCCCTTCCTGGTCTTCGCCACCCAGAACCCCATCGAGATGGAGGGCACCTATCCCCTCCCCGAGGCCCAGCTCGACCGCTTCCTCTTCAAGATCACCGTGAACTTCCCGTCGCTGATGGAATTGCACGAGATCATGAACCGCACCACCGGTCACGAGGTGCCCCGCGCCAGCAAGGTGGCCAGTCAGGAGGAGATCCTCGCGCTCGCCAAAGTGGCGCGCCAGGTGGCCGTGGCTGAGCACGTGCAGGACTTCGCGCTGCGCGTGGTGCTCGCCACCCATCCCGAAGGCGATCACGGCACCGACGCCATCCGCCGCTTCGTGCGCTACGGGTCCAGCCCCCGCGGCGCGCAGGCCCTCGTGCTCGCGGGCAAGGTGCGCGCCCTCATGAACGATCGCTACAACGTCTCCACCGAGGATGTGAAGGCCTCCGCCCTCCCGGCGCTGCGCCATCGCCTCGTGCTCAACTTCGAGGGCCGCGCCGAAGGCGCCGACCCGGACGAGCTGATTCGCGACGCCGTCGCCCGCGTCGAACGCGGCGCCGTCAAAGACGTACCTGTATAGGTGTCCTGCAATCTCAACTCTCCAATCTCACCCCTCATACCTCCTCTCTCCCCAGTTCCTCCGTAAGCTGGAGCAAGCCACCCTTGCCTCCCGGCGGATTCTCGTCGGCCGCACCAAGGGCGAGCGCCGCTCCGCGCGCCGCGGCACTTCCGTGGAGTTCGCCGACTTCCGCTCCTACGTCCCCGGCGACGATCTGCGTTATCTGGACTGGAACGCCTACGCCCGCTTGCAGCGGCTCTTCCTCAAGCTGTTCATGGAGGAGGAGGACCTGCACGTGTACCTGCTCCTGGACACCTCGCGCTCCATGAGCTTCGGCGAACCGGACAAGTTCGCGTGGGCCCGCCAGGCCTGCGCCGCGCTCGCCTACGTCGCCCTGTGCAGCGGGGATCGGGTGCAACTCTTCGGTCACGCGCAAAGCCGCGGCGAGACCTCCCGCATGTTCCGCGGCCGGGGCCAGGCCTCCGACCTCTTCACCTGGCTGTCCGGGCTCTCGCCGGACGGGGGGACCGCGCTCGCGCAGGCGGTGCGAGGTCTGCAGGCGATGGCGCGCTCGCCGGGCATCACCTTCCTCGTCTCCGACCTGCTCACCCCCGATTGGGAGGAATCGCTCTCCCGGCTGGCTGCCGGGCGGGGTGATTGCTGCGTGCTCCACCTCCTCTCGCCGGAGGAATTCGAGCCCACCGCGCAGGGCGACCTGAAGCTGGTGGATTCGGAGACGGAGCAGACCCGCGAGATCACCATGGGCCCGACCGTGCTCCGCCAGTATCGTGAGGAGCGGGACGCGTTCCTGCACGCGGTGCGCGCCGCCTGCCACCGCTACGGCTTCTCCTACCTCTTCGCGCGCACCAGTGACTCCGTCGAGGACGTCATCCTGAAATCGCTGCGGCGCTTGCAGGTGGTCACCTGATGGGAGTGCAGTTCCTCGCGCCCTTCGCGCTGCTCGCAGGGGTCCCCCTCGCAGGGATCATCATCCTTCTCTACCTGCTCAAGCTCCGCCGGCGGGAGGTGGTCATCCCCTCCGTCTTCCTCTGGCGCCGTGCCACCCAAGATATCCAGGCGAACGCCCCCTTCCAGAAGCTGCAGCGCAACCTGCTCATGCTCCTCCAGTTGTTGGCGCTGGCGGCGCTGCTGTTCGCGCTCGCCGCTCCGTTCCTCCTCAGTTCCCGGCTCAGCGGCAAGCGCGTGGTGCTCGTACTTGACGCCTCCGCCTCCATGCGCGCCACGGACGTGAAGCCCTCTCGCTTCGAGGAGGCGAGGTCGCGCGCGCTGGCCATCGTGCGAGGCATGGGCCGCAACGACGAGGCCGCGCTGGTGGTGTGCGCCGCGCGCGCTTGGGTTGCCTCCCCCTTCACCACCGACCTGCGCAAGCTCCAGGGCCAGCTCCGCTCTCTCCAGCCGACGGACTGCCAGACGAATATGCGGGACGCCCTCCTGCTCGCTTTCAGCCTCGCCTCCAAGCGCGCCAACTCCGTCGTCTACGTCCTCAGCGACGGCAGCTTCCCCGCCATGGCCGATGTGCAGAGCGCGGGCGACGTCCGCTTCCTCACCATCGGCAAGGAGAACGACAACGCCGCTCTCCTCGCCTTCGAGGTGGCGCGCGCGCAGAACTCCAACGAGCACCAGTTGTTCTTCCGCATCAAGAACTTCAGCCCCCGCGCGCACCGCGGCCTCGTCTCCATCTACCAGGAGGACGAGCTGCTCCAGGCCCACCCGGTGGAGCTGAAGCCCGGGGAGAACCACACGGAGAGCTACCGGCTGCTCCTCCGCCATCCCAGCGTGCTGCGCGCGGAACTCGAGACCGACGACGACCTCGCCACCGACAACGTCGCCTACGCCTTCGCGGAACTGCCCTCCACCACCTCCGTGCTCCTCGTCACCCCCGGCAACCTCTTCCTCGAGCAGGCCCTCCTGGTGCAGCCGGAGGTGAGCCTGTACAAGGCCAGCGGCCTCTCGCCCCAGGAGGCGGAGGAGGCCGCACACCGCTATGAAGTGGTCATCTACGACCGCGTCCCGCCGCCCGCGACGCCGACCAGCGGCGGGGCGATGTACATCGCCGTGACCAGCCCGGCCGCGACCGTCGGCGAAGCCGTGGTGGGACCGGCCGTTGATCGCTGGGACGAGCGTCACCCCGCGCTGCGCTACGTCAACCTCAGCGTGGTGCGCATCTCCAGCGGCACCGTGCTGCGTCCGAGCCCGGCGGCGAAGGTCATCGCCGAGTCCGCGGGCCGGCCCCTCATCGTCGCTGCGGAGCGACCCGGGCAGCGCTCGCTCGCAATCGGCTGGAACCTGCTCGACTCCGACCTGCCGCTGCGGGTCGGCTTCCCCATCCTGCTCAGCAATTCCGTCCGCTGGCTCGCGGGCTCCGGCGGGGGCGTAACCCCGATGCGCGCCCGTCCCGGCGCCATCATCAGCCTCACCGTTCCTCCGGAGGCACGCCGCGCGGAGGTGACCCTTCCCGACGGGAGCCGCCGCCCCGTGCCCATCATCTCCGGCCAGGCCTCCTTCACCGAGGCCGACCACATCGGGCTCTATCATCTGACCGCGGGTGACCGCAAGTGGCGCTGGGCCGTGGACCTGCGCAGCGCGGAGGAATCCGACCTCACCCCGAGCAGCACGCTCAAGCTGGGGGCGCGGGTGATTCGCGCCTCGGCCGGGCCCCCCAGGGTCGAGCGCCACCTGTGGCCCTACCTCGCGCTGCTCGCCCTCATCATCCTGCTGCTCGAATGGCGCCTCTACCACCGGCGGTACTGAGCTATGTGGCTCTCCTTCACCAGGCCCGAATACCTGCTTCTCCTACCGGTGGCGCTCTGGCTGCTCTGGAAACTGGCGCGCGTCAGCTACGCCGACCTGCGGGGCCGCCGCCGGACGGTGGCCTGGGCGGTCCGCATCGCCATTGTAGTCTCCCTCGTGCTCGCCGTCGCGGGCGCACAGTGGGTCAAACACGGCCGGGGGGCGATGGTGGTGTTCGCGCTGGACATGTCGCAGAGCATCCCGGAGCGGGAGCGGGCGCGCGCCTTGGCCTTCGTCAAGGAATCCCTGAAATCCCGGCGCAGCAACGACCGCGCCGCGTTGGTGCTGTTCGGCCGCGAGGCCGCGGTGGAATCGGAGAACCTGCTCAAGCCGGAGCAGGTGCAGACCACCTCCACCCCCGGCGCCACTCACACCGACATCGCCTCCGCCCTCCGCCTCAGCCTCGGCCTGCTCTCGCCGGAGGCCGCCGGCCGCGTGGTGCTGCTCTCCGACGGCAATGAGAACGTCGGCTCCGCCGTGGAAGAGGTGCTGCTCGCCCAGGCCAGCAAGGTCCCCGTGGAAGTGGTGCCGCTTCACAGCCGGTCCGCGCGGGACGTGCTGGTCAGGGAGGTGAGCGTCCCCTCCGAGGCGCGGCGGGACGAGCCCTTCCCGTTGCGTGCCGCCCTGGAAGCCACCCAGCCCACCAATGCCAGGATCACCGTGCTCGCGGACGACAAGCCGCTCCTCCGTCGCGACCTGGCCCTCGCCGCCGGCCGCACCACCGTCCGCCTCCCCGTCGCCCTCCCGGAAGCCGGCTTCACCCGCCTGGACGTGCTGGTGGAGAGCGCGGAGGAGGCCTCCCGCGAGAACAACCGCGGCACCGCCTTCGTCCGCGTCAAGTCCAAGCCGCGGGTCCTGGTCATCTCTCAGGACCCGGGCGACGTCCGCGACCTCGCGCGCGGCCTGGGCGCACAGGACATCGTGGTGGAGTCCGGCGGGCCCGAGCGCCTCCCCACCAACGTCGCCGACCTGGACAAGTTCGACAGCGTGATCCTCGACAACTTCCCCGCCTACCGGATGACCGACCGGCAGATGGGGATGCTCCGGGACGCGACGCGGGACCTGGGCGTCGGCCTGGGGATGATCGGGGGCGAGTTCTCCTTCGGGGCCGGCGGCTACTATCGCACGCCGATCGAGGAAGCCCTCCCCGTCACCATGGACCTCAAGAAGGACCGCGCCTTCCCGGCCGCCTCCATGCTCATCATCATTGACACCTCCGGCAGCATGGGCATGCCGGAGGACGGAGTGGAGAAGATCCAGCTCGCGGCCGAATCCGCGTGCATCGCTGTGGGCCTGCTCCAGCCCTATGACGCGGTGGGGGTACAGGCGAGCGACCCCCAGCCGACGATGGTGGCCGAGATGCGCCGCGTGGAGAACAGGAACCGCATCAAGACAGACATCCGTTCCCTGCGTGCCTGCGGCGGCGGCATCTACTGCTTCCCTTCCCTCAGCCTCGGCTACGATCTCATGAAGAGGGAGCGCTCTCCCGTCCGCCATGTCATCATGCTCGCCGACGGCGGTGACTGCGATGAACCCGGCGGTTGCGTCGCCCTCGCCGCGGAGATGGCCGCCCACAAGATCACCGTCTCCACCATCGCCTTCGGGGGCGGAAAGGACGTCCAGTTCCTCAAGGACGTCGCGCAGGCCGGCAAAGGCCACTTCTACCTCACCGACAAGGCGAAGGACTTGCAGAAGGTGTTCACTCGGGAGACCCTCACCATCGCCAAGTCCGTGCTCGTCGAAGAGCAGTTCTACCCCCGCCTCAAAGAGTCCACCGACATCATCGAGGGCGTCAACTGGAACCCGACGCCGCCGCTCCTGGGCTACGTCGCCACCTCCGCCAAAGGCCTGGCGCACGTGCCGCTCTCCACCCACAAGGACGATCCGCTCTTGGCCCATTGGCAGTACGGGCTGGGCAAGGCCATCGCCTTCACCTCCGACGCCAAGCCCCACTGGGCCGCCCACTGGCTCCCGTGGCCGGAGTTCACCCGCTTCTGGAGCCAGGCCATTCGCTGGTCCCTCCGCCAGGAGACGAGCGGGGTGCTCCGCCCCCAGGTGGAGAGCGCCGGCGACCGCGCCCACATCACCGTCGAGGCCTCCGCCGAGACCGGCGCCTATCTCGACGGGCTGGAGATCAAGGCCCACGTTAACCAGCCGGATGGGGGTCGCGCCGAAGTGCCCCTCACCCAGACCGGCCCGGGCCGCTACGAGGCCGTCGTCTCCGCCCCTGCCACCGGGTCCTACGTTATCGGCCTCGAGGCCTCCGGCCCGAGCGGCTTCCACGCCCAACAAACCTTCGGTTTCGCCGTGCCCTATCCGCCCGACCTGGCCGATACCAAGGAGAACGAGCCCTTCCTCAAGGCGCTGGCGGAGCAGACCGGGGGGAGAGTGCTCGCGCGTCCCGCCGACGCCTTCACCCCGCCCGCACACATGCCTCGTATCCCCGTGGACATCTGGCGCTTCCTGCTGTGGGTCGCCGCGCTGCTGCTGCCCTTCGACGTCGCCGTCCGCCGGCTCATCATCACGCGGGAGGACATAGCCCCGTTCGTCGCCCTCTGGGTCTCGGCCCGCGCCCGGATGCGAGCCCGCTTCGCTCCCCGGCGCTTCGAGCGGGCCACCACTGGCCAGCTCCTTGCCCGCAAGCGCACCGTGCGCGAGCAGCTAACGCGCCCAGGTGACGAGGTTCCGCTCGCCCCGCCGCCCGCGCCCGCGGCCACACCCGCGGCTTCGGCCCCGCCGCGCGCCCAAACCCCTCCGCCCGCGCCCCAGGCCCCACCGCGCCCGGCCGCTGCCACCCCGGAACCGAAAGACGGCGGCGACACAACGTCGCGATTGCTGAGGAAGAAGCGGGAGAGGAGAGGGGAGGAGTAAGGTGAGGCGTGACCGGCGAGTGTGGTGGATCGTTCTCCTGGCGCTGGTTGCCGTCCTGGCCGCGCTTTCCGCTGGCTCCCTCGTGATCTTCGTCCACGAGAAGGACAGCATCTTCGAAACGGTCTTCCGCTACCAGATGGACCACCTGGTGGCCACTCACAGTTCCGAGAAGGTGAATGCCTACTTCCTTTGCACTGACGACAAAGACCCCAGTACGGCCCTCCTGCGGCGCCTCCGCGGCCGCGTCCCGCCCGTGAAGAGGTATTCCGAGTGCACTCAGGAGGAGCAGGGCATGATCGTAAGAGACAGGCAAACCGGTCAGCGAGGCGTCATCCTCGACGTCTCCGAGTTGCACTGGCTCAGCCCCCACCGCGTAGAAGTCGCCGCCGCCGACATCCGCAACGGCACCGACGCGTACGGTTCGCGTATCACCCTGGAGCGCACGCTCGGGAGGTGGCACGTCACCGCCGAGCACCTGGAATGGGTGTCCTGAGCCGCTCCCCTCAGGACGAGGAAGCAACACGAAGAACTCCCTTCGTGCCTCCCTTGTGTCTTTGTGCTAAGCTAGCGCGCGCCCCCCAGCGCGCGCCCCACCTCCTCCAGCAGCCGCGCCGAGTCCACTGGCTTGTCCAGGAAGCCCTGCACAGGCAGGTACTCGCCTGCCTCTTCGCTCTCGTCCGGGTAGAAGCGCAGCTTCGTCGTCTGGTGAATGGCCGTCAGCACGATGATCGGCGTCTTCTTCACGGCCTCGTCCGCGTCCCGGCGCAGGTCCCATACGAAGTGGAAGCCCTCCGTCCCGCTCGGCATCATCACATCCAGCAGGATCAGGTCGGGCCGCCCCGCCCGCGCCGCCGCCAGCCCCGCGGGAGCGCTTGACGCGTGCGACACCTGGTAGCCTTCCCCCTCCAACACCACCCGCAAGCTCTCGGCCGTGTCCGCGTCGTCTTCCACCATCAGGATCTTCTTCTGCTTCCCTGCCTCGCTCATCTCCCGTCCCTCCCGTTTCCGGTGAACGACCCACACCCACCCTTTACCAGCGAGAGGCGGTGACTCCTGCCGCCGTGTTCAGCGCGGCAGGAGTGTCCTCCGGGCCTCAGTAATACCTCTCTGTCTCGTCGGCACGGAGGTTTCCATGCACATCATCACCCTCAGCTTCGACGACGGCTTCCGCCAGTCCAACCTGTGCATCGCCCAGGCCTACGAGCGCTTCGGCCTCTCCGCCTGCTTCAATGTGCTCGCCGCACCGGAGGAGCTCAACCCTCACGAGTACAAGTGGGACTCCCCCCGCGGCGACTTCGCCCTCTGGAACGAGCTTCAGGCCCGCGGGCACGAGATCATGCCCCACGGCTACCGCCACGCCAACAAGGGGGAGCTGCCGCTCGCCGAGGCGCAGGACTTGATCACCCGCTGCCTCGAGGTCTTCCGTCAGCGCCTCGATGGGTTCGACCCGCGGCGCGCCGTCTTCAACTTCCCCTACAACTCCTCCACCCCCGAACTGGAGGCCTGGCTTCCCTCCGTGGTGCGCGCCTTCCGCTCTCGGGGACAGATGATCAACCCGCTCCCCCACCCCGGCCAGGTGCGTCTCGGCACCGGCGGCTATGGCCCGGACAACTGCGAGGCCCACCTGGACGCGACGATCGAGGAGCTGCTCGCGCGGCCCTCCGGCTGGCTGGTGTACAACACCCACGGCCTCGATGACGAAGGATGGGGCCCGATCAGCGCCGACTACCTCGACCGGCTGCTCGCGCGATTGGTGCGCATGCAGAGCGTGCGCCTCCTCCCCGGCGCACGGGCACTTCTGTCGGCCGCCGCCGCGCTATAGCCCTTACTTGGGAAGCTTGCTAAGTCCCTCACGCGCCTTCTGCGCGGCTCGCGAATTGCCCCCCGTCCGCACCGTTATCTCGAGCTGCTCGCGTGTGCGCACCAGGTCGCCCAGGTCGTGGTAGCACAGGCCCAAGTCCAAGTGCAGCTCCGGAACGTCGTAGCCCAGCTCCAGCGCCCGCTCCAGGTCGGCCTTTGCCCCCCCGAGGTTTCCCGCCACCAGCTTCGCTTCCCCCGTCTTCGCGTAGCAGACGGCCAGGTCGTGCTGCAACCGCGCGTTGTCCGGGTCGAACTCCCGGGCCCGCTGCAGATTCTGCTTCGCTGCCTCGTAGTTGCCCTTCCTCGCCTCCGCCGCGCCCGCCGCCGCGAAGCAACCCGCCAGGTTCCTCCGCACCTCCGCGTTCGTCGGATCCAGCTCGTACGCGCGCAGCAGGCTCGCCTTCGCTCCCTCCGCGTCGCCCAGCTCGTCTTGCACACTCGCCAGCACGTTCAGCGCCACCGCCGACTTCGGATCGGCCCTCACCCACGCCTCCACCGCCTCCTTCGCCTCCGCCTTGCGTCCCAGCTTGAGCAGCACCGACACCCGCATGGACCCCACCCGCGGATCACCCGGCCGGTAGCGCTCCGCCTCCTCCAGCGCCGCAACCGCCTCCGCCTCGCGGCCCCCGCGCGCGCAGGCATCCGCCAGCAGGAGGTACAGGCCGGCCATTCTCGGGCGATCCGGCGCCAACCGCTCCTGCCCCGCAATTGCCTGCCTCGTCAGCGACTCCGCCGTCGCGTAATCCCCCTGCAGCAGGCGCGTCTCCGCCAGCCCGACGTAGTTGTCCGGCACCGGCATCAGGTCCACCGCCTTCTGCAAGGCCGCCGCCGCCTCCGCCAGCTTCCCCCACTGCTTGTAGCTGATCCCCAGGTTGTAGTACGCACTCGCGTTGCCCGGCAGCACCGCCAGCGCCGCCTCGCTCTCCGCCACCGCCTCCGGGTACCGGCCCAGTTGCCCGTAGCAGTAGGCCAACAGGTAGTGCGTCGTGCTCGAGTACGGGCAGTACTCCAGCGTGAGCTTCCCCACCCCGATCGCCCTCTGCCACTCGCCGCGATCCACATTGAGCTGCACGATCCGAATCAGGTGGTTGGCCATCACGGGCCGGAGGACGACCGCCCCCAGCCCCCACGTCCCCAGCGCCAGGACCAGCCCTACCACGACCACGGCCGGCGCCGGCAGCCGCCGGAAGCTCTTCCCCCGCACTCCCTCTCCGCGCCTCCCGTCCGCCCGAGGCAACCCCCCAGCCGCCACCACCACTAACCCCAGCAGCAGCCAGAAGAACATCGGTGCTCCGGTCACCCGGAACGTCACCCCGAATAGGTTCTGGAACAAGAACGCGATGCTCCCCACGATGGCCGCCAGGCCTACCCGCCGCCATCCCGGCTCCGGATGCCGCAAGGCCACCCGCGCCGCCGTCGCCAGCATCCCGAGGAGCAGCGCGAGAAAGATCGCACCTCCGATCGCTCCCGTCTCCGCGAACACCTGCAAGAACTCGTTGTGCGCGTGGTTCGCCGCGAAGCCCGTCTGCACCCGCTTCCCCCGCTGCCCGTACCAGGCCGCCGACAACTGCTCCGTGGCCGCCACCCGGTAGACGCTGTAGCCCGCGCCGAAGGCCGGATGCTGCTTGAACATCTCCCACGCCCCCCGCCACTGAATCTGCCGCTCCGACGCGGACGGGTCCTTGAGCTGCATGATCCGCTGCACCCGGACTCGCTGGTTGCGGGGCAACCGCGCATAGGCCAAGACCCCCAGCAGCGAAAACACGATCGCCGCCGCCAGCGCCGCCACCAGCAGCCGCAGCAGCACCCTCCCTTTCCCTCGCACCACCATCAGCCCTCCGGCCGCCACCACCCCCAGCGCCAGCCCGCCGACGGCCGAGAACGTGATCGAGTAGAACAGCGTCAGCGCCATTATCACCGCGGTCACGCCGTAGAAGATGATCGGCCCCTTTTGCGCCGGACGCTCGTCCGCCCGCACGTTCGCCGACTTCACCGGCCACCAGACCGCGGCCAGCACCAGGGCCAGCAGCGCCGCAAGGTAGGCGACCAACCCCCCCACCTCCCCGGTGAAGACGCGGTCGAACCCGACCGTCACCCCTGCCGTAAGCAGCACCAGCCCGAGGATCGCCCCCCGCCGTCTCTCCCCGGCCCCCGCGCTCGCCTCGCCTTCCGGCCATCCCACCGCCACGATCAGCGGCAGCACCAGGATCAGGTAGCCCGCCAGGTACGTCACGTTCGCCGCAAAGGAAATCGCCGCCCGGCCCTGGATTAGCTGCGCCCCCGTCCACTCCACCCCCAGTGGCTCGTAGCCCCGCTGCTGAAGGAACGCATAGATGCAAGTGAGCATGGCCGCGACACTGATCGCAAAGGCCAGGCGGCGCACCTGCGCGAGAGACCGGACCGCGATGATGGTGAGGAGGAAGATCCCCACGTTCGATGCCAGCCGCCCGTAGTCCGAGACCGACACCCACCAGAACCGAGAGTACGTCAGCGTGATCGCCGCCCACGCCAGGAACGCCACCACCAAGACGTTCAGCCGCGAGGAAGCCCACGCGATACGCCCCTCCGCCAGGCTCGCCACCAGCCACAATGCCAGCCCGACGAAGACCCCCAGCCCCAGCGTCACTTCCTTCACGTCCATCACGTTGTGGCTGCGGATGTTCAAACCCAGGGGAACGGCCACCACCAGGCACAGCAAGACCGCCTCGGGGAGGCGGGTGGACCAGCGGCCCATGGGAGGTGTCTTGGGCGCGGGGGAACCGGACTTCACGCGTCTTTGGGTCTTCGCCATGCTCGATCCGTCGCGTTCGGGGAGGTGGTCGTCCTCTCCATACTACCCCGCCGCGCTCGCCTTCTCCTGCCCTACAGCCGGATCCCCGGCAGCGACAACTGCGCCGTCATCCCCCCGTCCGGATAGATCACCTGCCCGGTGAAGTAACTGGCCTGGTCGGATAGTAAGAAGGCGACCGCCGCCGCCATCTCCGCGGGCGTCCCGTGCCGCCCCATCGGCACCTTCTCGTTCACTATCCGCTCCGGCGTGATCTCCCGCCACGTCAGAATCGAGCCCGGCGCCACCCCGTTCACCCGGATTCCGTGCGGCGCCAGTTCGATCCCCAGCGCCCGCACCAGCGCGTCCAGCGCGCCCTTCACCGCGTCGTAGGGCAGGCCGGGCAGGTGGGCCCGCAGGCCCCCGACGCTGGAGATGAACACCATCCCGCCCCGCCCCCGCGCCTTCATCTGCGGCGCCACGTGACTCGCCAGCAGGTAGGCCCCACGGCAGCCGGTCGCAAACGTCTCCTCCCACAGCTCGGGCGTGACCTCCTCGAGGTGCTTCATCCGCATCTGCATCGCGTTGTGCACCAGGGCTTCCACCTGGCCGAAGCGCGCCTCCACCTCCGCGAACAGCCGCTCCACCGCCGCTGGATCGCCCACGTCCGCCGGCACGGCCATCGCCTCGCCCCCCCGCACACCGATCAGCTCCACTGTCTCCGCCAGGCGCTCCGGCCGCCGTCCGCAGATCGCCACCTTCATCCCCTCCGCCGCCAGCCGCACCGCAACCCCGCGGCCGATCCCGCTCCCTCCGCCCGTCACCAGCGCCGCCTCCCCCGCCAGGTCGGGATAACACGCCGGCTTCTCCACCACTCGCTCGAGATCCATGCTCCGTCTCCTCGCCTCCGCCTCTTCGCCTTCAGCACTGCGAAGCAGTGCGACTCGCCGTCCGCCTCCTCGCCCGCGCGGTTCTCCTCCCTCCTCCCTTGACCCTGCCTCCGCGCCGCGGGTATACTCACCTCGATGCCTCTCTACGAGTTTCGGTGCAAAAAGTGCAGCCAGGTCTTCGAGCGTCTCTGCCGCATGGGCGAGAACGGCAAGACGCTCGCCTGCGACCATTGCGGCGCCAAGGGCGCGCAGCGCCTCATGTCCGTCTGCGCCACCCGCGTCGCCGGGAGCAACGGGAGCGAGCCCCACTCCCACGGCGACTCGCGCTGCCGCGGGTGCAGCTCTCGTAACTGCGCCACGTGTCATTAGCCGGCCCCTCGCCCCGTCGCCATACCCCATATCCTGGACCCTGAACCCTGGACCCTGACATGAAGTTCTATGTAACTACGCCCATCTACTACGTCAACAACATCGCCACCGTCGGGACGGCGTATACTTCCATCGCCTGCGACACCCTTGCCCGCTGGCACCGCCAGCGCGGCGACGACGTCCTCTTCACCACCGGCACCGACGAGCACGCGGTGCGCGTCCTCCGCCTCGCCGAGGAGAAAGGGGAGGACCCCCTCGCCTTCGCCGGCAACATCGCTGCCCAGTTCGTCGAGGACTGGCGCCGCCTTGACATCTCCTATGACGACTTCATCCGCACCACCGAGCCGCGCCAGTTCCGCGCGGTGCAGCGCTTCTTCGAGACCATCTACGAAAACGGCGACCTCTACCTCGGCAGCTACGAGGGCTGGTACTGCGTCCCGGACGAGACGTTTTTCGCGGAGGAGGACCTGATCGAGGGCCGCTGCCCCAACCCCGAGTGCGGCCGTCCGGTGGAGTGGGTGAGCGAGCCGGCTTACTTCTTCCGCTTCTCGGAATACCAGGAGCCGCTCCTCCGCTACATCGAGGAGCACCCCGACTGGCTGCTGCCCGAGTTCCGCAAGAACGAGGTGGTGAGCTTCATTCGCGGCGGCCTGCGCGACGTCAGCGTCACCCGCCGCTCCACCTGGGGCATCCCCCTCCCGCCCTCCATTCCCCAGTCCGAGGGGCTGGTCGTCTACGTGTGGGCCGATGCGCTCGTCAACTACCTCACCTGCGCCGGCTATCCGGACGACGCGGACAAGCTCGCCCGGTTCTGGCCCGCCGACCTGCACCTCATGGCCAAGGACATCTTCACCCGCTTCCACGCCACCATGTGGCCCGCGATGCTCATGTCCGCCGGCCTGCCTTTGCCCCGCCAGATGGGCGCGCACGGCTGGTGGACGATCGGCGGGGAGAAGATCAGCAAGTCCCGCAGCAAACAGCCGCCCCGCCCCGAGCCGGTGCTCAAGGAGATCGTCGCCGCGACCGGCTGCACGCCCGCGCGCGCCGCCGACGCGCTGCGTTACTACGAGCTGCGGGAGATGACCTTCGGTCAGGACGGCGACTTCTCCACCGAGGGCCTGCTGCGGCGCTACCACGACGACCTCGGCAACGACCTCGGCAACCTGCTCCACCGCGTGCTCGCCATGGTGCAGCACTACCGCCAGGGCGTTGTGCCTCCTCCGTGTCCGCCCGAGCCGGAGCTGTTCGACGCCGCGCAGACCGCCGCTGCGGCCTGGGAAGGGGCTCTCGGTTCGCTTCAGTTCAGCGAAGGGTTGAAGGCCATCTGGGTCTTTCTCGGCGTGGCAAATCGTTACGTGGATCAGCAGGCCCCGTGGTCCCTCGCCAAGGCCGGCGATCAGGCCGCGCTCGACCGCGTGCTGTATTCATCGGCCGAAGCGCTTCGCATCGCCGCCGTGCTGCTCGCCCCGGTCATGCCCAGCACCACCGACGACATCGAGCGGCAGTTGGGACTGACGGACTGGACGCGCACCTGGGAAGGGGCGACGCAATGGGGGCTGCTCCCCGGAAGTCGCCCCATCGGCAAGCGCACGCCGCTCTTCCCCCGTCTCGACGAGAAGCGTAGGGCGGGGACTCCTGTCCCCGCCGCCCCACCCACCCCGGAGGCAAAGCCCGTGATCAGCATCAAAGACTTCATGAACGTTGACCTGCGCGTCGCCGAGATCCTCACCGCCGAGCGCGTCCCCGGCGCGGACAAGCTCCTCAAGCTGACGGTGGATATCGGAACCGAGCACCGCACCCTCGTCGCCGGGATCGCCCTCTCCTACCCGCCCGATTCCCTCCCCGGCAAGAAGATCGTCGTCGTCTGCAACCTCGAGCCGGCCACCATCCGCGGGGTCCGCTCCGAGGGCATGCTCCTCGCCGGCTCCATCCCCGGCGACGACACCTCCATCACCCTCGTCACCCCCGAGAAGAGCCTGCCCAACGGGGCGAAGGTGAAGTAGGGGAGGAGGGCGGCGGGGTCGGGAGACCCCGCCCTACAGTTTCGCCCGCGGATGCGCCTGATCGTACACCTCCCGCAACCGCCGCCGTGTCACGTGCGTGTAGATCTGCGTTGTCGAAAGCGAAGCGTGCCCCAGCAGTTCCTGCACCGCGCGCAGGTCGGCCCCGTTCTCCAGCAAGTGCGTCGCAAACGTGTGGCGTAGGGCGTGCGGGCCGATGCCGTGCTGCGCGCAGGCCGCGAGCAGGTGGCGGTGCAGCACCCGCCGCACGCTCCGGTCTGTCAGCGGGCCACCTCGCGTGTTGACGAAGAGCAAGTCGTGGGTCTGCTCCGGGTCCGGGCGCTTCGCGTACAGATGCGGCCGGCCCTCCGCGAGGTAGCGGGCGATGGCCATCTGCGCGGGTCGGCCCAGCAGCACCACTCGCTCCTTGCGTCCCTTGCCCACCACCCGCAGTTCGCCCGCCCCCTCCGTCTGCTGCACGGTCAGGCTCACTAGCTCCGCCACCCTCAGCCCCGTGGCGTAGAGCGTCTCCAGCAGCGCCCGGTCGCGCAGCCCGGCCGGCGTCGTCGCGTCCGGCGCGGCGAGAAGCTTCTCCAGATCTGGCTGATAGAGAAAGTGGGGGAGCTTCTGCTCCTGGCGGGGCGTGGCCAGGCCGATCGTCGGGTCGGCCTCCACCGCCCCGCGGGCGAGCAGGTGCCGGTAGAACGCGCGCAGGGCGGAGAGCTTGCGGGCGATCGAGGCCCGCGCGTAACTCTCTCCGTGGAGGTGGGCGAGGTAGCGCCGCAGATGAGCCGGCCGGAGGTGCTCCCACCCCTCGGCCAGGCCGTGCTCCCCCAGGAACGCGGCGCACTGGCGCAGATCGTCCCCATACCCCCGCACCGTCGCCGGCGACAGGCCGCGGACGGAGGAGAGTTCGCTGAGGAAGCTATCAATCGCGGCAGTCATGGTGAGGATCCAGGGGCCAAGGCCCGCACCGTTGGATACCACATCCGGAGGGCCGCGGAGTATGGCAGCAGGGGAGGAGCGTGCGAGAAGCGAAAGGGAGCACCGTTGGGCCGTCGGTCCCGGTTCCCGGGCCCCGAATCCCGAATCCCAAACCCGACCTGTGCAACTATACGAATCCATCCTTATCCTGATCGCGCTGTTCAGTATCGTGCCGATGATCTGGGGCTACTCGGCGCCCTGGTATCGCGTCTGGCTGGTGGTCGTGCTGGCCGGCATGGCCTGGGTGGCGGTGCGGCGCCTTCGGCGGACGCGGGAAGCAATAGACGAGCAGAAACGAAAGCGGGACCAGCCCGGCGGCCGGCCTCCCGGCAGCCCCTGACCCGCCCGCCGGACGTGGTTGACAGGCGGGCCCCGGGTCGGGTATTCTGAGACCACATTTCATGTATTTCACACAAGTAGGCGGCGGGGGGCGGCCTGCTTGAGGAGCGCAATCCATGCCGGACCTAGAGGCGCGACCGCGCGCGAAGGACCTGTTCTACGGGTCGGTGACGATCGGGGAGCGGGGGCAGATCGTGATCCCCGCGGAGGCGAGGAAGAACCACTCCCTCGCCGCCGGGGACAAGCTGCTCGTATTCCGCCACCCCCACATCCACGGAATGGTGCTCGCGCGCCTGGACGACGTCGAAGCCCTGCTGGGCGAACTACGACAGTTCACGGAGATCGTGTCCCGGGTGCGCGAGGCCGAAGCCGGCCCCCGTGCCGCATCGAAGAAGACCTCGAGGAAGAGCGGGTAGCCAGATGAAGGAACGCAGGAGAAGCTCTACGCCGTACGTGGTGGTGGCGGTGCTGTTGGTGGTCGTCGCGGCCTGGGCCGCGGCTGGCCGGGCGCGCAGGAAGCCGCCGAAGGCCGAAGCGGTGCCGGGCGTGCCGGTGGAGGTGGCGACGGTGACGCTGGGCGAAATGGCCGAGACCGTGCCGGTAACAGGCACGCTGCGCGCCGACCGGGAAGCGGCGATGCACGCCCAGGTCGCGGCCCGTGTGACCAGCGTCGCGGTGCGAGAGGGCGACCCCGTCGTTCAGGGGCAGGTGCTGGTGACCTTGGATCCCACCGATTACCAGGCCCAGGTGCGCCAGGCCCAGGCGGCCGTGGAGTCGTCGCAGGCGACCGCGAGAAACATACGGGCCCAGTCGCTGGCGGCGCAAAAGCGCCTGCAGGTAGTGGAGGCGGGCGCACGGACGGAAGAGCGGGAGATGGCCGCAAGCCACCTGGAGCAGGCCGAGGCGGCCCTGCGACAGGCCCAGGCCAACCTGAAGCGTCGGGAGCAGTTGTTCGAGAAGGGGGCGATCTCGCGGGAGGAGCTGGACACCGCGCAGACCGCCTACGACACCGCGCGCACCACCCGGGATGCGGCCCGACAGCAACAGCAGTTGACCGAGAAGGGGGCGCGGCCGGAGGAAGTGGAGGCCGCGCAAGCCGAGGCGAATGCCGCCCACCAGGCGGTAAGCGCGGCGGAGGCCGGGATACAGCAGGCGAACGCGGCCCTCGCGCGCGCCCAGCAACTGCTGAGCTACACCACCATCCGCGCGCCGATCAGCGGCGTCATCTACGATCGAAAGGTCGAGCCGGGCGAGATCACCTCCACCATCGGCGATCCTATCCTGAAGGTGGCCGACTTGACCTCCGTCTACTTCGAGGCCACCGTGCCCGGGCGGCTGGCCCCCCAGGTGCAGGCCGGACAGACGGTGCAGCTCAGCTTCCGCGCGGATGGGGCGCAGCGCCACGAGGGGCGAGTGCTCAAGCTCGTGCCCGTGGCCAATCCCAGCAGCCGCGATTTCCTCGCCCGGGTGAGTGTGCCCAAGGTCAGCGGGCTCTCCCGCCCGGGGCAGTACGCCGAGGGCCAGATCGTGATTAGCCGGCGGCAGAGCATCCCCATCGTTTCCAAGGACGCGCTCACCGAGCGCAACGGCAGGCCGGTAGTCTTCGTGGTGAGAGGGGGGACGGCGCAGCAGCGAGCCGTCCACGTCGGGCTGACCGACGCCGCCCGCGCCGAGATCACCTCCGGCCTCCGGGCCGGGGAGGTGGTCGTCAGCGCCGGGCAACAGACGCTCCAGGACGGGAGTAAGGTGGCCGTGCAGCAGAGCGGAGGCGACTAGCCGATGTGGCTGACACGCACCGCCATTGCCCGCTCCGTCACCATCATCATGGTGGTGGCCGCCATCCTCGTGCTTGGGCTCACCTCCCTGAGCAAGCTACCAGTTGATCTCTATCCGAGCATTGAGGTTCCCTACGTCACCGTCGCCGCGGCCTACCCGGGCACCGGTCCCCAGGAGACCGAGACGCTCATCTCCAAACCCCTGGAAGACGCGGTCAGCACCATCTCCGGCGTGAAGAACGTCACCTCCTCCTCCCAGGAGGGGCTCTCCATCGTCAGCATCGAGTTCGTGCTGGGCACGGACCTCGACACCGCCATGAACGACGTCCGGGCCAAGGTGGATGCCACGCGCATGCAGCTCCCCCGGGACATGGACCCGCCGGTGATCTCCAAGATCTCCATGTCCGCCATCCCGGTGATCAACTTCGCCCTCTCCAGCCCGCGCCCGCCGCGGGAACTGCGCCACATGGTTGACGACGTGGTGAAAGACCGCCTCGGCAAGCTCTCCGGCGTCGGCTCCGTCCTCATCTCCGGCGGCGACATCCGGGAGGTCCTGGTCTCCGTTGACAAGCAGGCCCTGGAGGGCTACGGGATCACCATCACCGATCTCGTGCAAGCCCTGCTCGCCACCAACCTGAACCTCCCCAGCGGCAGTATCAAGGAGGGGCCCCGCGAGTACGCGGTGCGCGCCATGGGGGAGTTCGCCACCCCCGACGAAGTCAAGAACGCTCGGCTCGTGACGCACCGCGGCAGCACCATCTTCCTCAGCGACGTGGCCACGGTCAGCGACACCGTCGCCGAGCGTAGCGACCTGGCCCGTATGAATGGCAAGGACAGCGTCTCCGTGACCGTCATCAAGCAGTCCGATGCCAACACCGTCAACGCCTGCCGCGCGGTGCGCGAGGAGTTGCACCGGCTCACCGGCCAGACCTTCAACCAGTTGGGCAAGGAAGACAAGACCGCTACCCGCACGCCGGGGCTGCTGCCTGCGGATGTCCACGCCAGCCTGGGCCAGGACCAGTCCGTCTTCATCGGCGAGGCCCTCAGCGACCTCCAGAAGAGCCTGATCCTCGGCGCGCTGCTCGCGGTGCTCGTGGTGTTCCTCTTCCTCCACAATCTCCGCGGCACCATCATCGTCGCCCTCGCCATCCCCACCTCCATCATCGCCACCTTCAGCCCGATGTTCTTCGCCAGGTTCTCTCTCAACATGATGACCATGCTCGCCCTCTCCCTCACCGTGGGGATTCTGGTGGACGACTCCATCGTCGTCATCGAGAACATCTACCGCCACTTGCGCATGGGAGAGAGGCCCCGAGACGCGGCCCTCAACGGACGAAGCGAAATCGGCCTCGCCGCGATCACCATCACCCTGGTGGACGTGGTGGTGTTCGTCCCCATCGCCTTCATGGGCGGCATGGTGGGCCAGTTCTTCCGCCAGTTCGGCCTGACCGTGGCCATGGCCACGCTGTTCTCGCTCTTCGTCTCCTTTACCCTCACTCCCATGCTCAGCTCCCGCTGGTTCCGGGAGAACGAGGTGATTCCCGGCGAGGACGAGCAACAGCCGGCCGCCCCCGCCTTCGCCCTGGAGCGAAAGCAGACCGATGACGCCCCCGCACCGCGCGGCCTCTTGGGCGGATTCTTCGCGGCCTTCGACCGCACCTACGCGCGGCTCCGGTCCTTCTATCGCGAGCTCTTGGAGTGGGCTCTGGAGCATCGCCTGGCGACGGTCCTCATCGGCGTCGTGACCCTCGTCGCGGCCACCGCCGTCACCGTGCCTGGGGAGCACAAGATCGGCCCCCTCGCGATTATCCTCCTCCTGAGCGTCGTCGGGCTGGTCTTCGGCGGCAAGGGAGCGCGGCTGCCGATGGCCGTTGTCGGGGCCGCGTCTCTCGTGCTCGCCGGCGGCGTCTACCGCAACCTGGGGCAAGAGATGTTCCCCCGCGTGGACCAGGGGCAGTTCACCGTCTCCATCGAGCTGCCGGCCGGCTCCTCCCTCGAGGCCACCGATCGCATCACCCGCCGCGTGGAGGCCTACCTGCTCGACCGCAAGCGCTTCCCTGAAGTGGACACCGTCATGTCCACCGTTGGCGCCAGCGGAGGAAACGTCATCCACGCCGGCACCACCAGCGCCTCCAATGCCAGTGTCGGCGTCGCCCTGGTGGACAAGGCCGGGCGCAAGCGCTCCGACTTGGACTTGGTGGCCGACGTACAGCACTTCGCCGATACTCAGATCCCGGGCGCCATCATCAAGGCCTCCGCCTACCAGGGGATGGGAGGCGGCGGACAGGCCGCCGTCCAGGCCGAGCTGTCCGGCCGGGACATGACGGAGCTGACCCAGGTGGCCGAGCGCGTGAGGCGCGTGGTGCAGCGAGTGAAGGGCACCCAGAATGTGGACATCACCTGGCGCGTGGGCAAGCCCGAAATCCGCGCCGTGATAGACCGCAACCGCGCCGCCGACCGCGGCATCACCACCGCCCAGGTGGCCGAGGCCCTGCGCGCCAGCCTGGAAGGCGACACCACCGCGAAGTACCGCGAGGGCTCCGACCAATACGATATCCGCGTGCGCCTGAACGAGTTCCAGCGCAACCGCGTGGACCAGGTGAGCAATCTGGTGGTCGGCTACAGCGACGGCCCCGTCTACCTGGGAGACGTGGCTCGCGTTTCCCAGGCGACCGGCCCCACGAAGATTGATCGGAAGAACCGCCAGCGCATGGTCGCCGTCACCTCCGACCTGGTGGCCGGGGCCGCCAGCGGCAACGTGGAGGCTGACATCACCAAGGGTTTGAAGGGCGTGCCGATGGGCAACGTCTCGCTTCGCTTCGGGGGCGAGAGCGAGATACGGCACGAGTCCTTCGGAAACTCCGGGCAGGCGCTCCTGCTCTCCGTGGTGCTGATCTACATCCTCATGGCCGCGCTCTTCGAGGGGTACCTCAGCCCGCTGATCATCATGTTCGCTCTCCCCATGGCCCTGGTCGGAGCGCTGCTGGCGACGGTGCTGGCCGGCAAGACCTTCTCCATCATCACCATGATCGGGATCATCATGCTGATGGGACTGGTCGGCAAGAACGCCATCCTGCTGGTGGACTACACCAATACCCTGCGCTCCCGCGGCCTCGACCGGCGAGCCGCCCTTCTGGAGGCCGGCCCCACTCGGCTCCGGCCCATCCTCATGACCACGCTCGCGATGGTGTTCGGCATGCTCCCCGTCGCCGTGGCCACGGCCCGGGGCGGCGAGATTCGGGCGCCCATGGCCGTTGCCGTCATCGGCGGCCTCATCGTCTCCACCATGTTGACCCTGCTCGTCATCCCGGTGATGTACACTGTCTTCGACGGCCTCGCGGCCCGCGTGACCGGCGTCATCCGGCGCGTCGTCGCGCGGGTGTAGGGGGTAGGAGCCGGCACAGCCCGTATAGGCGCAAGCTTGACCAACGGAATGTGAACGTGCTACAATGCCCTTAGCATCGGCGCGCATCGCCGATGCTATGCGTATTAGGGCATTTTCCGGCGCGGCGAGGGCCCTGGTGGCGCTGGAAACGCCTGCTGGAACCTGTGTGAGGCGTCCCGGCGCGGGCGCCTCGACGTTCTGGCGAAGCAAACTCAGCCCGGAGGAACACGCGTGGCAACGACATCGGCAAGCAAGAAACCGAAGAAGGCGGACAAAGCCCGCAAATCCTTCGCGGTGCACTATCTTGAGGACCTGATCTTCGCCCTGATGCTGAACACCGGTCAGGCAGCCCAGTCCCGCGAGCTCGCGCTGGCGCTGGACGAGACCGTCAAGCTGCACCCGAAGTATCTCCGCAAGGTGCTGTTCCAGAGCGATCGGTTCGCCATGGACGACCGGCGCTGGAACCTCGCCCTGCGGCTCGCCACTCACCTCACCTTCGAGGGCTCCATCGAGTTCACCCTTCGCTCCTACGGCAAGCCCCTGACCCGGGAGGCCATCCAGAACGAGATGGCCATGATCCACCGCCGCACCGTTGACTTCTTCGACCGCCTGCTGGCCGAGACGCTGGAGACCCGGCCCAAGTACTGGCAGACCGTGGACGGGAGCTGGGCCCTCGAAGAGTGGATCCTGGACACCTCCGAGCAGGACCCCAGCCGCAGCTTCCTGCGCAACTTCTTCCTCGAGGCCGAAGAGGTGCGCCCCCTTGTGGACAGCCTGCTCGACACCCGCATGAGCGCCGGCCAGCCGGCCGTGGATATGGCCCTCAAGCTCATCCGCAAGCTGGAGCAGCCGCTCCCGAACAAGCCCCTCAGCTACGCTCTGTGGCGTATCCGGGAGGGCGACTTCGATGCCCGCGCCTTCTTCCAGGAGATGCGGGAGGACCCGCGCATCCTGGCCTTCTCCGGCGCGGAGTGGGGGCTGCAGGACAGCGTCGAGGGCTACTTCGAGGAGCTGAGGCGCGCCTCCAAGCGGGCGGAGAAGGAAGAAGACCTGGAGTGGGCCGAGGAAGAGGAGCCGGAGGGGCCGGTGGTGATCACCCCGGCGGACGTCGAAGAGGCCTTCAAGCACCTGCGCAAGCGCAAGAAGCCGCAGACCGCCCGCGCCCTCGTGGAGTCCATCTTCGAGTACGGCCCGCATTCCCGCCGCTTCCAGGAATCCGTGGACTCGCTCAGCGCGGCCCTCGGGCTCGACTCGCGCTTCCTCCGCGTCGGCGGCCAGACGTGGGCCTTGCCGGACATGATGCCCAAGCATACGGACAAGGTGCCCGCCGAACTCCTGCCCCTGCCGGTGGCGCAGGGCGAGGACGAGGTGGACTCCGAGCTGGATGACGAGGGCCTCGAGCCGGTGCTCGTCGGGTGGGTGCACGACCCCCGCTACGAGGACTTCGGCGAAGAGCGGGAGATAGACATCACCCCCGAGCAGCAGCCGACCGATGAGCTGCGCTACGTCCTGCTCCACGATCACTGGAAGGCGGGCACGCTCAAGGTGCGGGTCTGCGACCGGCGCTTCTACCCGTCGGAATCCGACCTGGTGTGCGCGGCCGTCGTGGACCAGGAGAGCAGCAAGTCCTATCCGGTGTGGCTGAGCTACACCACCTCTTTGCTCTACGAGCTGGACCAGTGGTACTCGGACCGCGGCCTGAAGCCGGGCGCGATCTTCACTGTGTCCCACGGCACCGGGCCCGACGAGTTCATCGTCTCCCACGCCGGTGACATGGACCCCTACTGCGCCATCTCCGACGCCCGCCTCAAGCAGCTCGAGGCCACGCGCAAAGAGGCCAGCAAGGGCAAGTGGTCGGTCTTCCGCATCATGCAGGAAGTCCTCTCCGCTCACGAGACCGGCACGCCCTTCATGACCGTGTGGTCTGAGGTGAACGTCCTGCGGCGGACGAATCGCCGCGTGATCGCCTCCAACCTCTCCTCCTACCACGCCTTCACCCAGCGTCCGGCCGGCTCCGACCTCTGGTTCTTCGACGAGCGCAAGGTCAGCCAGGGTCGCAAGAAGACCAAGCGGCGGTTCATCAGGCGGTAGCGCCCGAAGGGACCGCGCACCATGATTCCCGTACAGCAGCCCCCGCGGGTCGCACCCGGGGGCTGCGTTGGTTCCGTTGTCGCACGACGCGGCGCCGCCGTTATCGTGTTCCGGGTACACTGACTCGCCATGGCCATCAGACGAACCGAACTCAAGATCACCGGCATGCACTGCGCGGCCTGCGCCAGCCGCATCGAGCGCCGCTTGCAGAAGACTCAGGGCGTGGATACCGCCTCCGTCAACTTCGCCACCGAGCAGGCCACCGTCACCTTCGATCCCTCCCTGGTCACGCCCGACGACCTCGCCGAGGTGGTGGAGAAGACCGGCTACGGGGTGCTCAAGCCGGAGCAGGAGGACGCCGAACGACAGGCGCGCGCGGCCGAACTGCGGGGCCTGCAAATCGGGTTCGCCTATTCGTTGGTGGCTACGGCCCTGCTCATGCTCTTGGAGCACACCGCGCTGCTGCCTCCGTGGCTCACCCCCTGGGTGCTGCTCGCGCTCGCCACCCCGGTGCAGTTCTGGGCCGGCGGCCGCTTCTACGCCGGCGCGTGGACGGCCCTGCGCGCCGGCTTCGCAGACATGAACACGCTCATCGCCGTGGGCACCTCCGCCGCCTACGGGTACAGCCTGGTCGCCACCCTCTTCCCGCGCTCCGTGTCCGCCGCGGGCGGGCACCTCTACTACGAAACCGCGGCTATGATCGTCACCCTCATCCTCCTCGGCCGCCTGCTGGAGGCGCGGGCCAAGGGGCGCGCCTCGGAAGCGATCCGGCGGCTCGCGCAGTTGCAGGCCAAGACCGCCCGCGTGATGCGGGAGGGGGAGGAGCAGGAGGTCCCCATTGACGAGGTGCTCGTCGGCGATACCGTCCTGGTGCGCCCCGGCGAGCGCGTTCCCGTGGACGGCGCCGTGACCGACGGGCAGTCGGCCGTGGACGAGAGCATGGTCACCGGCGAGAGCATGCCGGTGGAGAAGGCGCCCGGCGACCCGGTAACCGGCGGCACCGTGAACCTCACCGGCGCGTTCCGCTTCCAGGCGAAGCGCGTCGGCGCCGAGACCGTCCTCGCGCAGATCATCCGCTTCGTGCAGGAGGCCCAGGGCTCGAAGGCCCCCATCCAGCGCCTCGCCGATCGCGTCGCCGCGGTGTTCGTGCCGGTAGTGATCGGCATCGCGCTGCTGACGTTCCTCGTCTGGCTGCTCCGCGGCCCGGACGTGACCCACGCCATCGTCGCCGCCGTCGCCGTGCTCATCATCGCCTGCCCCTGCGCGCTCGGGTTGGCCACGCCGACCTCGCTCTTGGTGGGCACCGGCAAGGGCGCCGAGATCGGCATCCTCATCCGCAGCGCCGAGGCCCTCGAGATCGCCGGGCGCACCAACTTCGTGGTGTTGGACAAGACCGGCACCATCACCCGCGGCCAGCCCGAAGTCACCGACGTGGTTCCCGCGCCGGGGTGGGCGGAGCAGGAGATGCTCCGCCTCGCGGCCGCGGTGGAGCAGGAGTCTGAGCATCCCCTCGGCAAGGCCGTCGTGCGCCGTGCTCAGGCGCGAGGGCTCGCGCTCGAACCGGTGACCGAGTTCCAGGCTCGGCCCGGCCTGGGTGTGGAGGGCCGGATTGGCGGCCGCCGCGTCGCCGCCGGAACGTCGCGGCTCATGGACCGGTGCGCCGTGGACACGGCCGCGCTCGCGGAGACCCTTGAGGCGCTGGAGGCGCAAGGCAAGACCGCGATGCTCGTCTGCGCCGACGGCGCCGCGGCCGGCGTGATCGCGCTTCAGGACACCCCCGCGCCGGAGGCGGCCGAGGCCGTCGAACGGTTGCGGGACTTGGGGCTCGGCGTGGTGATGCTCACCGGCGACAACGCCCGCACCGCACGCGCGGTGGCCCAGGCCGTGGGAATCGAAGAGGTCCGCGCCGAGGTGCGCCCGGAGCAGAAGGCCCAGGCGGTCAGCGAACTCCAGCGGGCCGGCCGCCGCGTCGCCATGGTGGGCGATGGGATCAACGACGCGCCCGCGCTCGCGCAGGCCGACCTGGGGATTGCTCTGGGCTACGGCACCGACATTGCCATGGAGGCCGCCGACATCACCCTCGTCCGCGGCGACCTGCGTCTCGCCGCCGAGGCCATCCGCCTCAGCCGCGCCACCCTTCGCAACATCCGCCAGAACCTTTTCTGGGCCTTCTTCTACAACGTCGTCGGCATTCCGGTCGCCGCCGGCGTGCTCTATCCGGTGTGGCATATCCTGCTCAACCCCGCCCTCGCGGCCGCCGCGATGGCCTTCTCCTCCGTCTCCGTCGTGACCAATGCCCTTCGCCTGCGCCGCTTCCGGCCGCGCCTCTGAAGCCCCGCTCCTCCCTCTTGCAGGAAGGAGCGCCTGTCCGGCCGAATCATCTTCGCGAATCCTCTGTGGCCTCCTCCGGCCAAGGCTACCGACATGCGGCGCAAGTCCAAGAAGGCGGGAGTACGGGCCGTTCCTGTTCCTCCTCCCGCGGTGGTCTCGACGCCTACTCGCTGGCTGTGTACCGCCGGCGTCTTCCTCCTGCTCTTCGCGATCTACGTGCTCACCCTGATCCCTACGGTTGTGGACCAAGATAGCGGAGAGCTGGTCTCCGTCGCCCACGTGCTTGGCATCGCTCACCCCACCGGCTATCCGCTGTGGGCCCTGCTGGCGCGCGGCTTCGACTGGCTCCCGCTGGGCGGCACCAGCGCGCATCGCATCGCCCTTCTGTCCGCGGTTTCGACCGCGGGGGCGGCGGCCCTGCTCTGCTGGCTCACCATCTCCCTCACCGGGACGCCGCTCGCCGGCCTCTTCGCCGGCCTCTGCTTCGGCCTCTGGCTGCCGGCCTGGAGCCAGGCCACCCTCGCCGAGGTCTACGCTTTCGAGGGCCTGCTCTTCGCCCTGTTCCTCTTCGCCCTCTGGTGGTGGGATCGCACGCCCACTTCCCGCCGTCTTTACTGGCTCGCGCTCGCGGGCGGGGCGGCCGTCATGCACCACCGCACCGGCCTGCTTGCCCTCGGCCCGGCGCTCGCCGTCGCGATCTGGCTCACGCGCCCCCGCCGGGCGCGCCTCTGGCTCGCCGGGGGTGCGGCCTTCCTCGTGCCGTTCCTCTGCTATATCTATCTGCCCCTCCGGGCCGCCGCTCACTCGCCCATGAACTGGGGCGATCCCTCTACCTTCGACCGCTTCCTGGCCCACGCCGGGGGCAGCGAGTACGCCCGCCTCGCCTTCGCCAACTCCGTGGAGACGGCCGCACAGCAGGCCCTCGTCCTTTTCAAGGACGCGCTCGCCGGCCCCGGCTGGCCGTCGGCCGCGGTGGCCCTCTTGGGCGTGCCCCTCCTCCTCTGGGGCGCGCTGACCTGGGGCCGCCGCCGGCCCGCACTGGTCATCTCCCTGCTTCTCGGCAGCGCCTTCCTCGCCATCTGGGTCGTCTTCTACGGCGTTACCAATGACTCCGCGGTCTGGCTCATCCCCATCGGCGCCGTGCTCGCCGTGCTCGGCGGCTTCGGCCTGGCGCGCGTAAGCGCCTGGCGTGCGCCGCGCACCGTCGGCCCCTGCCTCGCGGCGGGATTGGGCGCGGCCCTCTGCGCTCTCCTCCTTTCTGCCAACTGGAGCCGCGCCGATGAGAGCAACAACTGGCAGCACCGCGACCGCTGGGAGGCGATGCTGGAGCAGATGGACCGCAACGCTATCCTCGTCGTCGAGTCCGACAACCCCATCAACGCCGCCCATTACCTCCAGCAGGTGGAGGGCCGAAGAAGGGACGTCGTTCTTATCGAGCCCACCGCGCTGTGGGCCGACTGGTACGCGCCCGGTCTTCCCGACCCCGCCCTCGGCCGGTTCGCGCAGCAGGCCTGGCGGGAGATCACCGCGCAGCGGGACGTCCATTGGTCCTCGGGCAACGAATGCTGGCAGTGCGCGACGCTGCTCGCCGTCCGCCTCGCCCAGCGCTACCGCGGGCAGCGCACCGTTTACGCCCTCCACGGCCCGATGACGGAGGCGCTCACCGCACCGCCCTATTTCGTCGCGCTGAGCCGCGACCTGATTCGCCTCGACTTCGCCCCTCCCGACGTGCCGCCCATGAGCGAGACGCGCCGGCCTCTCGCCGAGTTCTCCAACGGCACGGCGCTCGTTTCCCTTACCTTCGACCGCAAGGAAGCAAGTGCCGGCGAGTTGGTCGGCTTCCGCGCCCGCTGGCAGTTCCCCTCCGTGCTCAATGGGTGGGCCTTCCGACTCAAGCTGGTCCCGGCCTCCGGCCCCGCAGCGGCGCAGTGGCGCCGGGTGCAGGACAAGGGCTGCTTCGCCCAGACCTTCCTCCCCGTCTACGGATTGTGGGGGCTCTCCCCTCCGCCTCCGGGCCAGGCCTACGAACAACAGGGCCGGTTAATGATCCCCAGCAACAGCCCTCCGGGTCGGTACGGGCTGGAGGTGGAGGTCTCCGAGAGCGCCTCCGGCTCCACCCAGTCCGCCCGGCTCGACGCCGTAGACCTGCTCGTTCACCCCCGCGCGCTTCCCTCCAACGGGCCTCGAAGCTAGTGCGCGCGGAGGGGACGTTCCTCGTCCGTGTCGCTGAACGAACGCGCGGCGATTGAGGCGTTACCCGGTGGTGTGGTAACCATACTGAGAGGATAACCACATGGCACCTATGGACGACACCAAGGGAGACCGTCCCGCCGTTTCCTGGGCGCTGCTCATCGCCCGCGTCGCGCTCGGGGTCATCTTCATGGCCCATGGCTCGCAGAAGCTCTTCGGCGCCTTCGGCGGCCACGGCCTCACCGCCACCGTGAAGTTCATGGGCCCCCTCGCCTACTTCGTGATTGCGGCCGAGTTCTTCGGCGGGCTGGGCCTGCTGCTCGGCTTCCTCTCCCGCTTCTCCGCCTTCTGGCTGGCCGCCGAGATGGTCGGGGCCATCATCACGGTGCACGGCAAGAACGGCTTCTTCCTCGGCCCCAAGCTGGGCTATGAGTACAACCTGTCCCTGATCGGCCTCTGCCTCGTAGTCCTGCTCGCCGGCCCGGGCCGGTTCGCCGCCACGCGCCTCCTCCCACTGCCGGCGCGGGTGAAGGCGTGGGTCACGTAGGGCGGACTTCAGTCCGCCTTGCACCAGGAATGGGCGGACTGAAGTCCGCCCTACGCACGGCCTCGCCCGCGGAACCAATCCCCGCCCCCGCGCGTCTAAGGTAGAGAACCTACTCCACGAGGCTAGTTCGGGGACAGGTACCGAATTGCTGTCTGTATTGAAAACAAGGTAATAGTCGTTAGGCAATGCAGTCGCAGTCCCCGAATCAGCCACCCGGGAGGGTGCCGCATGAAGCGCGCGTTCACACTGGTGGCCGTCCTCGTCGCCATCGCCTGCTCCGTCGCCGCGGTCGCCTCGGAGCCGGCCGGAGACTGGGGCCCCACCAATCAGGGCGTCCGGCTCCGGCTGCGGGTGGACCAGCCGGTGGTGAAGCAGGGGCAGGACGTCATGCTTTCCATTGACCTCCAGAGCGTCGGCGCGGCGCGCATGTACTACTACGACTCCGACACCTGGAGCGACTACCCCCTCACCGTGCTCGGGCCGACCGGTGCGGCCCTGGAGCCCCTTCGCGATCTCGGCATCATCTACCGGCGAATACGCTGGACTCTCGAGCCGGGCGAGACGGCGACCTTCGATTATCCCCTCAACCCCATGTACGATATCACCGCTCCCGGGCCTTACCACATCACCGCGCGCGGCGCGGTGTTCGCTGCGGGCGCGTTCTCCCCGGTGGAGTTGGTCTCCAACCCGGTGGTGCTCACCGTTCAGGCCTCCCCGGACTACGTCCCGCCCCTCACCGTCACCGAGGCCGATCAGCCGTTTCGCTCCTTCGTGCTCTGGAAGGGCTGGGTCCATACCGCCACCGACAAGGGCGTCTTCCGCGCCTGCACGCTGGACCGGCGCTGGCAGGAGGTGCCCGGCAACCTCCCGACCGGAGGCCGGTTCGCGGAGACGCCCGAACGGAGCCCGACCCTCTACTACGCGGTGCGCGGGCGGCGCAGTGTGGTAGACGGGCACCTGACCCTTCAGTCCGAGCCGGCCCTCTATGTCGCCACGGACCTCGAGTCTTGGACCCTCGTGAACCGCACGCAAGACCTCCTCCGGCTCTTCCTTCACCCGAACGGGACGCTCTACGGGATCTCGGAGGAGGTCGACGCGCGCGCCCTCAGGTTCCGGCTCGTGATGTCCACCGACGGCGGGGGTACGTGGCAGGACATCACCGGGCCCGCCGTGGGCACGTTCATGCGCATCTCCCAGGACCCCGACCATCCCGACCTGGTCGTCGTAGACACCAGCGCGGAGCACCACTTCGTGCTCCAGGCCGCGGACGCGCGCTATCAATGGAAGCCGATCTTGATCAGCGAGTGGTTCGATCGCCACCCGGAGGTGGCTGAGGCGCATCACTTCCTGCTCGAGTCCGATGCCTGGACGTGGCCGGCATACACCTTCCCGGCCACCATGCGGAACTACTTCAGCTTCGACTTCGGCACCAGGCACTCGATCTCCGCACTCATCCTCACCACCGACCGCGAGCGTTACAGCTTCCCTGCGGCCGGCCCGAAGGTGGTGACCGCGAAGATTGCCCTTCGCAATCCGGACAAGCCCGTGAAGCTCCTCGATCCGCAACAGCGCCAGGACTTCTGGGGGCTTGCGGTCATCACCCCGACGGGGAAGCGCGACTCCCGCCGGGGCGCGGCCAGCGCCGCGTGGCAGGCGCAGGCGCGCCACGAACTCAAGCCGGCCGAAGAACTCTATGGCCCGGTCCAGCGAACCTCCCTCACAGCCGACCACTCGTACACCCGCACGCTCGACCTCGCGGCGCTCTATCCCTTCAAGGAGCCGGGCGTCTATCGGGTGCAACTGTACTTCGACGTGCCCTTCCCCGCGGTCGGGCAAGGAGTCTCGTCCGGCGTGGTGCCGAGCGAGGTGTTCACGGTGGAGGCGCGGTAGGGGCGTAGGGCGGACTAAAGTCCGCCCTGCGGGGGAGGCGTGGCGCGGTGTGGGTGGGCGGACTAAAGTCCGCCCTACGGGGGAGGCGTGGCGCGGTGTGGGTGGGCGGACTAAAGTCCGCCCTACGGGCAAGCCGTTACATGTAAGGCTGGTAGTACTCACCCGAATTACCATGGTCACGGCTGGAGCTTTCCTTCCTCCAGTAGCTTCCGCTCCCAGGTCCTCAGCCGCGGGGGATACGGCACGTGCAGGTCGCGCGGGGGCGCGGCCGGGGGCTCGGGGTGAGCGGGCTCGTGGGAGCGCGGAAGGGCGGGCGATACGGCCTTCATGACACGTGACTCCACAGGGCCGTCGGGCGGGAGGAAATCGCGCGCGTTGTCGAGGTCTATGTCGGC
>Ga0315282_10002167_pt1 | contig 36511 bp, 41 predicted proteins | sample YL17G07_20_MG_FD_203693 | JGI IMG/M metagenome (GOLD analysis project Ga0315282, IMG submission 203693) | Sediment microbial communities from Yellowstone Lake, YNP, Wyoming, USA - YL17G07_20 | ecosystem: Environmental > Aquatic > Freshwater > Lake > Sediment | place: USA: Wyoming | collected...
TACAAACGCGGGGACTGTCAGGAGCTCTCATAATCATCAACAAGCCCCTTACACCCCCGCCCTTAAATACTAAAACCTATTCTACCACCACAACCCATCACACAACAAGCTCGGAACTACTGACAGTCGATTCCACTGTATCGATCGCTTCCGGCCTGGGCATAAGCTCATACTTGATCGCCATAACGCTCATCGCATTCGGCACGAACCTTCCGGAGATCATGATAAGCATCGTAGCTTCATCCAAAGATAAAGGAGACCTTATACTTGGAAATGGCCTCGGGAGCGTCAACGTTAACACCCTGTTCATCATCGGCGTTTGTGCGGTCATACGCCCCATCGTGGTGACGAACAAGCTCGATATTTTTATTTCGCTGGCCTTCTGCCTGTTGCTGATACCGCTCTTATACAGGGATAGCACTCTCTCGAAAAGGGAGGGAACCATACTGGTGCTATCGTATGCGGCGTATGTGCTCTATAAGGTCGCCGCAATATGAGGCGTACTTATTACGTGGTGCCCCGGATGGCCTTCTCTGTGTTGCCGGGCATTCCGCACATCTCGCACATGACCATGGCGGGCGTGATGTTGGCGGCCCTGGCGAGGACGATGGAAGTCTCGATCCGGCCTCTTCTATCTTCTTCCGTATTTCCATACGACGAAGCCGAAGGATACAATGGCTATCAATGCTACGGCTATTCCAATGCCGATCCACGTGTTGCTTTTGATAATGCTAATATCAATGCTTTTCTGTTCCGTTTTAGTCTCGCTGCTTACGGCCTTCAGGTATAATTTGTCGGTTTCTTGCGAAGCATCCGCCTTAGCATAGACTTTCAAAGTGAACCGGTGAGTCTCACCGGGTGCCAGCCTATCTATCTTGTTCGGCATGTCCACAGTAAGCGAATCGGGGACGTCATCCGCACCGAGATCCAATCCCACGTTAGTCAGCTTACCACTACCGTTATTCTTGACTAGTACTTCTATGTTAACGTTCGTTCCGGCGTCAAACGTCTTGTTATCCGGGCAGATGAACTCTAATTTGTAGTCCTTGTCCTTACTCGTGTCGACGAATAATTGTAGCGAGCTATTATCTGCACCGTTTGCAGCCATGATAGTGATGACTGAACTGCCCGTACCCAATAGAGTAGTCTTGACTTGGAAGGTTTTACTGCCTCTGCTCTCCACGAACACCTTGTTGATGACGTCGCTTCCCGAATAGAACCACACGTCCCAGTTCGCAGGAGCATCCTTCACGACCAGCGAGTATGTCTTATCCACGACGCCGTTATTATTGATTTTAACGTCGAACGTTACGGTCTCGTTCGATTTTACGGTTTTCCCCGGGAAGTCGCAGCTCAGGCTGACACCTTCCAGATTACCCGTATCTATGCTCAAAGCCGGTATGGGGATATAGCCAACGTATAACGAATTATCCAGCACCTGGTATCCTACTCCATTGTTATCACGGGGAGTCGGCCTGTAATCAGCAGCCCTCACCAGTATGCCGTAATACCCGTTGGGCACTTGTATGGTGAACACGCCGTTGGCATCCGTGGCACCAGCATAATATTGCTGGCTCACCTTATCCGTTATGGTAACGCTGGCATCCTTCACCGGCAGCCCCGTTGAAGCATCCACGATGGTGCCCGACACGCCGTACAACCGGTCAACGGTAATGGTAACAGAGCTATCCGTACCCACCCTAGCCTCCACGCTCTTCTTCAAATATCCTTCTTTCAGAGCCATGAAGTAGTAGGTGCCGTCCGGCAGGGTGAAACTGGCGAGGCCGTCCGGCCCGGTGGTACTCGTAATGGACGTGCCACTGGCGAGAACCGCAACAGACACGCCACCCACCGGACCTTGGGCGTCTTTAACCTGTACTGTAATGGAGGAATCCGCCATGGCTAGTGATGTAGATAATATGAAAACGCATAGAATGGACAAGAGGAGGATTTTTAATCGCATGCTCATGCCTTCACGGGCCTCGTAATGTCAAGGAATATCTCGTTCAACGAGGGACGGTACACTTCAAGCTCCGTTACGACGCCGTTAGCCCGGCACACGGCCCTGGACACGTCCTCCGAGACATCATCGCTGGAATTAATCAGGTAATAACCATCGTTCTTCACCACGTTAGAAACCCCCGCGAGGGGCCTCAATGACTCCCTGACGCGAGGTTCATCCAGCTCCTTCACCCTTAATTTCAACTGGAAGCCCTGCTTCCTCGTATACTGGTCTACCAGTTCGTCAACTTTGCCGCATATCTTCATCTCTCCGTTAACGATGATGCCGATACGGTCACAAACGGCCTCTACCTCGGGGAGGATGTGCGAGGTCATGAATACTGTCTTGCCTTTTGATTTCAGCTCTTTTACCAGGTTGCGATAATCCTCTGCTCCCTGGGGGTCTATGCCCGCCGTGGGCTCGTCGAAAATAAGCACTTTGGGGTCGTGGACGATGGCCTGGGCCAATCCAAAACGCTGCTTCATGCCCTTGCTAAACTTGCCGATCTTCATATCTATCGCTCCTGGCAAGCCCACCAATTCCAGCGTGGACATGACCTTACTTTCCAGGTCCTTACCCTTCAAACCATATAAGCTTCCGTAAAACCTGAGGTTCTGCCTGGCTGTGAGGTTATCGTAGAAGCCGGCCGGTTCGGGCAACACGCCGCAAGACCGACGAACGTCCAGCACCTGGTGGACGATGTCAAAGCCGCAGACCTTGCCCGTGCCAGAGGTGGGCTGTATCAAGCCCATCAACATCTTGATGGTCGTGGTCTTTCCGGCGCCGTTAGGCCCGAGATAGCCGAAGGCTTCGCTCTCGCCTATACTCAGGTTAAGGTCTTTCACCACTTCCTTCTGGTCGTATTTTTTGGTAAGGCTTTGAGTTTCGATCACTGCTTTTTCCATTTCTTCCCCTCCAATTTTTTAACGTATTCTTTCAACCTCGCTAATAGATTATCATGCCTTGCATAGTTCCTCAATAACTCGTCGACGTCATTTCCGTTTGATGTTGCGCTGAATATCATGACATTTTGTCCATGGAATTTTTCTTCTTTCACTGTTACCAGGCCCACCGTTACCAGTGAATCCTCCGGCTTGTACCTGTCCCCGTCGCCTATCAATGCGCCAATGACGCTTCTTTCATCGTATCCTGTCGTCTCCGAAATTTCCGTAGCGCTCTCGCCTTTCGGGAACAACCCGCATAGGTGCAGGTGGATCTCCCTCCGCACCTCGCTCCTGTTAAGGGAACGGGCTATGCGGCCCGGGTCAAGCCGCCTTTCCTCTAATTTATGCGTTGCCACATGCTATCCCTCATTGAGGGCCCCCTTCTTTTCAAATCTATAATCTAAAATATAAGGTTATATAAGCCTTCTCTCTCAATCGGCGAATGAACGAGCATCGGGCCATTTTAAAAAGAAAGGCATACGTAGAGCTATTTTACATGCCCGATACGATAATTATTCATAATTATCGTATGGTTATTATACTGTAAATACATTAATTATTGAGAATATATTTACCATGATCGGCATGCGTACAGGCTATTATCGACCGATTATTATTCAAGAGCATATAAAGTTTTATAATTAAATTATAGATAAAATCGCTGGTCGACGCCTTTCAGCCATTAAAACAACGATATTTTCAGAGGGATATCTGCCATTTTTTTGGCAGGTGACCAAATAATTTAAATAAGAGTAAAAATCACCCCTCAATCGTGAAGGGCCAAATGGGCTGGCGCATACTCAACCGCTAGATCACCCGTTGAGTAACGCCGCCCAGGGATGGCACTTCACATTGAGAGGTATCAATATGAAGTACACCAAATTAGGAGTATTAGCCATCGCAGGCTTAATACTTGCGGTAATCGCAAGCAGTACGGCATTTGCAACAAATTATTGGCCCGGACAAACGGACTATACACAACTGAACTATAAACTTGTTAGTGGCCAATGGGTAGATAAAGCGGAATGGTACAATTGGATCGATTCACAAGGGGAATTTAGTCAAGGTGTTGGAGATATAAATTGGCAAAATTTATTCGTTCATAACTCAACACACTTTGGAAATGCATACCCTGCCGTCGATTGGGTTACCTATGAGCCGACTTTCGGCGAGTTTAAGAGAACATATGCTCCAATAACGTATTATCAGAGCTACGCATGTATAGCCCATACAGCGGATGGTTTAACCGACCTGGGGCAGCATAATCTTGGCGTGTCGCACAGATATTATGATGCTGCCCAGGGAGGGTCTTATAAGGCCACGACTACCAAACAACAACCGTATAATGTGATACCATAAAAACATATTATTTTTTTATTTTTGGGAGGATATTATGATGGATAACATATTAATCGTAGCTAAAAAAGAATTCTCCAATTTAATGAGCAGTAGCTTTGTGGTTATTTTTCTGGCTGTTTTTACGTTCATACTTTTTATAAGCCTTTATCACTTGCATGATATGTCCACTGATAAAGATATGGTTTTTAATTATTCTCTTATGGGGTTTTTGTCTTCTCAACTTTATGTTTTGGCTAAGTATGGCAGTATGGTCGGCATTGCCATTGGGTTTTTGGTCATATACATTGAGAAGCAAAAAGGAGCAATTAACACTCTCCTTGTTAAACCATTATACAGGGATGATATTATAAATGGCAAGTTACTTGGCGCTACTGTATTTATTTTATGTGTGCTGTTATTCTCTTCAGTAATTTATACTGCAGGGTTGCTTTTACTGTTCGGAAATTTTCTCGGGCCCCTCGTTTTCGATTATTTGATACGATTACCTATCGTCTTATTTATAGCACTTTTATTTGTACTCATTTTTTTCTCATTCTCGCTACTCGTTTCACTTGTTATTAAGAATGATGCGTTTGCTTTATTTTTTACAATACTATCCTGGATACTAATTATATACGTATTTCCAAATGTAGCCTTTTCTAGTAATCTTTCGCTAGTACTTTCAGGGGGTTATAGCATTAGCCAATATAATCTTGAAGCTCTCATCGTTAGTATATCCCCCATCACGACCATAATCAAGATTGGTGCAGAATGCCCGGATGTTCTAAACGTGTTCAGTTCAAATTGGAGCGATCTGGTTATACTATTCCTATATCTCTTGATAACCTGCATACTCAGTTATATTGTTTTTATTCGGAGGGATGTTGCATGAGTAATAATGCTATTAATTTGATAGCTCGCAACGAGTTTGCAAATATTATCCGGCATCCGCTGGTGATAATCACTATAGTCGCTTTATGTGCAATCATCATTGTCAATGGCGCCGGTAGCCATTGGTTATTATTCGTGCTCAAGAATATGGGTATTAAAGAAGTTTTTATGCTCGGGGTTTCGAATGCATTTACTAATACTTCTGTCGTCCTCTCATTTTTAGCCTTATGTCTAGGCATCATTTCAGTGGCAGGTGAAAGGTCTAATGGATCTTTGCGAGTATTGTTGACTAAGCCACTATACCGTCGTGACGTTATCGTTGGGAAATATTTAGGCATTAATGCTGTTATTTTAACGTTAGCCACCTTCACACTAATGATTTCCGTAGCTTCGATCATGGTATCATATGGCGGACCCGAATCTCCGCAAATGATACTCTCCATGGCGTTTTATATATTCCTGCTTTACATTTTTTGTTCTTTGATGTCCGGATTGATGCTGCTTGTTAGTATATTGTTCAGAGATATTTCCATGGCGCTAATCTTATCCATGTCATTCCTTTATCTAGTATGGTTCGTCGATATACCTATGTCCCTTCAGAATGTTTGGATGGTTAGCCCTGTCCTGCAATATTTTACCGTTGCTAATGGGCTATTGACTCCGCAATCATCGTTTATACAATGGTTTGAGAATGCTCTACCCTGGATAGTGCTGATGATATTTGAGACTATCATAATATTCCTGATGAATTGTTTCCTTTTCAACAGAGAAGAATCATGAGGCATGTTAAATGAAAATGATAATAAAGCTAGTAAAAGTGTTGTTATCCCTTATGTTAATATCAATTGTATCATCTCAATTTATCTTACCTTCTATGGCTGATAATCCAGGGATAAAGCAGGTTAGCATGGGGCTTAATGTTGCTATAATATTAAAGGATGATGGCACGGTATGGTATACGGGTTTTAACCGTGGTTTACATGGTGATGGTACCATGGATGATAAGTGCATTCCCAGCAAGATTCCAATTGAGAATGTGAGTAAAGTATCCGCAGGCTATTACGACTTTTTAGCTTTAAAGAACGATGGCACAGTATGGACTTGGGGGAGTAATATCCACGGTGCCCGAGGCGATGGCACTCATAGGCCAATACCTCAAGATTTTAGTAAAGAAGATTTTACTAATAATATTGCCCAGGTTCCTGGTTTAAGCGATATCGTCGACATTGATAATGGAGTTTTAAATTATTTTGCCATTAAAAGTGACGGTACAGTATGGGCTTGGGGCGAGAACTCCGAGGGATGTTTGGGCGATGGCACTAATCAAAGCAGATATGTGCCCGAGCAGATACCTGGCTTGACAAATATTACGGCAATTTCGGGAAGCGGTATTACTACATTTGCTCTTGACGATAAAGGCCAGTTATGGGCATGGGGTAGTAATGGTGTTGGCCAGATTGGTGATGGTACTACAATGCCAAATTACACTCCAAAGGTAATAATGGATGATGTAAAATATATTTCGGCACATTTCGGTATATCCATGGCCATTAAGGATGATGGTACACTGTGGGCATGGGGCAAAAATATAATGGGCGAGCTCGGCGATGGCACGACAACCGAACGACATTCTCCGATCCAGGTACCGGGCATGAGCAACGTGATATCCGTATTTCCAGGCGATCCAACATATGCGTTAACGAGTGACGGCTCTATGTGGCAGTGGGGCTATACATATGAAAAATATTCGTGGTTGAATGATAAAGAATATCCTCAAACCACTCCAGAAAAATTGGATATAACGGGCGTCAAGGCAATCAGTTCGTATAGTGGACATACTGTCATGGCGATAAAATACGATGGTTCGCTATGGTCTTGGGGCAGTAATTATTTCGGCGAGCGTGGAATAGGGGTTCCTTTCCAGCCGACGGAGACTGTACTCACGTTGACCGATCAGTCTAAGATCGATATGTCTAAGCCTACTAAAGTTTTAACAAATCCAGGGGCTACTCCGGTTCCGCTCCTGAGTCAGCCTCCTGAAGAGATTACACCTGGCCCTCAAGCTAATAACACCAATAATTCTACGGGTAATGTCACGATATCACCCACAATACAGCCGAATGCTACCAATGTAATATCTATTCAAACCCCGTCCGTGACAATAGGTCACACTGTGACGCCTACAAGTAATATAATTCAGCCAGCCTCAGGCTCATCGGCACCTCGGGGTATGTCGCTGGTTACATATGCACTTCTGGGCGTTTTAGGTGTAGTAGTCATGGTTGCGGGCGCGGTGTATATGCTATTCGTGAAGAAGAAGTAAATTTTTATAAGTAAGCATTCTTAAAATTAAGAGTACCTGTCTCTTCACTTTAGTCTATTATTTTATTGTGTTAAGTTGTGCTCTGGGATACCTTCGCGCTGGCCGAGGATACCAAGCCAGCCATTTCCCGTTCGAAATACTCCACGACTTCCCTGCCCTCGACGAACACCAGGCCGTGCTTTTTGCCGTAGGCGATGGCGTCCTGCTTTTTGAGGGCTTTGCCCGTTTCTCCGTCCAGCATCTCGCACATGACCATGGCGGGCGTGATGTTCGCCGCCCTGGCGAGGACGATGGAGAGCTCGGTCTGGCCCCTTCGATCTTTTAGCAGGTTTGGCGCCGCCCTGAGAAGGGGCATGTGGCCCGGCGACCTGAATTCGGCGCCGAAGTTGACGTGTTCCCCGTTCATGGCCTTCTTCGTCGCTTCGGCCAGCTTGGCGATCGTAAGAGCACGGTCATTGTCGGTGATGCCCGTGAAAGTCTTCCGGTGGTTCACCCACAGCGAGAAAGAAGACTTAGTATCATAGGGGATATCGCCGACGCGCTCGTAGATGGACTCGATGGCCTTGAAGCCGTTCCCGGAGTTGCCGGCGTATCGCAACACATCCGCAATATAAGGGATCCCCAGCTTCTCGCAGATGAGGGGGTCGATGGCCGTGCATATGAGGCCGCCCGCGTCCCGCCGGAGGCGGTATACCTCTTTCGGGGTTATAGCCTCGGCGGCGATAACGATATCCGTCTCGGTCTCGCGGTCGTCGAAATCGTATAATAGTATGGGTTGTCCGTCGTGTAAAGCCTTTATAGCGTCGCGTATCATTCCAGAATCACCTCTACCTCGTCCCCGTCCTTGAGACCCAGCGTTTTTCTCAAATTCACGGGCGCAATTATCTCTACCAGATTCAAGGGATAGCTCGAGCGGTCCGGCCGGATTATGGCGGCCCTGACCCCGTCTATTCTCACGGGATAGCATTTGCCCCCGCCAAAGGTCCTGGAAGCGTCCTTGAAGCCCGCGATGTTTACGGCGGACGCCTCGTGCTGGGCGAATGTCTCCTTTATCTTTAGGTTGAGCGTGCCCGGGTACGGCTTGAAGCCCAGCTTCTCTATGAATTGCCTCCCGTATCCGTCCAGTGAAATGTAGTACTGGCCCTCGCCGAGGCCGGTCGTGACCCTGCCCTTGAAGCTCAGCCGGTGCCCGTCCTCGAATATCTTCTTATAGTCCAGGAACTCAGACCTGAGCTTCGAGACTCCCGTGACGGTGATGAGGACCTCCTGGCCCTCGTTGGTGACCACCCTCGTGATGTAGCCCTGCTTTTCAAGGTCTATCAGTCTCCGGGCGGCCGTCTGGGAGCTCATGCCGATGGTCGAGCCTAGTTTCGTGGATGTTAGGCTGACACGCCCCTTCGCGGCGCCCATGAGGGCGAGCTTCTTGAGGATCTCGACTTCCATATAGCCCCTCAAATTTAAGATGCATATCATGTATGATATGGCAATATATAACGTTTCTCGTTAAATCGATTATTGTCGGCCCCAAAATTTTTTGCAGTATTTTATTTAAATATGTTAATTAGTGTAAACACCATGACGTCTTTACCTATACGCAATCCGGAGGAGGATCATCTCCTTACGCCGAAAAATTCCGTGCTGATCCTCATCGACTATCAGCCGCCGCAAATTTTCACAACGAAGTCGATGGACAGACAACAAATGATCAATAATGTGGTCGCGCTCACAAAGATCGCGAAGAACTTCGGCCTGCCGATCATCCTTACGACTGTCAACGTGACCAATGGCGTGAACCCTGACACCATCCCACAGTTGCGCAGCGTGATCCCGGACGTGCGGTCGATCGACAGGACGACCATTAACTCGTGGGAAGATGAGGAGTTCCTTAAGGCGGTCAAGGCGACCGGCCGCAAGAAGCTGATCATGGCCGCATTGTGGACGGAGGCCTGCTTGATATTCCCCGCGCTCGACGCATTGAAGGAAGGCTATGAGGTGTATCCGGTTGTCGATGCCCTGGGGGGCACCTCGGTGGAAGCGCATCGGGCCGCGCTGGACCGCGCGTCCCGGGCGGGGGCGCAACTGACGACATGGAACTCGGTCGGGTGTGAGCTTCAGCGCGATTGGGCCCGCAGGGAAACCGTACCAGGTTGGATTCAGGCAAACGTCGACCAGGGCGAGGCGTGGGGATGGTATCTCACGCTGGAGCAAGAAGTCAACGCGTTCCACAACTACATTCCAAAAGCCCCCGGGGAAGCCGAAAAGGCCCCGTCGACCGAAAGGGAAGCACGAGCTTGAGAGATGGTGGTGTACGAATAGAGTGGTCGAGGGAACAGGGTACCCTCTCTGTGAGCTCAAATACGAATAATTAGGGCTCATCTCCATTTTTTGGATGGGATTTTTGTACTATTGGTGAAAGATGCTCTGGTTTAGTAATGCTGGCGTTTGTTCTTTCGTGCGTGATACGCTGATGGAGTCGGTTTTGAACCACGGAGCCAGGGAGCGACGGAGGACTCACCGAGACCTTTTTATGATGGAGGTCTCAGAGTTCACGGAGCCCCTTTATTCGGTAAATGAGATACGGAGAATGCTGAGCCACCGGGGAATAAAAACCCGGTATCGCCCGGTATTTACGGGTTAACGTTTAAAGGTAACATTATATAGCATTGTATAGTATCATGTCACCTATCGAAGGAAGGCCGGAAGAGTAAAATGGTCACCGCAGGTCATTTTATTCCATTGTGCCTCCGAATCCTCCGTATCTCTATAATTGAATAAACGCCCTCTGAGAGCTCCGTGCCCTCCATCTAAAAAAAGGCTCCGTGCGTTCTCCGTCTCTCCCTGGCTCCGTGGTTCAAAACCGACTCCGCCCGCTCCACACGCAAACAAGGGCAAGCACTAAAACCAATCCAAAAGAACCATAATTAGAATATCACAGCTTAATAGAGCCGTTCCTGTAGACAGGCACGATCGGAAAGCGGTTGACTGCCGTGCATATCATGTCCACGTCGTCCCCGTGGCCCAGGCGTGCGACCTTCTCGCCCGCGGGCGAGTGCCTTATCCCGTCGAGCAGCTCCCGGCACTGCGGGTCGTCCTGCACGTATCGCTCCACCTCGTACGTGAAACGGCCGGAGCTCAGCAGTAGGGACATGAGCTCGATGAGGAAGGCGGCGTTCAGGTCTTCCACCGACCTGAGGGGGTTCGATGCCAGCAAATAGGTCCTGTCCAGTGACATGATGTGCTCCGCCACGGCGCCGGCGTTCAGCGTGCTGCCGATGACCCCGCCCTCGACCATGACCTTCACGCCGTTGGAGGTGGTCATGACTACCGTTTTATCTTTAACTTCGGCGGCGAGCATCTCCGAGGGCGAGTTGTTATAGTCGAAGCCCTCGAGCTTCACGCCGTCCCGCTCCCCCACGAGCACGGCGCCCATCTTCTTCCCCAGGGCTAAGGCCTCGTCGGCGTCCTCGACGGGTATGACCTCCTTTGCCCCCGCCCATAAAGCGGCCACGATGGTGGAGGAGGCCCTGAGCACGTCGACGACGATCGCCGTTCCTAACGGCTCTTTTAAAAATTGTTGCTTGCCCTCGGCTCCGATGAGATAACGCATGCGGTTTCTGTGGGGTGAATGTTTTTTTATAAGAAAAGCTTTTTGAGCTAAATAAAGGTCGCCACACGGCACGCCCGATACGTGGTAACGCCGTCGTAAGCGAACACGTCGAACGCACAGCCGCAGATCCTCGCGCTGCCGCCGGAGGGCTCCACGAGCACCCCATCTATATTCACAGTGCCATTCCCCGGATGTGATGCCGCGTAATCGCCGGCAAGGCTATCATTAAACGAAAACCTGTACACCAACCCATGCTTCAATAGCTCGCCGGCCAGGCTATCCAGCGATGAGTTGGCCTCCGATTTGAACCTCAGGGCCGCCTTAACGCGGCCTTCCCACGGATAAGCAGAGTTATAAAATGCCGCCCTCTGGAGCGCATGATCCTGGGCCCACCTAACGTTCTCCATTCCATCGTCTGATAAACGGCCGCTTTCCCCGTAAGAGACGCCATCTACGGCGGCGACACAGGCAATGACGCCGAAGAGGCACAGGCAGGCTACCAGGGCCGAGAGCAGGATCATCTGGCCGTCGTCGCCCATTCACGCCCTCCACAGGACCATTCTACAGTCGAGCATCTTCCCGTCCCCGCCACAGGCAACGAACGGCCTCGAGAAGACCTCCATTCCATCGGCTGGCTTTTGCCCAAGGCCTCCGTAAGGGGTCTCAAAATAATAATAAACCCCGCCAGGGAGCATGTGGCCAATGTCTGCTCCAAGGGCCCCGGAGCTATCGTGCCACTGGCCGGGGGACGAGAGGGCGAAGCCGAGGCCGGGGTGCTCAAGGGAATTGGCCCTGTACTGGAGCACGTTGAGCACATCGGCCGATAGGACCTTTAGATCATCCGGATGGTCGTGTTCAGGCAACGAGGCGGAAGTGTTCACGTAAACCAGCGCCGCCACGACCAGCACTGACGCCATGATGGCCTCGAGCATGTGCACGGCGCCATCGTCATGTGGTCGCGCCAACGTCCTTCCTCCACATGTAAACGATTACTCGGGCGTCCCTGCACGTGCCGTCCGGCTCCTTGACGGTCGCCATGCGATAAGACTTATACACGTCTCTGGTATCGGGCGGAAGCGGGTGCCCGGCGGTCCTCGAAACAGCCCCGTCCAGGCTTTCTATCTCTATCCTCAGGCCATATCGCCCGTCGGGATCGGCCAGCCCCAGAGCCCCCTTAAGGCCGGTCGCATTAAACAAGTAAAGGCCGTCCATCTTGTATGAAGATAACATGCCGGGATGTCCCGCCGATAACCCTATGATGCTGGCATTAGAGGCGTTCGAGGGGCCCATGTACCAGTCCTCCGGCTCGCCCGGGCTTTTTAACAAAATATCCCCCAGGCGTTCAGCGAGAGGCCTTAGCTCGTCCGCATAGCCGGCCGTGTACCTGGCAGATATGGCGTTAGTCGCCGTAAAGAAGGTGCAAACTAGCAGCACCGCCAGGACCGTGTATGCCGCAGCAAAGTCTATGGAGAACGCCGCATCGTCCATATTCCGCCCCCTAGGCCAGCGCCAGCGTTTTAGTGGACGCGTCATAGTCGATCCTGTGCTCCGGGGGCAGGCTCACCATGAACCCTTCGATTTTCAAGTCGGCAGGCGCCAGGACTGGTGCCTCCTGCTCGTCCCTTTCGATGAGCACGCAAATGGCCTTCCCATCCCTCGACGGGTATATCACATACGGGCTTCCGCAGATGCGCCCGGGGACGTCGATGCTGCCCGTGGCCGAGGCCTCGCCCAGCGCAACGCCGGATATCCGCTCGCTAACCCGTACGGCCACGCGGTAAGCCGCCGCAGACCTGGCATCTGCCGAGGCAGTATTGTCGAAGCTGTTGAAGCCTATGAAGACCGCCGTGAATATCAGCATCGACACGCCGAGCAGCAGCACGTACTCCGACGCTATCGCAATGCCCCGCTCATCGCCCGCCCATTTCAACGCCGGCCTCCGCATAGACGACATATATATCGGTCACCTCCCTGCTCGTGGCCTTGACCTCCCCGCCCTCGTACGTGACGGTAAAGCCGCAGCGCTCCAGCCGTTCTTCCCACGCACTTAAGCCGCCGCTCCTTACTCGCAGAGTAATGGTCCCGCCATCCGGCACGTGCCACGCCATCGGCTCCACGGACGAGCATTTAACGTAAAGTATGGCCGGGCCCCCGCGCGTGACGGACGAGTTACACGAAATGGACGTGATCGACACGTACAGGGCCTTCCTGCCCGGTCCCAGGTCCAGGACGTGGAGCGCAGGCGTTTTTTCTACCGTGGCCACGCCCGTATCGTTCGATATCACCGCCCCTCCCTCGAAAGCCGCCGACCTGAACGGAGACCGGATGGCCACGCTCCCAAAAGGCAAAAACGCCAGCTCGCTGGAGCCCGAATAAATACTCAAAGAGCGGAAGTCATCGTGTTTATCCATGAGGACGAGCTCGTACCCCGAAGGCACTCCCATCTCAAAGGCCGCATAAAAACTATTATTAGTCTCCATCGTCGAGGAAACCATCCCGGCGAACGACCTTAACGAGGACGCAGAGCCAGCGAGCTCCATCTGCTTTTCAGTGGACGATAGCGAGCTCATGCTGCCGGCGAGAAGCCCGATCGCAGCTATCGAGACCACGGCGACCAGCACTGTATAGCCCATCAGCTCCGACACGGCATGGTCGTTCAGCCTCATAGTCCATAGGCCCCCAACAAGTTAATGCCAGGGAAAATGACCAGCTCGTAGACGATGAATGTAAGCGTGAGCAGGATGGCGGCGTCCTTGAAGCCACCGTAAACGGACGCATCGCGCATCTCACCTATGGTCAGGCCCGTACACAGGGCGACGGAGACCGATAGCACGTAGTATGGAGTAACGGCGTCCCTGGCCAATATCTCCTCCACCCCCGAGGCGAGCCTCATGTCGTTGGAAAGCTGCATGAATGAGGTGAGGCACAGCATCGTGACGGCGAGGAAAATTATGGCCGTAAAATAAATGACGAAGATGGATGACGATATGCCCGACCGCCTTTCTTTTTTTAGGGACAGCGACAGCCTCCCCTCCCCTGCTACCACCTTCAGTATGCTCTCCAGGTTCGAGCTCGTGGTGAGCGCCTCCCCTATGACCGAGACGGACCTGTCAATGTAGCTGTTATTGACCCTCGTCGCCATGGCCTCCAGGGAGGAGGCGATATCGTAGCCCTCTTCCTCGATCTCCGAGAGGACGCGGCGCACCTCGTCGGAGATGATGCCGTACTCGTGGCGGGATACTCGCTTGAGGGCCTTAACGATGGAGCCGCTCGCCTTGGTTTGCTCGGAGAGGTCATAGAAGAACTCGGGGGCCTTCGATTCCACCTCGGCATCGTATAGCGATATGGCCCGGTGTGCATATGCCACTGGCAGCAGCCCCACCATGAGCATTACGAATAATGCGGAATCCAGGCTAAAGGAAAGGGCCAGGAGAAGGCAGGCAATGCCCGCGCCGGCGGCGAGCGACGAGGCGGCGATGGCGCCCATGCCCGTCGCTTTAATAAAGGAGCGCACGTCCGATATGTCACGGCCCCGGGGAATAAACCGTCTGAGAGAAAAGGCGGTATACGGCATCTCATACCTCCGGGTTAGATGTTCTCATCATCCGGATGACGATGAAGCTGCCCAGCGGCACCACCGCGAGGGCGTCCAGCCACACGAAGGAATCGTTCGCCAGCCACCCCGCCATGTTAAACACTAAATTGATGAGCGATATGAAAATTGAGGCGATGCCCACGATAGATAAGTATACGGAGGACAGGCCCTGTATACTTTCGTTGTATTTTTTCACGTCCAGCCTTTTCCGCTCGGTGAACGCCTGGTATTTACCCCTCAGGTACTCGTTCAGGCTGCCGCCGCTGCCGTAGACCTCGGCCATGCCTATCAGCAGCTCCTGCCAGGCGGCCGATGGCGAGGTTGACTGGGCTTTCCTGAGCGCCGAAACGACGTCCATGCCGTCCTCGTCGGCCAGCGACAGGATGTAGGTCGCTTCGAGGGCGATGTCTTTGCCGTACACCAGGCCCAGGTTAGAGATGTTCTCGAACATCTTCTTCAGGGGCACGTTGGACTCGGCCATGGTCAGCATGAAGCCGATGGCGTGGACAAGGCTGGCGTCTACGAGTGCGCCCCTGTAGTCCTTCATCGACCTGGCGGAGTATGCCCGGGCATAGTAGGCCAGGACTGCCCCTACCGCGCCCGTTGCAGGGATGGGTGCGAGGGTAAGCACATCGACCAGGGCTCCCGCAAAGAACAAAAATAACCCCGCACAGGCGGCCGCCGCTATGAACATGGCAAGCGAAAGCAGGACAGTCAGGTACATCCAGTCGCCGAACTCGCGGTCCGGCCTGCACCTCTCATAGTCGGAGCGGCATCCCTCCGCCCTTAAAGCCAGCATTTCTGAGAATCTACGCAATGGCACGATATCAATCATATGAGTAATCACCGAGCGCTATGTCCCCGTTAAATACGGGATGCTCATTTATGAACCGGAGAAGGCCCCTGCGGTCCCTGTGGAAGGCCTCTACCATCTTTTTAATGCGCGCCTCGTCCCCGACGTTGTTCTCCCCGATCCACCGCAATACCGAGGCCCTGGCGGCCAGCTCGTCAATAAGGCGGCCGTCGTCCCAGCCGCGCTCGGCCTTGACCTTGTCGAGCACCCGGGAGCCGTCCTCTTTCATCGATACTGAGTCGGCGATGGGGTCCCATTCGAAGATGCCGTTTATATCGAGGGTGCCGTCGTCGTTCACGCCGGAGATCTCGCTTATGGACCTGCATCGCCTGACCTTAATGTCGACGGGCCCCGACTGGATGCTCACCATGCTCAAGTTAACGCACAATGCCAGGCTTGCGGCGGTGTGCGGCGGGATGTTGAATGGGGCGTTCATGATCCGGTTGAAAAAGTTCCAGGCGGAGTCGGCGTGGAAGGTCATTAGCACGGTGTGGCCCGAATTGATGCCGTGGATGGCGGCCCTGGCCCCCTCGGGAGTCCTCACCTCGCCCACGATGACGTACTCGGGCCTCTGCCTGAACGCAGTGACGAGCAGGTCGAACTCGGTTATAGGGGCTTCGCCAGTTTCCCGCACGACGAGCGGCGTCCAGTTCTGCGAGGCCAGCCGCACCTCCCGCGTGTCCTCGATGGTCACGATCTTGTGCCTGTCGGTGATGAAGCCGCTGACCGCGTTCAACGCGGCCGTCTTACCCGAGGCGGTCCCCCCGATGAACGCCATGCTGCACCGGTTCTCCATGGCCAGCCACAAAAACGCCAGCGATTCCGGCGTGAACGTGCGCTGCCTCAATAGCTCCGCCGCCCGGCGGGTGCGGTTGGCGACGCGTATGGAGAACGTTGTGCCATTAGAGCTTACCTCCCTGTATATGGTGCCGTTGAGCCTAGAGCCGTCCGGCAGGGCGACGTCCTGTATGGGGTGGGCGGCGCTTATCGACTTGCCGCCCTTCTGTACCAAATAGAGGATGAAATCGTCCAGCTCCTCCTCGCCCTCGAACGTAATGTTAGTCGGAATGGACTCGAACTCCGGGACGTATACGTACACGGGGCTCCCATAGCCGTTACAGCTCACGTCCTCGACGTTCTCGTCCTTCAGGAGGGCATCGATCTTCTTGTAACCCCAGAAGTCCCGCTCGACGTAGTACCGCATTTTTTCTTTCAAGCCCTCGGGTACGTTCCTCTCCCTGCACAGGCGCTCGAATTTTTGCCTTATCCGCTCCCGGCCGCCCGTCTTTTTCATGGCCTCGAGCTCGGAGCGGGGCTTTTTATGGAGCTCGGAGACGATGCCCTCGTATACTCTTGCCTCGTCCGAAGCTAACGATGGCTCCAGGAGGTCGTAGCGGCACTTGCCGGACGCTTCGTCCCATATTATTTGCACGCCGCAGGCGTCGTTGATCCAGTAGCTCTTCACAACCTCGGCCCTGGAGGCGGCCGGGGGAGACTTCACTTGACACTCGACCGGAGGCTCCGCCGCCGGGCTTTCTCTTTGCTCCAGCGTGAGCTTTTTCCGGGGGCCGTCGTCGTCCACGCTCAATAATACTTCCCGCGCCAGGCTCATTGTAACACCGACACTTATTTACTAATAATTGTAACTAAGTAATACGCATATTATTTATAATTTATTGTAATAAATGCGTTTAGGAGGAGACCGCTTGTATGAGGGCCCGGTCAGGTGGCAGAATACCATTGAGAAGGGCGTACGCAGCGTGTTCCCCGGCATAATAAAGGTCGTCGTCTCGACGGGCGAAGGATGCTACCCGCCCGACGAGGGGCTCGCCGGCCTCATTAGAGGGATGAAGGCCATAAAAGCGGATGAGCTATTGCTCGAGGGCGAGGAAGGAATGCTTCTGGTCGTGAAGTACGATTATGGCGAAGCCGCGGCCGCAGTCTACTACGAGGACGGCATCTCCCCGGCCGACCTGTCCCGGCTCATACAGCTCATGTTCGCGAGGAGGGAGCTCAGGGTTTGCGATAAAGCCCCCGTGCCGGCCGCCATGGTGGAAAAACTCATAAAGCGCTGGAAATGGAGGATCGGGCTCGTATTCGGCGGGGAGTTCGCCTCAAAGCTCGTCGAAAGCGCCTTAAAAGGAAAAGATAAAAACTCGATGACCATCGAGGAGCTCGAGGAGGCGAGAGCAGTCGTATCGTCGGCGCTCGGCGATTGCCTGCTCCTGGACAAAGTAAATAAATGAGGCATGTATTTAATGGCATATCAGGCTCCCATGCAACAAACCTCATTGCATGGCCTGCATACGGTAATGCTTATCATACTTCAAAGCCTTCATATGAACAAATCCAGGTGAACACCCTTGATATTACCCGACGTGCAAGCCAGCAACCCGGACGTCAGGATCAGCCTCACCAAGGTGGGCATAACCGAAGTCAAGAAAATGGTTGAGATCGCCCGCAACTCTAAGAGGCCCATCATCCTCATCCCTACTTTTAACATATTTGTGGATTTGCCGTCTAACCGTAAGGGCGCCAACCTTTCGAGGAACCTGGAGGTCATCGACAAGGTGCTGGAGGACGCCATCAAGAAGCCCATTTACGCCATCGAGGACCTGTGCGTTGATATTTCTAAAGACCTTTTATTGAAGCACGAGTACGCCTCCCGGACCGAGGTGAGCATGCGGGGCGAGTACATGATGAAACGCCGCTCGCCCGTGACCAACATGGAGTGCCAGGAGGTCTACGACATCTGCGCGGATGCGGTGGCCATGAGGGGCGGCCTCACCAGCAAGGGCATCGGCGCCCGGGTGATCGCGATGACCGCCTGCCCCTGCGCCCAGGACATCATGAAGGCCCAGGCCGACCATAAGCTGCGCAAGCTCGGCGTTCCTCAGGGTAAGATCAAAAAGTTTTTAGAAGAAATGCCCATGCCTACCCACAATCAGCGGGGCATCGGCTCAATAAAAATAGAGTTCGCCGACCACCGGGACGGGGAGTACAAGCGCATTTCCATCGAGTCCATCATCGACATCATCGAGCAGTCCATGAGCTGCCAGATGTTCGAGCTGCTCAAGAGACAGGACGAGGAATACGTCGTAAGCAGCGCGCACAAGAACCCCAAGTTCGTGGAGGACTGCGTGCGCACCATGGCGTTGAACCTGGTCCAAAAGTTCCCCGATCTGGACGACGAGACGACCATCACGATAAAGCAGGTCAACGAGGAGAGCATCCACCGGCACAACGCCTTCGCCGAGCGTATCGCCACGTTCGGGGAGCTCAAGAAGGAAGTCAATGGCAAGGCGCTTTCTAAGTCGAAGGCCGATGCTGCGAAGTCCATGGCTGTGAAAACAGGCCATAAAAAGGCGAAGGCATAAGCCGCTAATCTATTATTAATATTAACTTTTAGAGGCCGTAGTCCTGTATTACGTCCCACCCGGTCTGCACGTAGAAGACGGGCTTGTCGAAGAGCCTCTGGTGCAAGGACAGGTACCTTTCGAGCACTTCCAATACCTCGTCCTTCGGGATGAAATATTTCATATCTTCCATGCGCTCGGTGATACGGTCCACTTCTTCAAAAATAGGGTTGAGGTCATTGACGATGACGAACTCGTTGTCCAGCATGGCCTCCATGGACTCGCAGAGGCTGTCGGTCTTATCCATCAGCTTGTACTGGAGACAGTTATATTCCTCAAGGTTCTTTACGAACGCATCGACGTCCGGCACCTCGCCGCACTCGACCATCTCCTCCCCGGCATCCAGGTAATACTTCGATAGCTCCGAAGAATCAAAGTCAGCATCTGGAAAATCGACCTTTATGCGCCTCTCTCCCCTCATGAATATCAGAATTAATCAAATAAATTATAGTATAAAGCCTTTCTCGTTTATTCTACAATTCATTGGGTGAATTAGACTTAAACAAGAAATTATTTCGCTTATAAAACCTAATTAAGCGCTTATTAACCAATCAAAAGCCAAATTTCACCACGGGGCGCACGGAGGCACCACGGAGGACACGGAGATTTATTCACCACGGAGGGCACGGTGGGCACGGAGGACTTTTATAACTCAAGGGGGCTGATGCCCCCTGAGAGACCCCTAGATAATAATAAAGACCGTGTCGATATCGGCTAAAATAAAAGTGGGGGTCTGCGAGGGGCGAAGCCCCTTTAGCATATAAAAAACCACCGTGCCCTCCGTGCCCTCCGTGGTTAAAATAAAAACCGTGGCCTCTGTGGTGCCTCCGTGCGCCCCGTGGTGAGCCTCTACTTAGATGAGGAGGCCCGTGGCGTCCTCGACGATGCCGGCCCCGATCCCGAGCTTCTTCAGGTTGATCTTAGAGCCCTCCGTCCGGAAGTCGAACTTCTTGACGTTGACCATGTGCTCGTTATAATTAAATATCCCGCCGTACCTGAAATTAAACCCGTGGTCTGCATAAGACTTAACGCCAACGTTAAGCGAATAATCGCTGCCCTTACTGGTGAACTTCCAGTTCTTCATCTTCTTATCGTGCTTGACCTCGATGTTTTGCACCCAGTAGAGCTTATCCTCGGAGGCCGAGTAAAAGGCGCCCTTGTTGCGCAACACGTAGTTCAATTCCCTGCTGCCGAAGTAGGGCTTGAAGAACACGAAGGACGAGCCGTCCTTAAACGTGAAGCGGGACCAGTACCAGGGCACCAGCGGCGTGGACAAAATAACTTTCTGCAGGTAGCACCGGCCGCTGTACTCCTTTCCGTTCAAGACGCCGTCGAAGTTATAGTACAGGTTGTAGACCTGGTAATTTAAACGCATCTTGAGCTCGTTCAGCACCTCGACGTCATACCCGCAGGAGGGCTTCCTCACGGCCAGGTCGCACTTGATGGCGTCGCTGTCCACCTTCACGTTGTACAGGGGCGCCGTGCCCGATATGTCGACGCTGATGCCATTCCCTGCGGAGGTGATCGACCGGTCAGTGATAGTATTCGTGGTCTCTACCGTGGGCACCGTGAGCTTCTTTTTACCGTCGTAGCACCACACGAAGGCGCCGGGGTTGCTGCCGCTGATCTCCACGTTGTCGACTACCGATTTACGGGAGTTACGCCTTCCGAATGACGCGATGAGCTGCATGGGCTTCTTCTTATTCATCCCCGTAAAAATGGCGAACCAGTACTCCTTGCCGTATGGGATCAAGTTCTCCTGCTTATAAAAGATCTCGTCGAGGCACGGCGAGGGCTCCGAAGCCTTATAGATGTTCGTCTTAAAGCTCTCGTTCGGGTACACCGGTATGCGCGGAAGCTGGTGCCTGGCGATCATGTCGAAGACCTGCTCCTCGTAATCGCCCGTCGCCTCTATGATGTTCCGGCCAATGCGCCTGCCCTTGTTTATTATGTGGTGAGGAGGTAACCTCACAGCCCCCCGGATACCGTTAAGAAACCTCATCTCTCTCACGTAATTCCCTCTTATCTTTTTATCTAATTAGAGCAATCGAGCATTAATATTTATGGTTGTCCTACAGGAAGCCATTCAGGACCGGGACCAGCAGCGCCTGGTACAGGGCGGCGGCAGCTAACAACAAGGCCACGATGATGAGCAGCTTCAGGTTATCGAAGACCGCCTTTATGTACTCCTTGAGCGCCCGCCTGAGGCCCATGTCCGCTGACGCCAGCGCTACCGTTAATTGCCGGACGCAGGCAAAGATGGCGATGACATAGGCTTCCCCCTCCAGGAGCATCGCCACATACTGGGGTATCAGCTTACCTATCGCCAGCACCCCCTCCAGCGGGGAAACATAGGTGACGCCCCATATGAAGAACCGCGCAGCCCCTATTATCGGCGCCCAGATGGGCAGGACGATGGACGGCACGGTGATCATGCCCAGCGTATTCACGAAAAAGCTGGAGGCGAAGGCATAGCCCGACCCTATCAGGGCGTCCGTCGCGTTCGAGGGGACATTCGCCCCAGACGGACCGGCGATGGTCTCGGCGCCGATGTACTGTATCATGGACAGGTGCAGGCTCGGGCTCATCAAGGCTATGGTCGCCCCTATGACGATGACGCAAAAGTACAGGGCGTTGAGGCCTGCCAGCAGCTTCCAGTTCTTCCTGATGATGCCCAGGGCGTCTCCGAGCGGGTTCAAAGGGCTCCTCCACAGCATAAATATCGCTTTCTATTATTTAGCTTTGCCATCGTGATACTACGCCAATCCAGGCGTCAGCGAAGAACGGGCTTAAGCTTAACTTTCCTGCACCTTGAACCGCAGGAGCGCCGCCACCCCGCCCAGCTTCTCCAGGCGCTGGCCGGGCTCGAACTCCGTAGAAAAGATGACCACTCTGCCGCGGGAGCGCTCCACGTCCTTCATCAGGTGCTCGATGCCCCTCGCGCCCTTTTCCCTGAAGTTCCGCAGCGTCTCGTCCGCGATCAACAGCGTCTCCACGGCCCCGTATTCTATGGCTTTTTTCGTCTGCTCGTAGCCATATGTTGCCCTGCCGTCCGTCGAGATCTCCACTAAAAGGCGCTCGACGAGCTTCGCCTCCCGGGTGATACGCATCTCCACGGCCACGCGATCGATGGCGCCCCGGCGGAGGACCTCCTGGAACCCGGAGGAGCCGATGGAGGACGTGTCCTCGACGATGACCTTTTCTGCGACGTCCCGGACATTGTTCTTTAAGTACTTAACGAAGTCGTCCTTGATGAAGCCCGGGCCGGCTATGACGAACGTCTTCACCTTCTCGGCGTGCTTCAACTGGCCGGCCACCTCGGCGAAGAAGTCCGCCCTCGCGTCGGTGCCCTCACGCTTGCCCGAAGATAGCTGCCGTATCCTGGAGACCTCTTCCACCCCGTACTGCCTCAAGAACCCGATCACAGCCTCGCCCTCCTCGATGGTGACGATCTCTATCTCGGGGAGGCGGGCCGCCTCGATAGCATCCCTTATCCGCTCGATCTGGTCGGCCTTCCAGTGCTTTATTATGGATAGTTCCGAGTAAGGCTCGATGTTGAGCGTGTGGTACATGCCCGCGTCCACGTCGGAGACGATGGTGCCCTTGATGCGCAGCCGGTTAGAGAACTTGTGAAACTCGACGGACTCGACGTGGACCCCCAGGCGCACGGGCCTCTTGTCCATTTTTTCGGGCCGGAGCTTGTCGCTCGTGGCGCTCTCCATAGCCCTGAAGGTCAGCGAAAAAACCAGGTCCCCGGGCTCGACTATGTACTTCAGGTGCCACAGGTCATCCAGGGACTCGGCCGTAAGCGAAATCTCGCCATAATCACCTCTCAGTTCTTCCTTATTGACTTTCATTGTACGAGCCTCGACTCCCCCGGCGGGAGGAAGGGGGAAACCTTATCGGGCGAAGCCGCCTGGCGAATGGCCTTCGCGTCGTCCTCGCTCGCGTGCTCCAGGAAGTAGCGGTAGATCTTTTTGGCGATGTCGCCCTGGTTGAACTCTCCGGGCTGTATGGCCAGGCTGTATTTGGCCCTCGCCTTTGTGGCGGCAGCGGGGCCGCCGATCACGTGGCACCCGGTCTCGTCGAACCGTATGCCCACGGCAGCTTTTACTTCCACGTTCCTCACGTAGTTTCTCTCGCCCCTGACGATGAACGCCCCCTTCGCCACGTACTCGCCCGGCTCGGGGGTCTTCGAGACCTGCTCGGGGCGCACCCAGTAGCAATCGCCGGAGAACTGCCCCGACTTCCACACCGAAGAATAGGAAACGGCGAACTGGGCGACCTCTGCTATGGCCTCGGGCGTGATCTCACTGCCCTCGGTCTTAACCACCGTGATGGGGGCACCGTGGGCCTGCGCGTGGAAGAACACGTCCTTCTTGTCCATGTACTTCTTGACAAGCTCCTCGTTCTGGTCGGCGTCGCGGCCCGCAATGACCAGGAAACCGTCCGACGTGTAGAACCACCGGTACTTCTCGTACCACTTTGGCTTGCGGGGCTTCGTCTTCACGGGCGCTTTCTTAGGTTCCGCCACTACATCTACCCGGGGCATTTCTTTGGCCATGGCCTTCCTGGTGACCTCGATGGCCTTCATCGCACCGTCCTTCTTGGACTGGACCTTCTTGACTTTCTCATAGTAGGCCTGCGCGTTCTGCGGCACCGTGAGGTCAACGTTGATGTTCACGGTGGCCTGGGGGAACTTCACGGCGACCGTGTTGGCCGCCGGGTCCACGGACTGTATCATCGTCGCCGCGGGGTTCCCGGCCTTTTTGGCATCCTTCAGCGTCTTACGGATGTCGTCCCACGAGATGCCCCTGGCCCGGGCGCCCTTGATGACTTTGATGATGTCGTCGACCGCCGCATACTCAGCGTAAATTAATTCGCCCTTGCGGGCGTTCTCGTTCTCTTCCTTTTCGAACTTAGCGATGGCGTCTTCCTGCTGCTTCAGGCGGCGCTCGAGCACGCCCAGTTTCTCTGCCTTTTTCTCGGCTACGACTGCCCTGACCTCGGCAACTACGTGCTTGCTGAAGTACTCGTCCAGGGCCTTGTTGAACGACTCGAAGTAGACCTTTTGATTGTTTTCATATCGCTTGAGCTCGATGGGAAGCACGTCCACCTCTTTACAGTCCTGCAGGACGATGTGGGGCTTCAAGTTGCCCTCCCTGAGGGGCCTGAAGAGCTCGCCCAGGCCATTCACGACTAGCTGGACCTCGCTTTCCACCAGGCTTTTTGCCGGCTTACTCTTGTCCACTCCGGCGATGGCCAGCGCCTCTTCGGCGTACATGCCGCCGATGCTCGTCTCCGTCGCAAGCGTCCTCACCACGTCCCTGTCCGAGGCCTCGAAGAGCTTCTTCAGCGAATCCACGGTGATGTCGAGCGGGCTCATTTGAGGAGGCGGGAACTCGTACTGTTCCCCCCTGAGCACGTCGCGGTCCTTCATTTTCATGGAGCGGAGGGGCATCATGATGCGCCTGTCAGCGTCCAGCATGATCACGTTGCCCTGGTTGAACAGCTCCGCCACCAGAGTGTTCTTCACGCCGGCCCGGGTGACCTCGATCTCCACGATACGGTCGAAGTTATGCTGCGCTATCTTCGTGATGCGCCCTCCCGTCATGTACTTCCTCAGTATCATGGGGAAGGAGGGCGGAAGCTTGGGCGACTCTCTTGGATGTTCGGTCAGGTGGAGCCGCTTGCCGGCCTCTATGATGAGGTCGTACTTGCCGGTCTTGAACTCCTGCAGCTTTAAGCGGATCTCGTCGGCGGTGTGCTGGTAGGCCTTCTCGAGCTTAGAGTCCAACAAGAACTGGAGCTCCCGGGCGACGGCGTACACGTCGACACTCGACATTTCCTCTTTCATGAAATAAACGTGCCTCTATTGAATTTTATATGAAATTACGGTGTAAAAAAGCCCGTACTTGGTTATAAAGCTTAGCATCCTCCGGGACCAAAATATACGTGACGGATACATCGGGCAACACAATTTCTGTCATCGATGCGGCAACAAACACCGTGATCGCCAACATTCCTGTGGGAAAAGACTCGATCGCTCGCGGCCAGTTCATTCGTCCGCCCGCGCCCACGCCTACGCCAAAGACGCCGTCGATAGTCCCGTCGCCGCTGCCATCGGCTAGCCCGACACCGGCCCCATTTGTAGGCATGGAGGGCATCGGCACGATCCTGCTGGGCGCTGTGTTCTACATGCTGGCAGGGAGAAAGAAGAACTAAAAAACAGGCGGACAATTTTAGCCTGCCACTAATTATAAAAGTTTTTAGTGGGCCACCTTGTGCTTTTCCTGCAGCACCCGCTTTATCCTTTCCAGCAGTTCGGCCCGCCCGAACGGCTTGGTGATGTAGTCGTCCACCCGCACCACGTGCAGGCCGATGAGCTTGTCGATGCGCTGGTCCTTGGCGGTCAGCATGATGACAGGTATGTCATGGGTCTTCGGGTTGCTCTTTATCCGCGAGAAGACTTCCCAGCCGTCCATCTTCGGCATGATGATGTCCAGTAACACCAGATCGGGCTTCTCCTTCTCTATTTTATTAAGCGCTTCCTGCCCGCCGCTGGCCGTGACCACCTGGTAGCCGTCGCTCTCCAAAATGAGCTTTACCACTTCGAGCAGGTCGGGCTCGTCGTCCACTACCATTATTTTGGTCATCTATATCCAATTATTTATTTAATTGTTAATTTATAAAGTTTGGGTAATTAAACGTATAGCTTGAAATATGGCCAGCGCCATTAACACGAAACCGACGAGCGTCGAAAAATCTTGCACCACGGTAAAAATTTTACGCCGGGAACATAGCCCCGGCTAGCGTTGCGTTTTTATCAAGTTGTTAAGAGGCCGCAGGGCGAGCCTAGTCCTTGACGAGTACCATCATCGTGAGGACTGTTAGCCCGCCGAGCGCCGTGAAGGACGCCATCTCTATTAACGACAGGTCACTCCCGAACAGTTTCACGTTGACTATGACTGCCGCAACGGTGACGAGCAGGCCCAGGGCCGCGCCCATAAGCTGCCTCGCGCTGACGCTAACGGTGTTCATAGTTTTCACTTCCTTTTTATACGGCTTCCCTGAAGGGAAGCACCGACCCCAATGCATCGAGGTCTTTTTCGTTTCTTTTACACAGTAATATAGGCCCTGGTTGAATATATACCTTTGCCTATGCCGATTTCATAATAAAACGGCAAGCATCGGAGCCATAATTTTTAGAACGAAGGCAACAAATAGGCCCGATTCCACGGGCGACGCTTTAAAACAAAAGTCCTTAAAAATGCTCTATTTAAACCAAAGGGGCCAAATTTTAGCTCTTCCAGCGGGGGCAGAAACCTATAAGCCCAAGAAATAGAAGGCAAAAACCGGTCCGGCCGAAACCTAGAGCCGGGATATTATTATAAAAAGCAATGATAGGTGGATCCGGGGATCGGGCCATTTAAAAGCCCGATGCCGGTTTGTTTCCCCTAAATGGTGACGATGGTGGCCTCGGACCTCTGCTTTGATATAGTGATCTCGGCGGTGTTTTGGCCCACTACGGCGTGCCACACTTCTACGCTGGCGTTGGGGTCGGCCTGCTTGATCCTCTCGAGGGTGCCTTCCTCCAGCCGGCCCATGTTAGCCGAGTGAACGATCAGCTTGATGGCGTGCTCCGGGTGCTTCTTGTACTCATCCATCTTGAACAGGATTGTTTTTCGCGTGCTCGTCACCTCCTTTAACGGCATTGGACGTTGATCATTCGAACGATGGTCCGCTCGCACTGTTCGCATTGCATCCTGCCGACGGCCCTGTTCAGGCGCAGGCACGTCCACGAGTACTGCCCTCCCTCACAGGCCACGACCGAGCATATGACGATAAACGGACATTTCGGATATTCCTTCAAATGCCACACCTACTAGTTATACTTTACCTTAGATGATAAGAACTTTGTCAAGAAGAAAAAGAAGGTCTTATTGATTTTTTTCTTGGCGGGTCTCCTTCTTGAAGTTAATGGTGGTCTATTCGGTCTTTTTCCTGGCGGGTCGACGCCCGGGCTGATGCCGGGCTACTCGGCGTTTTGGGTGCTGCGGTGTCGGGGCCGGTAAGCAAGAGCGCTCCGCGCGGCGTAGCACCCCGCTCGCACGGCCGCTGATGCGGCGTGCTTCGCTCGCAAGCCCTAAGCAGCGTTTTTACCCTTCGGGATAAAACGCTCATTACCCCGCCACCTTCGCATCCGCTGATGCGGGCTGATGCCCAAAACGCCTCGACGACCGCCGCTATTTACTCCTTGTTTAGGCTCGGGTCGCATCGCCTATGGTTCCTTTTTTATTCGTTTGCCATCAGGCAATCAAAGAATCGGGGGTCCACGAGGGGGGCGTAGCGAAGCGGAGTCCCCCTTCAGTCTCAGTAAAAGAAGAATGGGTGCCTAACCATCCTTTTTCTTCTGGCAACCATCCTTTTTCTTCTGGCAACCATCCTTTTTCTTCGATTGACCGTTCTAATTCATTTATCTCATCGGATATGAGCCGCCGTATCCAGGCTGGCCACCATATCCGGGCTGCTTTCCCATTCCTGGCTGTTGCATAACGGGCTGCTTGCCTATAACCGGCTGCTGGGACGGCTTTGCGCCCTCCGGCACGTTGAAGTAGTCAAAGGCGTTGTTCGCGCTATTGAACCTGGCGTCTATGATGAGGTTATTGGACGTGTCATACACCTTTAGCACGATGTCACTGTTCGGCTTCTCGGTCAGGCTATAAAGGCTCGCCAGCATGTACGTGAGGTTGGCCATAGTGCCGGCGATGTCGTACGGGCTCGCGTCCTGAGCCAGGTACACATTAGCGGTGACGACCTTGTCCTCGCTGATATACAGCCGGGCGTTGCCCTGGGAAGCCTGGGACAGGCCCTCGGCGATCAAGGCAGCCCTCGCGGTGTTGCCGTACTGCATGTTCGGCTGAGGCCTGGGCGGCGCCGGCGGGATGTTTAACGTGTTCCCGCCTTGCTGCATGCCGCCCTGATACTGCGCAAGCGCCAGGCCGGCCCCGGCCAGCAACATGGCAGCGATCAAAACTAATGCTAACAATTTTTTCATCGATCCACCCCTGATATAAAATTCTATTATTACCAACTGTAGTATCGGGAAGGATTTATATAAAAATTAATAGCTTTTAATGCGCAATTTCAAATCCATGGAGAACTATTATTTGGATAAAAAAGGTAACCCGCTGGGGAGCGGGCGAAAAAAGGTTTTATTTCTTTTTAAGCCACGGCATCATGGCGCGGAGCTCTTTGCCCACCTTCTCGATGGGGTGGGCAGCGTCCATCCCGGTGAGCTTGTTGAAGACCGGCCTGCCGGCCATGTTCTCCAGCACCCACTCCTTAGCGAAGCTCCCGTCCTGGATCTCCTCCAGCGTGCGCCACATCTCCATCCGGCTTTTATCGTTTATGACGCGCTTGCCCCTCGTGAGGCCGCCATACTGCGCCGTGTCCGAGACGCTGTCCCACATGTTGGTCATGCCGCCCTCGTACATGAGGTCGACTATCAATTTTAACTCGTGCATAGTCTCGAAGTAGGCGATCTCCGGCTGGTAGCCCGCGTCCACGAGCGTCTCGAAGGAAGCCTTCACCATCTCGGTGACGCCGCCGCACAGGTCGACCTGCTCGCCGAATAAATCAGTCTCAGTCTCCTCCTTGAACGTGGTGTCGATGACGCCAGCCTTAGTTGCCCCGATGCCCTTCGCGTAGGCCAGCCCCGTCTTGTGGGCCTTGCCCGAGTAGTCCCTCTCGACCGCTATTAGCGCTGGCACGCCCTTGCCTTCCAGGTACATCCGCCTCACTAAGTGGCCGGGGCTCTTGGGGGCGATCATGACCACGTCGATGCCCTCTCCTGGTTTTATCATCTCATAGTGGATGTTAAACCCATGCGAGAACATCAGGGTCTTGCCCTTCTTCATGCGGGGCTCGATCTGCTCCCTGTAGACCTTTCCCTGCAGCTCGTCGGGGATGAGCATTTGCACGACGTCCGCCTGCTTTGCCGCGTCCTCGATGGTCGCCACGGCCAGCCCGTCCTTCTTCGCCTGGCTCCACGACTGGCCGCCCTTCCTCAGGCCGACGACGACGTCCAGCCCCGAATCCTTCAGGCACTGCGACTGGGCCATCCCCTGGCTACCATAGCCGATTACTGCGATCTTCTTACCCTTCAAATACTTCAGATCGGCATCCTTATCATAGTAGATAGTGACCATATTTTCCACCTGTAATAGAATGCTCGACCAATGACTTTAAATGATATACCGAACATATACGGTCGGTAATATTTATGTCGACCGCGCTCAGTATCGGCCTCAGGCATCGGGATTGTTGGCACTACGTGTTATCTAAAAAGCTGTCCGCCACCATCGTCGTGAAATATACCTACATGCTCCCGAATAACCAGCTCTACGGCTACCAGACCATTATTACCAAGAGGATCGGGGAGCTAGAGGCTTTTTTAAGGGCGATGCCCCAGATAAAAAAGTTCGCCGTGCTATCGCGGGCGGCGGACAGGGCAGAGGTCATCACGTGGGCGGAGCAGGGCTCCATCGTCGACAGCATCATAAAAAAGAACTGTGTTTTTATCGGCCCGACCATAGTCAAGGACGGCGTGGAGAACTGGCACATCGTGGCCCCCACGCGGGAGGAGCTCCAGGAGGTCGTGGCCAGCCTGGAGCAGTGCGCCGACATAGCTTATATCCGTAACGCCGAAGGCGTCGGTTCGGAGGTCGGGCTTACCGAGCGGCAGGTCAAAACGCTTAAGACGGCCGTGGATATGGGGTACTTCGATACGCCCCGCCGCGCCTCCATAAAGGACGTGGCCAAAAGGCTCGCCGTCTCCCCGTCGACGGCTGTGGAACACCTGAGGAAGGCAGAGAAGAAGGTGCTTGAGAATTATGCAAGGTCATAGGCAAAAGAGCCTGCTTAAGGCGCAGGAGGACGCTGTCATCAAGAAGGTCAGGATATTCGGGGTGCCGCTGGACCTGGGCGCAGACCGGAGGGGCATTGACATGGGCCCCGACGGCCGCCCTAAGCATGTACTACGAAAAGATAGGCATCATATGGATAGATGCCCACGGTGATTTTAATACCGAGGAGACCACCATCAGCGGCAACATCCACGGCATGAGCTTCGCCACGTCCTGCGGCCGGGGCACCGGGAACCTTATGGGCAAGATGGGGGTTAAAACGCGCGTCTCCGAGTGTAAAAATTTCAAGTCGCTCGAGGTCGTGGAGCTGAACCCTATTTTAGATAGGCAGAACGTCACGGGCAAGCTGGCCATCGGCCTCATCAGCTCTGCGTTCGGGAAAAAGATACTATAGCCGCCGCTTCCTGGGAATGTAGATCTCGCTGAACGTGTCGTTGAAGTAGTCGTCTGTCATGCCGGCGATGAAGTCCCTCACGACCCCTGCGTTCGAGGTGCCGTCGAGGTACTTTCTCCTTTTTTCATTGGCGAACGTGTCAAGGTAATTCTTATAGACCCGGGACCCGCTGTCCTCCTTTTCCAGGGCTTCCAAAAAGGTCCCGAAGAGCATGGAGAACATGCGCTCCACCTTCCCCGCCTCGGACTTTATCTCCGGGTTGTTGTATATTTTTTTGTCGTTGAACTCCCGGAGGCGCTTGAGCGCCTCGGCCGTTCCCTCGCTCAACGCTATGTGGTCCCGGCCATAGCTGTTCTCGATGACGTCTATGACCAGGTTGTTCACGATGTCCCGGTTATTATCTCCTAACGCTTCGGCGCACTCTTCGGGGATGTCGCCCCTCTCCACCAGCCCGATGGTGATGGCGTCCTCGATGTCACGGCCTATGAAGCTGATGGTATCCGAGACCCGGGCCACGCAGCCCTCCAGCGTCATGGGCAGCAGGCCCGAGTGGCCAGACGACGTCCCCTCACACGCCTCAACCTCATTATAGAAGGCCTCCCACGTCTTGTCGTAGGCGGGCTTGATGACCAGGTCGTGGGCTTCGCCATTATGGGCCAGGATGCCGTCCAGCACCTGCAGCGTCAGGTTCAGGTCCTCGATGTTATCCAGCGCACGGACGCTCTGCACGTTATGGCGGAACCCGCCGAGGCCATGCTCCTTACATGCCCGGGAGAGGTACTGCTCGCCATCATGGCCGTAGGGCACGTGGCCGATGTCGTGGCCCAGGGCGACAGCCTCGATGAGGTCCTCGTTCAACAATAATCCCCGGCCGATCATCCGGGCGATCTTCGAAACCAGTTGAACGTGTAGCACCCGGTGCGTGATGTGGTCGTTCTTTATCAGGTAGAACACCTGCGTCTTATCGATGTACCGGGCGTATGCCCAGGAGTGCATGATGCGGTCGCCGTCGTGGAAGTAGGGCCTCCTGATATCCTCCCGATCGGGCCTCCGGCGGTCGGCTGCCGAGTTTTTCGTCGCACGCCGGAAGAGCGAGCTATCGTATGCCCTGTTATCGCTTTCGATGGCTGCCTCGATGCTCGCCGACAGCTTCCTGCGCGTTGTCATTTAAAAAGCACCTATGCGGCAAGAAAATATTAAGCTATGGGTATTCGAAAGCTCACTTTTTGCCCACGGACCTGAACATGATGTACCCGAGGTACATGAACATGCCGATGAGCGCCGCCGCGATGAGATAGTCCGCGGTGGCCGGGCTGGAGGCCAGCAGATAGGAAAAGGCCATGTAAAGGAGCAAAATCTCGATGAGCGCCTCCAGGGCGAGAGTCGCGTAAAATAGGTTGTTCCGCGGGGAGTACTTCTCCTCCACGGGCTCGAGGCTGACGCTCCCCTGCTCCACGCCCATGAGCCGGGCGTAGCTTTTTAGCTCCTGGCGGTCGAGCTCGTCCTCTATTCTAGTGAGCCTCACGCCTCGCCTGCGCTCGTTGATCTCCCTCATCTTTTTATTAATAAGCTCCATCTTACTCGAGAGGGAATCGCTCGCAGACTTTTTACTCATGAATCTAACCTTATGTTTATACATTATATAGATTTTCGTGGTGAGAAAAGATTATTCACTTTTTAAAGGTCTGGATTCAATATGTTTTCGAGCTCTGGAAGAAGTCGGACAGGCGCCTCTGTTCCCTCAGGTATTTATAAAGCCGGCTGGCGCCGAGCCAGGGCCTGATCGGTGACCTGAGGCGCTTTTCCACCTCGCCGAGGGCCAGGTCGAGCGTGTCGAAGGCCGCGTGGGGCCTCGAGAGGGCTTCCTTTGCCAGCTCCCGGAAGCGCCACACGCCCAGCGGTATCCAGTCGTTCATGACCTCGAGGAAGGCGATTGCCCCGGCCTGGCGGCCCCCGGCGTTTAAGTATTCCACGACGGGCATCCGGGCCGCATAATAGGCGCCCGCGAGGCAAGAGGCGTAGTCCTTTCGCCCCTCGTATAGCTCGAAGTCCGAGTCCGCGTGCCAGTTGGGAGCGCTGGCGTGCCACAGCTCCAGGCCCTCGAACATCCAGGGCGTAGGCGTGAGCAGTATACAGACGTTATTGGCCAGCGCCTCCGCGCTGAACACCAGGTATTTATCGATTGTTTGATGATCTTTAATCCGCTCGATCAGGCCCCTGCCGATGATGTCGTCCACGGCGGTGATGCTCCACCCCGTCGGCACCAGCCTGCGGCTGCTTTTTTCGCCAAGCAGGCCCACCGAGAATAGCCTGGTGATCTGCCGCTGGTCGACTTTACTTTTAAAGAGGTCGACCACTCCCGGCGCCGCCTTATAGTCCGTATCCGAGGTGACCCTGTCCACGGCTCCCGGGACCGAGGGGTTGTCCACGAGGGAGAAGCTTTTCAGGTCGGCCGAGGGCCCCGCCGGGGCTTCCCGCATAGAGAACGCCACCCTGGGGTCGGGCTTTTTCTCGAATGACGCCTCAGCCTCCACGGGCCTGTCGGACAGCACCATCTCCTGCACCTTTTCCAGAATCCCCGAGGGCTCCCGGGCGCCATTGACGTCGATGACGGACTTGCTCCTCACAAGCTGGAACCTGTAGCGCAGGATGTCGTCGAAGCCCAGCCCCAGCCACCTCTCTGAGTCCATGTCCATGGTGTCGCCCGACAACGGCGGGATGAGGGGGCCGGCTATGACCTTTGGATAGCCATAGCTGCCCACGAAGACCGCCGGAGGGGCGGAGCCGGCGATGTCTCTCGCCAGGCCTTTCAAGTCCATGTACGTCCTCGCCTTCACCAGGATGGGGCAAACGCGCTTGCCGCACAGGGCCATGAAGCCGCGGCACCGGACGCACAGCGATTCCCTCTTCGTCTCGCCGTAGCCGAATGTGGCCTGCCTGTCCACGCCACTATGAAGTACCTGGCATAGAATAATAGTTATGCAAGCGCGCTAAAAGTAATAAAAAAAGTGTGGGCGAGGGCGGCTCGCTCACTTCGTGTAGTACGTCAGGTTGACGTTCTTGTACAGATCGTACTGGCTTATGTCGCCGTTAGCGTAGTCTATCACGGGCGTTGCGCCGGCGTCGACGACGTAGTACTCGTTGCCGGCGTCGGAGACCATGCTGACGTAGAACCTGTCGTAGTCGCCGAACGCCTCGGCGCAGACTTTAAAGGCCGCGTCCAGCTCGGCGTACCGCTGGGCGTTGCTCAGGCCGGGGTCCATCGCCAGCAGGAGGTTCACGGCCTTGCTCCCGTCCGTTAGCGTGCCTGTCTGCAGGCTGCCCTTATAGCCTGTCCTGTTGAGGGACTCGACGACGTACGCCTGCCTGTCGGCCGGGGGCGTGTAGTTCCTCGTGGGCTTCGGCAGCGGCGTCGCAGGCTTCGCCGTCGCGTTGGCCGTGCGCAGGCTTTCCGTCTGCGGAGTCACGAACAGCGCCTTTCTCACGAGCTCCGACCGGGTGATATTGCCTTCCGTGTAGAGCTCCACGAGCGGCCTCTCCATGGCGTACACGTCCACCTTATACTGCTGCGCGTTGATCTTCTGTGTCGTATCTATGACACCGACCAGCAGCGGGTCCTGCGTATCGAACACGGAGTAGAGTGCAGAGTAGCCGCCCGCCAGCAGGTCCGTGACGTCGCTCGAGCCCACCGGCTTGTACACGTACACCATGCCGGTCTCGTCGCCCTTTATCATCTGCGTGGAGGCGCCGCCGAACCATAGCCCGGAGGCGTTGACCTTTTGTTTTAGTAAGTCGAACTTTTCCAGGACGTCGGTCGTGGTCTTCATCGGCTTCGGCGTGGGCGTCGGCGCGCCCCCGCTGGTGCAGCCGGATAAGGCGGCCGCCGCGCACACGATGGCGACTCCCAGCACTATTGCGATAAATGTGTTTACTTTCATAGTCACCCCGCTAAGGAATAATAACTTAGAGATAAATTAATAAAAATATTAATATATAACTATTTGATTTTTTAAAACAAGCTTAGGTAATGGTTGCCAGGTAAAAACACGGAAAATATGGCTTAGAATCGTATTATTATGGCCTGCACTCCAGGCCCCATCAAAGGGCGACCCGGCCATGCCGTCAATATTTTCACCCGATGGAAATGTATTTGAATGTCCAGATGAATATCAAGGAAGAACACCTGGCCGGAGCATATACCGGTCTTTTTAAAAGGAGTTTAACGGATCATGTGTCTTGCAGTCCTTGCGCAGCTAAAGGAGATAAAGGGCAACATCGCGGTGGCCGACTTCGGTGGATTGACCCAGGAGATACGGCTGGACTTACTGGAGGAGCCCAGGATAGACGACTGGGTGCTGGTCCACACCGGGTTCGCCATCCAGGTCGTGGATGAAAAAGAAGCCCTGGAGATGAAGAAGGTTCTCGACGAAGTGGCGGCGATAAACGAGGAAATAGACAATGCACGAACTTAGCATTGCCACAGACCTTGTAAACACGGCCTTGAAGACGGCGAAGGACAACAACGCCAAAAAGGTCATTAGCGTGACAGTCGAGGCGGGCGAGCTGGCCATCGTCAACCCCGAGCAGCTCGAATTCATGTACGACATCCTGGTCGAGGATAACCCCCTCAAGGGCTCGAAGCTGAAGATCGAGACCGTTCCTGCCGTGGGCGAGTGCACGAACTGCGGGTACAAAGGCCCCATAGAGGACAGGTTCGCCTGTTCGTGCCCCAAATGCAGCATGACATTGAAGATCATCGCGGGCAGGGACATCTGCCTGAAGAACATGGAACTGGAGATATAGATGGAAAAGGTCGCTATTGTGCAGAAGATGCCCGAGCAGGTGAGCCTCATCCACGGCGCGGGCGGCGAGATGATGCAGTCGCTCATCGGCAGCGTGTTCGCCACCATCAAGAACAACAACGCCGGCGGCATCGGCCTGGAGGCGCTGGACGACGGCGCGGCGATACCCTTCGGCGATAAGTTCATCGTCCTTACTACAGATAATCACGTTATTAAGCCAATCTTTTTCCCCGGCGGCGACATCGGGCGCCTTTCGATATCCGGCACGGTGAACGACCTCGCCGTGATGGGCGCAAAGCCCATCGCGCTGACCAATGGCGTCGTCATACCCGAAGGCTTCTCCATCGAGGACTTACAGAAGATCGTCAAGTCCGTGGACGAGGCCCTCGACGAGGCCGGCTGCGCCCTGGTTACGGGCGACACCAAAGTGCTTCCCCGGGAGGCGCTGGACAGCATCATCATTAATACTTCTGGAATTGGCATCACCGATAACCCGATAAGGGATTGCAGCCTGAAGCCCGGCAACAAGATCATCATTACAGGCACTATCGGCGATCATGGGATAGCTATCATCGCCCACCGCGAGGGCTTCAAGTTCGGCTCCGAGCTTAAGTCGGACGTGGCGCCCATCTGGAAGACGGTGGAGGCGGCGCTGTGCGTTGGTGGCGTCACCGCCATGAAGGACCCCACCCGGGGCGGGGTGGCCAACGTTTTGAACGAGATGGCGAAGAAGAGCGGCGTCCGCATCGTGGTCAACGAGGAGAAGCTGCCCATCCGCCAGGACGTGCGGGCCGCCGCCGACATGCTGGGCATCGACCCAATGGAGGTGGCCAACGAGGGCAAGGCCGTCATGGGCGTCGAGGCGGATAAGGCCGAGGCGGTGCTGGAGGCGGTGCGCAAGACCAGGTACGGCAAGAACGCCGTCATTATAGGGGAAGTGGAAGAGGGCAGCGGCGTCATCATGCGCACCAGGATCGGTGGGCAGCGCTTCATCGAGCCGCCCCTGGGCGACCCCGTGCCGCGCGTTTGCTAATACCGTCGTGAAAGCCTCGGAGCGCACGGAGGCACCGTCCCGATTTTTCTATAGATTTAGGCGTGTACAAATGGGTTTGCACATCGTAATAACCCTGGCCGTGGGCGTATGACACGTACAGCCCCTCGGTTTTATAGCACGAAGGACCGCCGCAGGCGGTCCTCACAAAGACACCTCAAAGCCACACGAAGATTTTTTAAATTAAGAAGATCAGTAATCCCGTGCTTGTTGTTTTTGCTGTTGGTTTAGTATGGCTTGTTTTTTTGGGTAATTTTGGGTGGGGGTGTTCTTTTAGTATGACTTATTCTGAAAAAAGGCTTGTTTCCCGGCGTTTTTAGATGGCGGTAGCTACCTGGCCTGGTCGCTAGGTGGTTACATGGAGCTT
>Ga0315282_10002168_pt1 | contig 36508 bp, 34 predicted proteins | sample YL17G07_20_MG_FD_203693 | JGI IMG/M metagenome (GOLD analysis project Ga0315282, IMG submission 203693) | Sediment microbial communities from Yellowstone Lake, YNP, Wyoming, USA - YL17G07_20 | ecosystem: Environmental > Aquatic > Freshwater > Lake > Sediment | place: USA: Wyoming | collected...
GCCAGGAGATCGAGCGTCTGCCCGAGGAGGCGTGGCAGCTCGAGGTGGAGGAAGCGGACGCCCATCGGCACTGGGCGGAGGTGGCCTACGTACCCAGCGACGGCGATTGGCGCAAGGACCGCCCCTGCCTCAGGCGCTACCTGGTGGTGCGGATTCTGAAGAAACAGGGTCTCCTCTTCCCCGACGGAAGCGACCGCCGGCACTTCGCCGTGGTGACCAACCGGGAGGGCGACGGGTTGGCCATCCTGCGTTGGCATCGACAGAAGGCCGGGACGGTGGAGCACGCGCACGACGTGCTCAAGAACGAGTTGGCCGGGGCGGCGTTGCCCAGCGCGAAGTTCGGGGCGAACGCGGCGTGGTGGCGGCTCAACACGCTGACCTTCAACCTGTTGAGCGCACTCAAGCGGCTGGCCTTACCCGGAGAATTTTCCGACGCCAGACCCAAGCGGCTGCGATTTATGGTGCTCAACGTTGTCGGGAAGGTGGTCCGCCACGCCCGCCGGATGCTCTTGCGCCTGACCAGCGCGGCCCAGCAGGCCCTCCTGTGCCTCCTGCGCACCAAAATCCGCTCCCTCCAAACGGCCTTAAGCGGAGATTGAGGTTCCTCGTTTCCGATTGACGCCCCGAAGGCCTTATCTTAAGATCACGGTTCAACGAGATTTCGAAAAATCCTATAAAAAGAGAGGGAGCCATGCCGGATACGATTCGAATCGAGGTCGAGGACGGGGTCCGCTCCATCATCCTTTGCCGCCCCAGAGAATACAACAACATCACCCCCTTGTTGCGCGACGAGCTCGGCGCGGCCCTGGACGAGGCCGAGGAAGCCAAGGACACCAAGGTCGTTCTCCTAAGGGCGGAGGGATCGGCCTTCTGCGCCGGGTACGGCCTGGATTGGTCGACCCGGGCCCAGGCCGATCAATCAGGCAGAACCCGGGTCTGGGATTCCGCGGCCGACTACCAGGCCATGTCCGGGTTCGTCCGGGTCTATCAGAAGCTCTGGTACTCCTCAAAACCGTCCGTCGCCGCGGTGCAGGGGTGGTGCATTTGCGGGGGCACGGACCTCGTGCTCTGGTCGGACGTGATCATCGCCGCGGAGAACGCGGTTTTCGGCTATCCCACCTCTCGGCTTTGGGGAGTACCGACCACGGCCATGTGGGTCTACCGGATCGGATTCGAAAAAGCGAAGCGCTATCTCTTGACCGGCGATGAAATTCCAGCGGCCGAGGCCGCTCGTATCGGCCTTATCCTGGAGACGGTTCCCGAGGAGCGGCTTCAGGAACACGCCATGGCCCTGGCTAAAAGAATGGCCATGCTCCCCCTGAACCAGCTCCAAATGATCAAGCTCTACGTAAACCAGGTCGCCGAAAACATGGGGATCGCCTCGCTCCGGACCCTGGGTATCCTGTTCGACGGCGTGGCCCGTCACACGCAGGAAGGATTGGATTTTGTAAAGTTGTCCAATGACATCGGATTCCGCGAGGCCGTTCGCAGACGCGACGATCCGTTCGGAGATTACGGCTCCGGATCAAGATCGCGCCGGAGAAAAAAGGATTAGCGCGGGGCGCCGCGCAGGGCGAAGCAACTTGGGGGAACCCTTTTTGGCCAAAAAGGGTTCCCCCAAACCTCCTCCTAAAAACTTTAGCCGCCCGGGCCGAATTGAGCTCCGCCCAATTCAGCTCGGGCCACTTTTTTAGAACACATTTCCTAAAACAACGCGCCCCGGGTGCCATGGCCGCTTGTCGGCCATGATTCATGGGCCAGACGCACATGCCACATTAAGCAGGAAGTGCGTGGCGCGGGTAGGGGCCGAGCGAACCGCCCCTACCCGCCACCCAGTTTGTGGCCTGGCCTTAACACCAGCCGAGGGTTATTGATGTCCATCCTTGAACCACATCGGATGCGAAAACCAGAACCCTTCCCTGCCTTTCAGGTATAGCTCCGTGTTCCAGCCCATGACATTTTTCCGAAAGGCCGTGACACTCAGCGGCCACCACAGCCAGGCGTCCTCGTAGTTGTCGTATAAAATCTTTTCGACTTCCCAATAAATTTTCTGCCGCTTGGCCAGATCGACTTCCGAACGTCCGGCCGTGATGAGTTCCTGAGCTTTTTTGTTATCGCTTCGACCGTAGTTGAAACCGCCCTCCGGCATGTAAAGTCCGGTGGCCATCAGGTCCGGGTCCCAGATCCAGGCCCAACCCCCTCCAGCCATATCATACTCCAGGTTTTTCATCTTGTCCGAACCGGCTACCGGATCCATGAACTCCACGTCCCATTGCACGCCAACCTTTTTCAACATGGCCTTCACGGCTTCGGCCACGCTCAACTCCGAAGTGGTATTCCCATAATAGCCCTTGATGGTCAGTCCATTGGGGTAGCCGGCTTGGGCCAAGAGCTTTTTAGCAAGCTCGGGGTCGTACTTCACCGGCTTCAAGTTCGGATTGTGGCACCAATGGCCGGAGTTATACATGCAACTCGCTTCGATGCCCAATCCCTGCTGGGTGCCCGCAATCAAGGCTTTGCGATCGATCGCGTGGGAGATGGCATTCCGGACGCGGATATCCTTGCAAGGGCCGTTCACCGTATTGAACCGCATGGCCGCGACATGGTTCCCTTCGACCTTGAAATACTTAAGACTGGGGTCAGCCTTGATCATGGAAAACTGAGCCGGATCGACATCCAGGGAATCGAGTTTGCCGGCTCTGATGTTGGCCAACCTTACAGATGGGTCGGGAATGACGGTGATCAGCCAGCCATCAAAGTAAGGCATTTCCGGGCGACCGATGCTTCGGCCGAACCACCAGCTTGGGTTTCTCTTTAATTTAAGATAATTACCTGGATTGGCATCTTCCACCATGTTTACGCCCGTGCCCACCGCGCGTGAATCCAAGGGAACGGCTCCTTTGACCCTGTCCTCCAATTCTTTGACCTGAGCTTCCAGTTTGCCGGCCCGATCCGCGGCTTCGTTGGCCTCGGCCGTCGCTTTCTTGGCTTCATCCCCGCTGGCCGCGGCCGCCTTGGCCTTGGCCTCGGCCGCGTCCTTTTTCGCTTGCGCGGCCTCTCCGGCCAGCCTCTTGGCTTCGTACATGTCGTCTTCGGCCTTTAAAGCCTTGGGTGAAATACAGTAGCCGGGAACATTGGCCATGATGCCCGGAAACGCAGCCCACGGCTTCTTGAACGTCCATTTGACCGTGTACTCATCCACGACCTCGATGGACTCGACCGGCAGCAGCCAGGCCCTGGACCAGGCGCCGTTCTTTTTGTCTCTGATCCAATCCATCTGATACTTGAGGGCCGCGGCATTGAACTTGGCCCCGTCATGAAACGTCACGCCCTGACGGAGCTTCATGATGACCGTGGTGGGGGTCGTGAACTCAAAAGAAGAAGCCAACCATGAGGTCGAAGCCCTGAAATTCCCGTCGTTGTAAATAAGCATCTCGTACATCTGGGTCATGGCCACCCAGTCGTTCACCGGCCAATGGTTTGGGTTCATCAGACCGATGTATTGACTGGCCGCTGTCCGGTAGTACCCCCCTCTAACCGGCTTTAACGGCTCATAGTCCTTCCCCCATGTCCACCAAGGCGGCTTGGGATGCTCCTTCGTCCAAACCCAGGCCGATTTGTCCTCCTTGGTCGCGGCCATCACCGTGAATGCGGTCAGAACTAGCACGGCGGCCATGACAACCAGAATCACTCTCTTCCAAACGTCCCTCTTCCCGGTCTTCATCATGCCCTCCTGGTCTTGTGGGTGAAACTACCCCTTGGTTGAAACGCGACATACACCGCGGTACGAAACCTGACAGCCATTCACCTACGCATGCTACCATAACCGGCGCCTCATCAGAGTCAAAAAGTTTCCTGGCCGCCCTCTCATCGTTCGCTTTTGCGCTTGACATGGGTTTTGGGGGAGGCATTATTTGGCCTAAAGATGAAAAGGGGGAAGATCGATGCCGCACCAGGAACTCATGAAAAAATTTAGCGAAAAAAAAGCGCATCAGCTCGGCATGGGCGGAAAAAAAAAGCTCGAAGCGCGCAAAGCCGCCGGAAAGATGAACGCCAGAGAGCGGATCGAGTATCTCTTCGATCCTGGCACCTTCCGGGAAATCGGGCTCTTCACGCACTCGGCGCGCCCCGAGGACGCGCCGCACACGCCGACCGACGGCAAAATCATCGGCAGCGGTTTTATCCAGGGCCGCTTGGCGGGCACGGTGGTCAACGATCTAACGGTGAAAGGGGCGTCCAGCGCCAAGGTCAACAAGCGCAAGATGGAATACATGCGGTATATTTCTTGCGAAAAAGGCGTCCCGCTGGTGTTTCTCGGGGAATCCTCGGGCAGCCGCATGCCGGACAGCATGGGCGCGACCGACATGGCCGGCGGAGAACCCATGGTCGGTCAATATCGGCGGCTGCGGGAGGCGCCCTGGATCTCGGTGCTCCTCGGCCCCTGTTTCGGCAGCTCGGGTTTTTATTCGGCCATGTCCGACATCAACGTGATGCTCAAGGGTGCGGCCATGGGCATTGTCAGCCCAAAGGTGACCCAGCTCGCCACCGGCGAGGACACCCCGCTCGAGGAGCTGGCCGGCTGGGAGGTCAATTTCAAAATCACCGGCGCGGTCGACGCGGTGGGGGAAACGGAACGGGAATGCATCGACATGGCCAAGAAATATTTGAGCTATCTCCCCTCCCACGCCGGACAGCTTCCGCCTCGGGCCGAAATCCCGGAAGGGTCCGGGAAGGATATGCCCCATATCCTGGACCTTGTCCCGGAAAAACGAAACCGGGCGTACGATATGAAAAAAATCATGAAAACCCTGGTGGACGGGGGCGAGATTTTCGAGCTGAAAGCCGAGTTCGGGCGGCCGTGCGTCACGGCTTTTGCCAGGCTGGACGGATATTCCGTGGGCGTGGTGGCCAACAACCCCATGTACATGGCCGGGGCTCTGGACGCGGATTGTTGCGAAAAGATCACGAGCTTTCTGGTGCTCTGCGATTCTTTCCATGTCCCCATCATCACCCTGGTGGATACGCCGGGATTCATGGTGGGCAAGGGCATGGAGCAAAAAAAAATCATGGGGAAAATCATCAACTGGATGAATGCCCTGGCCCTGGTGACCGTGCCCAAACTCACCGTGATCATCCGCAAGATTTACGGACAGGCCTACCTGAACATGGGAGGCCGCAAGAATTCGGATGTGTTCGTGGGTTGGCCCACGGCGGAAATCAGTTTCATGGACCCCGAAACCGCGGTCAACGTGGTGCACAACGTGAAACGCGAGGATGACCCCGCAAGGTTCGAGGAATTCCTGGGCCGCATGAGCAAGGATATCGAACCGTTCGGCGCGGCCGGCATCTTCGGCATCGAGGACGTGATCGAGCCGGCTGAGACGCGGGATTTCCTGATTCGGATGCTGCATCTGACCCAGAGCCGCGAAACGGGCGGCTTGAGCCGGCGTCTGCTGCACAACTGGCCGACCTCTTACTAGAACGCAAGGTGCTTTCGGCAAATTCCCCAAAGCGAAGGGAGAATCGGTATGAGCTGGAAGTCTGAAGTGGACGAAATCAAGCGCCGGCGAGAGCTGGCCGAAAAAATGGGCGGAGCCGAAAGCGTGGCCCGGCATCACCAGGCCGGCAAGCTCACAGTCCGCGAACGGGTCGAACTCCTACTGGACGCTTCCAGTTTCCGCGAGATCGGGGCTCTGACCGGTGCGGCCAAATACGACAAGCAAGGCAATCTCATCGAATTCACGCCGGCCAACTCGGTCATTGGCACCGGCCGGATCAACAGCCGTCGGGTGGTCGTGTCCGGGGAGGACTATACCATTCGGGCCGGGTCATCAGAAGCGACCAATCCCGAGAAATGGCAGTGGGCGGAGAAGCTGGCCCTCGAGACCCGGGTGCCGCTGGTGCGCCTGGTGGACACGGCCGGCGGCAGCATCAAGCTGCTCGAACAGGCCCAGGGCACCAAGCTGCCCGGCTACCCGCACCTGGACAAGGCCAATCTCCTGTCCCTGGTCCCGATCGCGGCCGCGGCCTTGGGTTCCAACGCCGGCCTGGGCGCGGAAAAGGTGGTCATGTCGCACTTCTCGGTCATGGTCAAGGGGACGAGCCAGGTCTTTGCCGCCGGCCCGCCCGTGGTCGCGCCGGCCATCGGACGGCCGATCGACAAGGAGGAGCTGGGCGGATACAAGGTTCACAGCCGGGGAAGCGGCGTGGTGGACAACGAGGCTGAGGACGAACCCGACGCCTTGCGCCAGATACGCATGTTCCTATCCTACATGCCTCAGAACGCCTGGCAGATTCCGCCGAGATCGGCCTCGACCGACCCGCCGGACCGGCGCGAGGAAGCGCTGCTGTCCATCATCCCCCGCAACCGGCGAAAGACCTACAACGCCCGCAAGGTCCTCGAGCTGATCTTTGACCGGGACTCCCTTTTCGAGATCGGGCGGTATCAGGGCCGACCCATGGTTTCCATGCTGGGAAGGCTCGATGGGTATCCGGTCGGGGTCATGATCAACGACCCGAACTTCCTGGCCGGCTCCATGGACGTGACCGCCGCGGAAAAGACGATCCGCTTCGTGGACATGTGCGACAGCTTTCACCTGCCCCTGATCAATTTCGTCGATCAGCCCGGCGTCTTTATCGGCCCGGCCGCGGAAAAACAAGGGACGGTGCGCAAGGCCGTCCGGGTGCTGATGGCCATCGAGCAGAGCCGGGTGCCGTGGATGTCCATCATCATCCGCAAGGCCTTCGGCGTGGCCGGGTCCGGCTACCGTCGGCAGGCCGGCGATTTCAATTTGCGGTACGCCTGGCCCTCGGGGTACTGGGGTTCGCTGCCCGTGGAAGGCGGCGTCCAGGCGGCCTATCGGCGGGACATCGAGACCGCCGCGGACCCGGAGGCCCGCCTCGCCGAACTGATGGAATACTACCAGCCGCTGGAATCGCCTTTCCGCACCGCGGAAAAATTCGGCGTTCACGATATTATCGACCCAAGGGACTCAAGGCCCTTGCTGTGCGACTGGGTGGAGCAGGCGTACGACCTGCTTCCCGGGCAGCTCGGGCCGGTCCTTCGTCCGATGCGAATGTAATACCCAACCTCGTTCTTGAAAACCAGGAGGAAGAGACCATGAAACCGGGATTGCTGCACACCTGGCCCTTGACCCGCTACGCGGATCGAACGGCCATCATCCTGGGTTCCCGACGGATGACCTTTCGCGAAATAGACGCACGCATCAATAAAATGGCGCACGCACTCGTATCCCTAGGGCTAGGCCGCGGGCACAAGGCGGCCGTGCTCATGAGAAACTCCGTCCAGCTCGTCGAGTGTCAATACGGCATCCCGCGAGCCGGTCTGGCCACCGTGGCCCTGAACATACGGTTAAGCCCCCAGGAATGCGCCTTCATCGTGGGCGACTCCGAATCCGATGTCCTGATCGTGGACGCGGAGTTCATAGACATGATCGAGCCGGTCCTGGGTTCCATGACCACGCTCAAACACGTCATTGTCGTCGGGGAAAAGGGAGGAAAACACCTCAACTATGAAAGCCTGGTCAAAGACCAGCCGGAATATCAACCGGACGTCGAGGTCCATGAGGACGACGTCGAGCGCATTCAATACACCTCCGGCACGTCCGGAAAACCCAAGGGCGCGGTCAGCACCTTCAGAATCGGCGCGGACCGGATTCTGAACACCCTCGTCAATCTGGACCAGAGCATCAAGCCGACCGACGTGAATCTGAACATCGGCCCCTTGACCCATGCCGCGGGACGGGTCATGGCCCTGTTTTACATCCGCGGGGCCGCAAACGTGATCCTCGAACGGTTCGATCCCAAGGAGGTTCTGAAGACCATCGAACGGGAACGCGTGACGCACGCCCTTTTTGTGCCGACCATGCTGATTCGAATTCTCATGGAGCCCGATTTGAAAACCTATGATCTGTCGAGCCTCACCAGCATCGCTTACGGAACAGCGCCCATGTCAGCCAGTCGCTTGAAGGAGGCGATCCAAATCTTCGGCCCAATTCTTCGCCAGAATTACGGCATGACCGAGGTCACGCAGCCGATCACCTATCTTGCGCCCGAAGACCACGTGGTGGACGGCACCGAGGAACAGATGAAGCGGCTTTCCTCGGCCGGAAAACCGGCCCTGGGCGTGGAAGTGAAAGTTGTCAATGACGACGGCCAACCCGTGGGGCCGGGCGAAATCGGCGAGATTCTGGTCCGATCCAACAAGCTGATCAAGGAATACTGGAAGCAGCCGGAGGCCACGGCCGAGGCCTTTCGAAACGGTTGGCTGTACACTTCGGACATGGCCACGGTGGACCGGGATGGATACATCTATATCGTTGACCGGAAGAACGACATGATCATCAGCGGCGGATTCAACATTTACCCGCGCGAGGTGGAAGAGGCGATCATGAGCCATGCCGGCGTGGCCCAGGCGGCCGTGATCGGTGTGCCGGACGAGGTCTGGGGAGAATCGGTCAAGGCTTTTGTCGTACCCAAGGAAGGCGTGACCCTGACGGAAGCTGGAATCCTGGAAGCCTGCAAGGAAAGACTGGCCAGCTTTAAAAAACCAAAAAGCGTCGAGTTCATGCGGGAACTGCCCCAAAACGCCTACGGCAAAATCCTCAGAAGAACCTTGAAAGAACCCTACTGGAAAGGATACGAACGCAAAGTCCATTGAGGCGGTAATAAGGCCGAGGCCCGGCGTTTCGCGACCCGAAGCCGAGTCACCGCGTGGAATGAAAAAGATCTTGTTCGCGACAATGAAAAAGGCGCAATCCCTCTGGATTACGCCTTAAAAAGCTTGTTGGTGCCGAAGGCGGGACTTGAACCCGCACGAGCGTCGCTCACCACCCCCTCAAGATGGCGTGTCTACCAATTTCCACCACTTCGGCACGCGCGCCATGTTACTTCGTCCCTTTCTCCTTCTCGATCGGCTGGGCCGTGTCCTTGGGCAGGGCCGGGGCGGCCGGCGCCTCCTTGGCGGCCGGGGCCTTGACCCCCTGCATGACCGAACTGCTCGGCCGGCCGCCGGCGATGAGATTCAATCCCAACGAGGTGAGCAGAAAAAGAACAGCGGCCACGGCGGTCAGTTTGCTTAAAAAACTGCTCGATCCCTGCGAACCGAAAATGGTCTGGCTGGCGCCGGCGCCAAAGGCGGCGCCGATGTCCGAGCCCTTCCCGGTCTGAAGCAACACAATCAGGATCAGGGCAATGCAGACCACCACGTGAAGGATGATAAGAAGGCTGCTCATACGGGCTCAAGGCCGCGGGGCCTCATGCTTCCTTAAAATCTATAATCTTCGCAAACACATCCGCCTCCAGGCTGGCCCCCCCCACCAGGGCTCCGTCGATGTCCGGCAGGGTCAGCAGCCCGGCGGCGTTCTCCGGCTTTACCGAACCACCATACAAGATCCGGATGGAATTTGCAACCGGTTTGTCAAGCCGCTTTTCCAGCTCCCGACGAAGGAATGCATGGGCTTCCTGGGCCACTTCCGGCGTGGCCGTCCGGCCGGTGCCGATGGCCCAAACAGGCTCATAGGCCAGGGTGACCCGCGCCGCCTCCCCAAGGCTCACGCCGGCCAAAGCTCCCTCGAGTTGAGCGGCCAAGACTTCCCAGGTGCGGCCGGCCTCCCGTTCGTCCAGGCGTTCGCCCACGCAGACGATGGGTCCCATCCGGCCGGACAGCACGGCCCGGAGCCGGCGGTTGACCGTCTCATCGGTTTCGCCGAAATGCTGCCGCCGTTCCGAATGGCCCAGGATCACCCAGGTCACGCCCAGGTCTTCGAGCATGGGCACCGAGACCTCGCCGGTAAAAGCGCCGGCTTTCTCCCAGAAGACATTCTGGGCGGCGATCCGAATCGGGGTGCCGGCGGCGGCGGCCAGGGCGGAGGACAGGGCGGTGAAGGTGGGAGCCACGGCCACATCCACCCCTAAGGGCGCCGGCAGCAGCTCTTTCAGCCGGGCGATATAAGCCGCGGCCTCGGCGCCGGTCTTGTACATCTTCCAGTTGCCGGCAATGAACGGCCGGCGCGTGGTCTCGGGTCCGCTCATGGCTTTACTCGTGGCTATCGCGGCCGCAGGCCTGCTCCAACAAGGCCGTAGTGGCCGGCAGCGCGGCCCCCTCGAGGAGCTCCAGAAACGCGCCGCCGGCCGTGGAGATGTAGGTCATGCGCGAGGATTCGCCCATCCGGTTCACGGCCACGTCCGTGTCGCCGCCGCCGACGATGGTCAGGGCATAGGAATTGGCCACGGTGTTGACCATCTGATAGGTACCCCGGGAAAAAGCGTCAATCTCGAACGCGCCCATGGGACCGTTCCAGATGATGGTCTTCACGTTCTGCAGGGCCTCGGCGAAAAGCGAGGACGTGGCCGGCCCGACGTCCACGATCATCCAGTCCTCCGGCACCTCCTGCACGGTGGTGATCTTGGTTTCGGCCCGGGCGTCAAAACGGTCGGCCACCACGCAGTCCACCGGGATATAGAACTTGATGTCGCGCCGCCGCGCAATGCGCATCATGGAGCGGGCCCGTTCCACCAGGTCCTCCTCCACCATGGATTTGGAGCCGATGTGGGGGTATAGGGCCTTGAGAAAGGTGTTGGCCATGGCCCCGCCGATGATGAACTTGTCCACGCGGTCCATGAGGTGTTCGATGGCCGAAATCTTGGAGGAGATTTTGGCCCCGCCGATGATGGCCGCAAAGGGCCGGGCCGGGTCCTCGGTGGCTCGGTAGAAATAGGTCAGCTCGTTCTTCATGACGAAACCGGCCCCACACACCGGCGCGTACTTGGTGATGGCCACCACCGAGGCGTGGGCGCGGTGGGCCACGGCAAAGGCGTCGTTGATATACACGTCGGCCAGGCCGGCCAATTGCCGGGCGAAATCATCGTCGTTCATCTCTTCGCCCGGGTGGAAGCGCAGGTTCTCCAGGAGCAGGACGTCGCCGTCCTTCATGCGGTTCACCATGGCCTTGGTCTCGGCGCCGATGCAGTCCGGGGCGAAGGGGACCTCCTTGTGCAGCAGGCGGGCCAGCCTCCGGGCCACCGGGGCCAGGCTGAGCTTCGGGTTGACCTCGCCCTTGGGACGACCCATGTGGGAGGTGAGCAGCACCCGGGCCTGCTCGTCCAGGGCGTAGTTGACCGTGGGCAGGATGGCACGGATGCGCGTATCGTCCGTGATGTTCAGGCTTTCGTCCAGGGGGACGTTCAGGTCGACCCGGATGAGCAGGGTCTTGCCCTTGATGTCAATCTCATTGATGAAGAGAAACCGATTTTCCGGCGGCCCGAGTATCGTCGAAAGCCCGGAGTTTTTGTTTCTGGCCATGTCCGATCCTCCTATCCGTCCTACAGTTTGGAGCCGATGTAGCAGGCCAGGTCGACCATGCGGTGGGAAAACCCGCTCTCGTTGTCGTACCAGGCCAGGACCTTCAGAAACCGGCCTTCGATGACGTTCGTCAGGGCCGAGTCCACGATGGCCGAGTAAGGCGAAGAGGTGAAGTCCACGGAGACAAGCGGCAGATCGCTCATCAGGAGGATGCCCTCGAGTTCCTTGCGGCCGGCCGCTCTGAGGGCCTCGTTGATCTCGTCGGCCGAGGAGTTCCGGGACAGCTCGGCCGAGAAGTCCAGAAGGGAGACGTTGGGCGTGGGCACGCGGATGGCCAGGCCGTCCAGCTTGCCCTTGAGTTCGGGGATGATCTCGCCCACGGTGCGGGCCGCGCCGGTGGTCGTGGGCACCATGGACATGGCCGCGGCCCGGGCCCGGCGCAGATCCTTGTGGGACCCGTCCAAAAGGCGCTGGTCCATGGTGTAGGCGTGAATGGTGTTCATGAGTCCGCGGTCGATGCCCACGGCCTTGTGGATGACGTTGACGATCGGCGCCAGGCAGTTGGTGGTGCACGAGGCGTTCGAGACGACGTGGTGCCGGGTCGGATTGTAGCTCTCGTGGTTGACGCCCATGACGAAGGTGCCGTCCAGGCCCTTGCCCGGCGCGCTGAGAATGACCTTGCGGGCCCCGGCTTCGATGTGCTTCTGGCACGCCTTCATGTCGCGGTATTCGCCGGTCGTTTCCAGGACGATATCCACGCCCAGATCGCGCCACGGCAGGTCCAAGTCTTTGGACGTAACGCGGGAGATGATCACGCGCTTTCCGCCGATGACGAGGGCTTCCTCTTCGTGTTCCACCGGCAGGTCGAATGTCTTGTGCACCGAATCGTAGGTCAGAAGGTGGGCCAAGGTCGCGGAATCGGCCCGGCTGTTGACCCCCACCAGCTCGATGTTTCTGCTCTCCTTGGCCAGAACGCGGGTGATGTAGCGTCCGACCCTGCCAAATCCATTGATCGCCACTCTGATGCTCATGCGCCTCCTCCTTTAGGTGGATTCATCCGGCAAGCAAAAGGAAGTCATCCCGATCTATCTTCATCTTATTTTCCCGGGCCCAGACCGTCAAATTTTTTTTCCCGGCTTCAGATCCGCCGCGCCATGGTCAGCGCGTCTTCCTGTTCTTCCGCGTAATAATTCTTCCTCCGGCCGGTCTCCACGAACCCGAGACGCCGATACAGGGCCCGGGCGGGCGCGTTCGAGACCCGAACCTCCAGGAACATCTTGCGCGCTCCCCGCTCGCGGCCCCAAGCCACGAGATACTCCATCAGGAATCGCCCCAGACCCTGGTCCCGACAGGCCGGATGGACGGCCACGTTGAGCAGATGAATCTCCCCCCGAATCAACCAGCTCACAATATAACCGGCCGTTTCCCCGGATAGATGCAGCACCACGCAGGAAGCCACCTCCCGCTCCAGTTCCGCCATGAATCCAACCCGGGTCCAGGGACGGCGGTAGGAGGCCTGCTCGATCTCCAGCACGGCCGCAAGATCATCGGCGCGCATCGGCTGGATGGTCGCCTGATCGAGCAACGCCTCGCGGCTGGTCTTACCTTGTGCGGTCATGGCTGAGGGTACGCTTCCGCCGGGTCCAGACCCGGCCTCTCAAGTCGACGTGGGGAAGCAGGCGCATACTTCCGAAAAGGGCGGCGAGACGTCGCTCGGGTTGTTCCGCAGATCGATGAGCACGCCTCCCGCCTCCAGTTTGCACAGGCTGACCATGTCCCTTTCATCGAGAGCGACCGACCCGGTCACTTGGGTCTTGGGTGGGGAGAAGGAGAGGTTGCCCAGGTTGAGTCGCTTGAAATTCAAGCCGGCCTGGTAAATGCGGAGCGCATCGGGGCAGTTTGCCAGAAGAAGGGCCACACGCCGGTTGAAATAACGGACCTGGCCCAGCTCCCAGGCCGCTTCTTCCACCGGCAGAAAGGCGACTTCAATCTCAGGGGGCACGGCCAGGGTCATGATGTCCCGCCGCAGGTCGTTGTAAATGATCTGGTCATTGGCCACCACCAGATAGTCGGACCGCGTCTGCGGGATCCAGCTTTCCAGGATCTGCGCGTGAATCAGTCGGCAATCCACTCTGACCAGAACGAGCGCCATCTGCCTGAAAGACCTTACTCGTTGATCGAGCGGCGGTTCAGGACCGCCCCGGCCACGTTGATGCTCTTGCGGCCGTACGCGCCGACCGCCTCGGCCAGCTCGGCCAGACCCATCTTGTCCCTGGTCTGGACCAGCTTGATGATCATGGGCAGGTTCACCCCGGTCAGAACCTCAATCCGGTCCTGCGCCAGGAAAGACAGGCTCAGATTGGAGGGGGTCCCGCCGAACATATCCGTCAAAATGATCACCCCGTCCCGCTGATCCACCCTCTTGATCGCGGCCTCGATCTCGGCCCGCAGGGCCTCGGCCGAGGCCTGCGCATCGATGGTAACTGTCTCGACCCCATCGATCCGGCCCAGAATGAATTCAGCGGTGTTGACCAGTTCCGCGCCAAGTTTGCAGTGGGTGACGATGACGGTGCCGATCATGCCTGCTTCCCTAGACCTGAATGTCCCGGTGACGCACGGTGACGGGATAGGGCGAACCCTCGAATCGCCGCGCCAGTTCTTCGACGATGGCCACCGACCGGTGCTGCCCGCCGGTGCAACCCACGGCCACCGTGAGATACGATTTGCCCATCGTATCATAAAGGGGCAGGAGCGGGGCGATAAAATCGCAAAAGCCAGCCAGGAACCGCTGCCCCTCGTCGCTGGACAGCACGAACCGGGCCACCCGCGCGTCACGGCCGTCCAAGTCCCGCAGATCGTCCCGGTAATACGGGTTGCTTAAAAAACGCACGTCGATGACGAAGTCCGCCTCCGGCGGGATGCCGCGGCGGTGTCCAAAGGAGATGAACTCCACGGCCAGGCCGACGCGGCTCTTGACGAACTTCTGGATGATGTAATCCCTAAGCTGGTGCACGGTGAACTCGGACGTGTCCACCACCAGGGTGGCGGCCTTTTTGACCGTCACCATCAGGGCCTCTTCCTTGCGGATGGCCATGAGCAGGTCCCCCTGCTGGGCCAGGGGGTGGGGCCGGCGGGTGGTGGAAAAATTCCTGACCAACACCTCGTGGGACGCTTCCAGGAAGATGAGATCGAGATCGTAGTGCTCGGCCTGGATGATGGAGAACACTTCCTCGAAATGGTCGATGAAGTGCCTCTCACGCATGTCCATGACCACGGCCAGCTTGAGGAACTCCTGGCTGGTCTGCTGATGGAGGGCCAGAAACTTCGGGAGAAGCGGCACGGGCAGGTTGTCGATGCAGAAGAAACCCTGATCCTCCAGGGCGTCCAGAGCGGTGGTCTTGCCCGATCCGGAAAGCCCGGAGATGACGATGATCCGGCCGAGTTTTTGCACCATCCCGTTTTCCAGCCTTTGCCGCGCCGGGGGTCAGAAATCCTGGTCCTTGGAGGCGATCAACTCGTAGATGGACTCGCGGTCCTGCGCCTTCCAGAGCTTCTCTCGGAAAGAATCGTCCTTGAGCAGACGCGAGACCTTGGCTAGCACCTTGAGGTGAGCCCCGGTGGAGCTGCCCGGCGCAAGAATGAGGAAAAACAGATGGGCCGGCTGTCCATCCATGGACTCGAAATCCACCCCCTTGAGACTTCGGCCGAAAGCGACGAAAATCGACTGGATCTCATCGCTTTTGCCGTGGGGGATGGCCACGCCGTCCCCGATCCCGGTGCTCCCCAACTTCTCGCGTTCGAGAAGCACACGGAGCAACGGCTCCGGGTCCAGACCTTCATCCTGGGTCACCGCCTGGCAGAGCTCGCCCAGGACTTCCTTCTTATTCTGGCTGGCCAGTTCGGAGATGATGGCTTTTTTGCTGAGCAGGTCGGTAAGCCGCATGGGTCATACACCGCCTTGGTAGCCCGCTATTCCTTCAAGGGCTCGATCAGTTCAAAATGCCCATCCGGGCGGGCATACAAGACGTTGAGTTGTTGCGTTTCGGCGTCGGTGTACACCAGGAACCGCTCCCCGGAGAGCTCGATCTGCATCAAGGCCTCGTCCAGGTCCATGGGCTTGGAAAAATTCTGCTGCGTCCGAAAGACCTTCGGGCCGGTCTCGATCTCCTCCCCGGCGCTCCCTGCGACCGGAGAACCCGTGGAGCGGATGGTATCCCGCTTGCTGGACTTGCGTTCCCGGAACCGCTCCCGGTACCGCTTGGCCTGCCGCTCCATTTTATCCATGACCATGTCAATGGCCGAGTACATGTCCTCGGTCTGTTCCTGCCCTTTTATCTTCACGCCGTCGCAATTCACGGTCACGTCGGCGATATGCCGAAATTTTTCTACCGAGAGCACCACCTGGGCCTCGATGATCGCATCGAAGTATTTCTCCAACCGGGAAAGCTTCTCGGCAGCGTACTCTTTGAGCGCATCCGAAGGCTCCATGTGACGAAATGTAACGGAAAAATCCATGTTGTCAACCTCCTCAGGCGGACGGATCGAAGCCGCTCAGGGCGGCTTAAAAATATTTTTTCCTCTTGCTCGACGAAAGAATCCCGAGCATATCTCTGTACTTGGCCACAGTGCGCCGGGCGATGTCAATGTTCGAGCCGCGCAGGATATCCACGATACGCTGATCGGACAGGGGCCGGCGGGCATCTTCGGCGGCGATGATGAGACGAATCCGCTCTTTAACGCTTTCCGAAGCCAGGCATTCGCCGTCGAACCGGTTGATGGAGCTGTTGAAAAAGAACTTGAGCTCGAAGATGCCCTGGGGGGTATGGGCGTACTTGTTGCTGGTGACGCGGCTGATGGTCGATTCGTGCATGCCCACGTCATCGGCCACATCGCGCAGAACCAGCGGTTTCAGATAGGCCACGCCTTTGTCCAAAAACTCCCGCTGGAACTTGACGATGGACTCGGTCACCCGATAGATCGTCCGCTGGCGCTGGTGAATGCTGCGGATGAGCCAGACGGCGGCCCGGAGTTTGCCCTGGATGTACTCTTTGGCCTGGTTCGAGACGACCTGCTGGTTGAACAGCACCTTCTGGTAGTAGGCGTTGACGTGGAGGCGGGGCATGCCGTCCTCATTGAGGGTGATGATGAAGTCGTCCCCGATCTTGTAGATATAGACGTCCGGGGTGATGTACTGGGGTTCTTCGGTGGAGAGAGAACGTCCCGGGCGGGGTTCCAGGCTTAAGATGAGCTCGACGGCGGCGAAAACGGCCTCTTTGGTCGTCTTGAGGGCCCTGGCGATCTGGGGATAGTTCTTCTTCTCTAGTTCGGGCAGAAAGCCCGAAACGATCTTCTCGGCCAAGGAGGCGTCGACCTCAAGCCTGCAAAGCTGAAGGAGGAGGCATTCCTTCAAATCCCGGGCCGCCACGCCGGGAGGGTCCAGGTCCTGGATGCGGGTCAGGACCTGCTCCACCTCGGCCGGGGTCGCCCCTTCCAAGGCGGCGATCTCCTCGGCCGTGGCCTTCAGGTAGCCGTCCTGGTCCAGGTTCCCGATAATCTGGGCGCCGATACGTTCCTCGAGGGGGGTGAGCACGTTCATGCGCCATTGCCAAGCCAGGTGATCGGTCAAGGAGGTCTTGGCCGAAATGAAATTGTCGTAGTTCGTCTCCTCCGGGACCTCCCGCATGGAGGAGGGCATGGAGGAGGAGCTGTACTCTCCGAGGTAGGTCTCCCAGTCGATGTCCTCGCGAGCTGTGTCCTCGACCTTGACTTCCTTGAAGTCGTTTTCCGCCTCCAGCACCTGCGGCTTGTCCTCGGCCTCTGCCTCGGGCGAAGTTTCGGTCCGGGAGAGTTCCTCCTCGGTCGAGGCCTCGAGGACCGGATTTTGTTCGAGTTCCTCGCGGATGGTGTCTATCAGCTCGAGGCGGGAGAGCTGAAGCATCTTAATGGCCTGCTGGAGCTGGGGCGTCATCACCAGCTGCTGGCTCAATTTCAGGCTTTGTCTAAGCTGCAGTGCCATCGTGAATTCGTCACCCTCCGAGAGGCGTCAAAGGGTGAAATTGTCTCCCAGGTAAAACTTGCGGGCGATATCGCTCGAGGCGATCTTTTGCGGCGGACCTTCCTCGATGACCACGCCCTCGTTGAGGATGTAAGCCCGGTCGCACACGCCCAGAGTTTCCCGCACGTTATGATCCGAAATGAGGATGCCGATCCGGCGTTCTTTGAGGCGAAGAATAATATGCTGCAGATCGATGACGATCAAGGGATCGATGCCGGCAAAAGGCTCGTCCAGGAGAAGGAAGGCCGGGCGGGTGGCCAGGGCCCGGCTGATCTCGACCCGGCGGCGTTCGCCGCCGGACAGGGCGTCCGCCTTGGACTTGGCCAGGTGATCGATACCCAGGTCGGTCAGCAGCTCGTGAAGCCGCTGGCGCTGGCCCGCTTTGGAAAGACCCATGGTCTCCAGAATGGCCAGGATGTTCTCCTCCACGGTCAGCTTCCGGAAAATGCTCGGCTCTTGAGGCAGATAGGAAATTCCGATTCGCGCCCGCCGGTACATCGGTGTGCGGGTCACCTCCCGATCGCCTAAAAACACCTGGCCCCGGTCCGCGTGAATGAGTCCCACTACCATGTAAAAGGTGGTGGTCTTGCCGGCGCCGTTCGGTCCGAGCAGCCCCACGATTTGGCCCGGATCGATGTAAAAGGAAACGCGATCCACCACGCGGCGACGTCCGTAGGCCTTGACCAGGCTCACCCCGCGCAGACTGGCAGGGCCCGGCTCGGCTGGAGCAACTTCCTGAGAACGGCTGTCTTTATGCGAGGGTTCGCCCATCAGCGCTCCTTGCCCTCGCCGGGCGTCCCGGTTTTGCCCGTCTTGTCCTCGGGCTGAGACTGATACAGCCGCAACTTGACCTTCTCGCTGCCCCCGCCCTCGACCACGCTGCGGTCCTCGTCCAAGAAGACCTTGATGCGATCGCCGGACAGGAAATCGTTGCCCCGCCAGAGGCGGGGGTTGCCGCTCAAGGTGATGATCCGGGACTGGGCGTCGTATACGGCCGCGTCCGAGAGCGCGACGCGGTTCTCCAGGGTCACCTTGACATGCCCCCGGGCCTGAATGCGGACGATTTCATGCTGCACATCCGGCTCGTCCTTCTGCGTCGATCCAGGCCGGCCCTCCGTTCCCCCTCCCGGGTCACCCGAGGTTCGACCCGGGCCACCCGACTGGGGACGCATCTTCCGCGCCTGATAGGTTACATCGGCTTCATCGCAGGTCAGAACCCGTCCCTCCCAACGGACGGTCACGTTCCCCTTGAGAAAGATGAGCCGCCGCTGGTCGTCCGCCTCGAGATGGTCGGTGGAGATGTCGATCGTCCCCGACTTGAGCGCCGCAGAGGATGCGCTCGGCGCCGCGTTCGCGGCAGAGGGGGCCGGGGAAACCGGTGCGGGGGCGGGATTTTCGTTCGCAGCCTCGGCGATGCAGGGCCCGCTCAGAGTCAGAGCGAAAACGAAGAGGACGGCCGCCAGTTTCATGCCGAACCTCGTCCGCCCGGCCGCCCCTCAAATCTCATCCGGGCCTGCCGGCCCACTTCCAGCCAACGAGCGTCGATATCCACGGTCAGGTCCTGGCCCCGGAGGGTCAGCTTCGGACCCGAGATAGAAAAAGCACCCGGTATAAAAATCTTTTTGGTATCCACGTGATACATGAGTTCGTTGGCCGTGAGCCGATAGCCGGCCAAGTCCTCCACGAGCACGTGCCCGCTCAGTCGCACCAACTTCGCCTGCCGATCGTAGTTCGCCTCCTGACCGGTCACCTCGACGCGACGATCGGAGGCGCTGAATAAGGCCAAAGCCACCTGCTCGAAGTGCAAGAGCTGGCTGGCGCGGGAGTAGCGGAGACTATCGGCCTTGAGGGTCCATTCTTTCCGCCCGCGCTTCATCTCCGTGTAATTCACGCCAGAGAGGTGCATGTCCACCTGGGTCGGCAGGCCGCTCAGGGCTGGCTTGGGACCGCCGACCATCTGCCGACCGCGAAGAAACAAGCCGATGCTCACCGCTCCCAGAAGGATCAGGGTGGCCAGGAGCAGAAGCTTGATTCGGCGCCAAGGAAGCATTTCTCTTTGTTCACACCCTCTCCGCAGCGGACGCAACCAGTTACATCATACCAGGGAAGTCCTTGGCTGTAAAGCAATAACTATGCCGAATTTATCTATGAAAGCGCAAGAAATCGCAGCGCGCCAGGCGCCAAGGATCGAACCCGGTCCCGAATGATCCGGGACTCTTTCAGCCTGGAGAAAACCCCGGCGAAAAATAGGGGGCCGTCACCTGTTCCCAGAAACCCTGTCCCTTGAGAATAAGCTCCACGATCTCCCGGACCGCTCCCCGGCCGCCCCCCTCCCGGCAGACGTAATGGGCCGCCGCCTTGACCTCGGGCCGGGCGTCGGCCGGCGCCAGGGCCAGCCCCACCCGCCGCATGATCGGCAGGTCGATCAGGTCGTCGCCGGCATAGGCCACGGCCTCGTCTTGAAGGCCGGCCTCGTTCAACAGCCGCTCGTAGACGTCGATCTTGACCTTGGCGCCCTGGTGGATGCGGGTGACGCCCAGCTCGGCGGCGCGCACCTCCACCACATGGCTCTGCCGGCCGGTCAGAAAGGCCACGTCCAATCCGACCCGGACCAACCACTTGATGCCCGAACCGTCCCGGACGTCGAAAAACTTGCTTTCCACGCCGTGGTCGTCCAATACGATGCGGCCGTCGGTCAGGACGCCGTCCACGTCAAAGATGACCAGTTTCACGGCTCGGATGCGCTCCGCCAGCGGTCTCACGGCAGACCTCCCTGCAGGTCCTTGGCTTCTCGGACCAGGAGGTCGATCTCTTTCAAGAGGCGGATCAGGCCGGGAAAGCGGTCCTGCGGCAGGGAGTTGGGACCGTCGCAACGGGCCGCGGCCGGGTTGGGATGCACTTCCATAAAGACCCCGTCCACCCCGGCCGCCACGGCCGCCCGGGCCAGCGGCGCCGCGTACTCGGCCTGACCGCCGGAAGACCCGCCCGCGCCGCCCGGCAACTGCACGCTGTGGGTGGCGTCAAAAATCACCGGAAAACCGAGAGCGCGCATCATGGGCAGGGCCCGCATGTCCACCACCAGGTTGTGGTAGCCGAAGGTCGTGCCTCGTTCGGTGATAAACAGGTTTTCGTTCCCCTGGGCGGTGATCTTCTCCGCGGCATGGGCCATGTCGCCGGGGGCCATGAACTGGCCCTTCTTGAGATTGACCGGCCGGCCCGTGCGGGCCGCGGCCACCAGCAAATCGGTCTGGCGACAAAGAAAGGCCGGAATCTGGAGCACGTCCAGCACCTCGGCCGCCGCCTCGACCTCGGCCACCGAGTGCACGTCGCTCAGGACCGGCACGCCGACCTCCTCCCGTACGCGCCTCAGCAAGGCCAGACCGTGGCTCAGGCCGGGACCCCGAAAGGAATGCAGGCTCGACCGGTTGGCCTTGTCGTAGCTGGCCTTGAAGACGAAGGACAATCCTATCTTTTCCGTTTCGGCCTTGAGAAACCGCGCCAGATCGAGAACCAGACCGTCCTCTTCCAAGACACATGGGCCGGCCACCACCAACAGCGGATGGCCCTGGCCGACGGCCAGCCCGCCGATCCGGACCGAGCGCATCATCATTCGCAGCGCTGCTCCTTGTGCTTGATCGAGGCCTGGATGAAGTCGCGGAAGAGGGGGTGGGGGTCCATGGGGCGGGACTTGAATTCCGGGTGGAACTGGCAGCCCAGGAACCAGGGGTGGTCGCTGAGTTCCACGATCTCGACGAGTTCGCCATTCGGGGACATGCCGGAGTAGATCATGCCCTTTTCGGCAAAGGTCTCCCGGAACTGGTTGTTGAATTCGTAACGATGCCGATGGCGCTCCATGATATCCGACTGCTTGTAGGCCTGATAGGCCTTCGAGCCGTCGGCCAGGTGGCATGGGTAGGCTCCCAGCCGCATGGTGCCCCCCTTGTCCGAGTCCACGCCGCGGCGCTCGATCTGCTTGGTCCGGTAATCGTACCACTCGTTCATAAGGTAGATGACCGGGTAGGGGGTGTCCGGGTCCATCTCGGTGCTGTTGGCGCCGGAAAGGCCGGCGATGTTGCGGGCGAACTCGATCACCTGCATGTGCATGCCCAGGCAGATGCCGAAGAAAGGCACCTTCTGTTCCCGCGCGTATTTGACCGCGGCGATCTTGCCCTCCACGCCCCGGGGCCCGAAACCGCCGGGCACGAGAATGCCGTCCGCGTCGGCCACAAAATTTTCCGACCCGCGTGCCTCCACCTCCTCCGAGTCCACGAACTTCAGGTGCACCTTGACGTTGTTGGCCACCCCGCCGTGAAACAAGGCCTCGTTCAGGCTTTTGTATGACTCCCTGAGGTCGATGTACTTGCCCACGATGGCGATCGTCACCTCTCCCTGGGGGTTCCGGATCTGATCGATCAGCTTCTTCCAGGTCTCCAGGCGAGGCGCCCGGGTCCAGATATTGAGAAGCTGCACGATCTTGGCGTCCAGACCCTCCTCGTGGAAGCGGAGCGGGCACTCGTAGATATTGTCCACGTCGATGGCCGTGATGACCGCGTCGGTGGTGACGTTACAGAAGAGGGAGAGCTTTTCCTTGACCGATTTGCTTAAGGGTTTTTCGGTCCGGCAGAGCAGGATGTCCGGCTGGATGCCGATGCCCCGCAGCGTGGCCACCGAATGCTGCGAGGGCTTGGTCTTGAGCTCCCCGGACGCCTTGATGTACGGCACCAGCGTCACGTGAATGAAGATCACGTTCTCCCGGCCCAGGTCCAACCGAAGCTGCCGGATGGCCTCGAGAAACGGCAGGCTCTCGATGTCGCCCACCGTCCCGCCGATCTCGATGATGGCCACGTCCACCCCATCGGCCACGTCCCGGATATTGCTCTTGATCTCGTCCGTAATGTGGGGGATGACCTGCACCGTGCCTCCCAGATAGTCCCCCCGCCGCTCCTTGCGGATGACCGAATAATAGATGCTGCCCGAGGTGAAATTGTTCTTCTTCCCCAGCTTGGCGGTCGTATAGCGCTCGTAGTGACCCAGGTCCAGGTCCGTCTCGGTGCCGTCGTCCGTTACGTACACCTCGCCGTGCTGAAAAGGGTTCATCGTGCCCGGATCCACATTGATGTACGGGTCCAGCTTTTGGAGGGTCACCGTCAGCCCCCGGCTCTCCAGAAGCGCACCAATGCTGGCCGAGGCGAGACCCTTCCCCAGCGATGAAAGAACCCCACCGGTGACAATGATGAATTTACAATTCATGCAAAAGACCCATCCCCAAAGCGGTAAGCAAGTTTCCCCTAGGACCGATTCACGCTAACAAAATTCCCGTCACCTTGTCAAGACGCGCGGGCGCAGCCCTCTTTGATGTTTCCGCGCGCCTGTGATAGAAAGGAACATCCTTCACGGAGCGACTGCCGTGCCTCGCCGTCTGCTGATGCTCTTCCTTCTGGCCGTCTTGGCGCCGGCCGCCGCCCGGGCCGGGTCCATCGTCCTGCAGACCCACGCCACCTCCGATGTGACCAAGGAGGGCGTGGTCATCCAGGTGACCACGACCAACGTCGGTCAGGAAAAGGCGGTGAGTCTCGAAGTTCATGTCTTCTTCCTGGGAGGGAGCCAGTCCAGCGGCGTCCAGCCCCCGCTCGAACCGGGAGGGACCCGCACCACGGCCATCCGCCTCGCCCGACTCCCGGACCGGCCCGGGGCCTACATGGTGCCGGTGCGCGTGGACTTCCGCGACGCCAACGGCTACCCCTTCTCCAGCATGGCCCACGCCTCCTTTGTATATCAAGAAGGGGTCTTCACCGACGTGCTTCTTTCCCTGAAGGACACCCTGCTCTCCGGAACCTTGCGCCTGCCGGTCAAAGTGGTCAACCTCGATCGCAAGGCCCACCAGGTGCGCGTACGGCTGGCCCTGCCCCGGGAACTCAGGGGTCACCCCTTGGAGCAGCGGACAAGCCTTCAGCCACAGCAGAAAACGACCCTCGCCTTCCGCCTGGAAAACGTCTATGCCACCGAAGGCTCCTCTTACCCCATCCTCGCCCTCCTGGAGTACGACGACGGCGGCCGCCACTACGGCATGGTCTCCGAGGGGATGGTGACCATCCGCACCCTGCCCCCGCCGTTCAAGGAACGCCGCTGGGTCTTTATCGCCCTGGGAGCCGTGCTGGTCCTGGTCGTGGCCCTTCTCGAGATTCTCCTGGCCGTCCGCGCGCGGCGCGAGGGCTGAGCCTTGGTCCTCCGACGGCTCAAGGACATGGAGCTCGGCAGCCTCGGCCGGGTCGGCCTCTTTCTGCTCGTTTATCTCTTCCTCTTGAGCTATCTTCGGCCCGAGTTGCTGCTGAGCGACACCCTGACCACCGGCGGCGACACGGCCAGCCACTATCTTTCGGCCGTCTACCTGAAAGAACACCTGCTGCCCCATGCCCGGCTCATCGGCTGGCAGCCCGGCAACCTGGCCGGCTTCCCCCTTTTCCAACTCTACTTCCCTTTGTCCTTTCTCCTCATGGCCGGCCTGAGCCTGGTCATGCCCCTGACCGTGGCCTTCAAGCTCGTCAGCGTGGCCGGCGTCCTCGGCCTGCCGGCCGCCGCCGCCTTCTTCCTCATGCGTCTTGGATATCGCCGGCCCGCGCCCGCGCTCGCGGCTGTGTTCATGCTGCCCTTTCTCTTCATGGAGGCCAACAGCATGTGGGGAGGCAACCTCCCCTCCACCCTGGCCGGCGAATTCGCTTATGGGCTGGGACTCTGCCTGTCCCTCGTCTTTCTGGGCCGGCTCTGGCGAGACATCGACACCAGGCGGAACAGGGCGGCGAACGCCGTGCTGCTGGCCCTGGTGGGGCTGGCCCATGCTTACGCCCTGCTTTTCTCGGTGGCCGGCGCAGGATTTTTTCTACTCGCCTCCGGCGGCCGGGGACAACGCTTTGCATACCTTTTCAAGGTGCATCTGCTGGCCTTCCTCTTCCTGGGCTTCTGGATCGTACCGCTGCTGGCCTTTTTGCCTTACGCCACGGCCTACAACCATACCTGGGTCATCGACGGTTTTTCCCAGGTGCTGCCGCGCATCCTGTGGCCTTTCCTTGGCCTGGGACTGGCCGGAGCCGCGCTCGGGGCGGCCGGCTTCAGGGCCGGAACCTCGCCGGACCGGCGGCTGGAATTCCTCCTCTTCTTGCTGGCCGCGGTGGCCGGCCTGTTCCTGATCGCCCCGGCCATCGGCGGGGTCGATATCCGCTTCGTGCCCTTCGGCCAGGTCCTGCTCCTCCTCCTGGCCGCGGCAGGATCGGCCCGCCTGTTCCAGCACCTCCGTCTTAAAAATTTGGCCGCCCTGACCCTGGCCGTCTTCGCCCTGGTCTGGACCGCCGGGCACGAGTCAAGAATCAGCCGCTGGATCGACTGGAACTACACGGGCTACGAGAGCAAACCTCTGTGGCCGGCTTTCAAGGCGGTCAACGACTTCCTGGCCGGCTCGCCGGCCGACCCGCGGGTGGCCTACGAGCACGCGGCCCGGACCGGCGACGTGGGCACCATCCGGAGCTTTGAAAACCTGCCCCTGTTCTCGGGCCGGTCCACCCTCGAGGGGGTCTATCTCCAGTCCAGCCCCTCGTCTCCCTTCATTTTTTACCTTCAATCCGAGATCTCCCAGGTCTATTCCGCGCCGCTGCCCGGCTTCAATTACAGCCGCTTCGACCTGGCCAAGGCCTTGCCCCACCTTTTGCTCTTCAACGTCAATCGCTTCATTACCGTCACGCCCGAGACCCGGGCCGCGGCCGAGCGCACGCCGGGCTTCGAGCTTAAGCAAGCCTTCGACCCCTTCGCCGTCTTCGCCCTGACCCAAAACCAAAACCGGTACGCGGTCCAACCCCGCTTTGCCCCGATCCTGGTCCTCACCCGAGACCCGGCCGGCGAGGCCTTCACCGCCTTCCGCTTCGGCAACGCCGAGGTCCCTTTGGTTTTCGACACCCGGGTGCGGCCCGAGGATCGAAACCGCTTCGCGGCCGTTTTCTTCCACGGCCTGACCCGGAAACAGGTCGAGCACCTACCGGAGAAAGAGCTGCCGCCCGCGCCCGACATCACCGAGTCCGTGACCGAAAACACCATTCAGATCGACGGGGCCACGCCCGGGGTCCCTCTTTGGATCCGGGTCTCCTTTCACCCGAACTGGCGTGTTCAGGGCGCGGACCGGGTCTGGCGAGCCAGCCCCTCCTTCATGCTCGTCTTCCCGACCGAACGACGGGTGGTGCTGACCTTTGCGCGAGGCTGGCCGGAATGGCTAGGCCTGGCCCTCACGGCCTTGGGCCTGCTGCTGGCGGCCGGGCTCGGTTTTCTCCGGCGAAACGGTTCCATTCCCCGGCCGCTCCCGGCTCCGCCCGAGAAGGCGCCGATTTCCTTTTCCGCGACCGGCTGGCTGCGGATCGTCGGGGCGGTTATCATCACCGGCACGGTAGTGGCGGCGGCTTTCCTGCTGCGGCCCGGCGACGCCACCGTGGCTTTTCACCGGGGCCTCGCCTATTATCAGGCCGGACAGTACGACCGGGCCCGAGCCGTCTTGGCAGCGGCAGCGGCTCGCTGGTCGCTCTCGCCCGTGGTGGACATGACCCTGCATCATTTGGCCCTGTGCGACTACAAAGCCGGCCGGTACGAGGAGGCCCTCCAGACCTGGTCCCGTTTCCCAAAGGAATATCCGGAAAGCCGGCTGCTGCCCGAGGCCCTCTACCATATCGGCCTGGTCCACCGCCGCCAGGGACGGATGGACGCCGCCCGGCTGGCCTTTGAGCAGGTAATCCAGGCAGGGACCCCCTGGGCCGATCATGCCCGTGAGGCCCTGAAGGCCATGCCGGCCGCGCCACGGGCCGCGGGGCGATCGGCGCCCTCCCGGGGAGGCAGGCCGTGAACCTCCTTCTCATCAATCCCGATCTGGGCACGGGACCGAGGGCGGCGAGAAGGCATCGCCGGGCCTGGCCGCCGTTGGATTTGCTTATCATGACCGCCCTGCTGCGCCGGAACGGCCACGCGGTGCGGCTGATCGACGCCCGGGCCGTGCGCACGCCCCTGCCGAAAATCCAACACGCCGCCGCCACGGCCGACCTCATTCTGCTTCAGACCAGCCCCCTGGACCGCTGGCAGTGCCCGGACCTGGACCTGGGCGGGCTCTGGCCCCTGACCCGCGTCCTTTCGTCGGACCGGCTTATCCTGGCTGGGGCCCACGGCACCATGCGGCCGGAGTTCATGCTAAGGGAGAGTGGGGCCCGCGCCCTGATCCGGGGCGAGCCCGAGGCGGCTTTCCAGGCCCTGGTGCGGGCCGGCGGCCGGCCGCGGGGCCTGGCCGGTTTCTCTTACGCGGACGGCGCGGCCATGATTCACGAGCCGGAGGCGGACGGCGTGCCTCTGGACGACCTGCCTGTCCCGGCCTACGACCTGATCGACCTGGCCAGGTACCGATACGAGCTGCTCGGTCCGCGCCTGGCCCTGCTCGAAACCTCGCGGGGCTGCCCGTTTTCCTGCCGCTTCTGCCTGAAAACCATGTATGGTCCAGGCCTCAGGACCAAATCCCTCGACCGGGTGCTCTCCGAGGTGGAAGAGGTGGTGGACCGGCAGGGGGCCGAGAGCGTCTACTTCATCGATCTCGAGTTCACCCTCGGCCGGGAGCGAACCTTGACCCTCTGCCGCGAGTTGGAAGGCAGAAATCGCCCCTTCCGCTGGTGCTGCCAGACCCGGGCGGACGCGGTGGATGAAGAGTTGCTGTTGAAAATGCAGGCCGCGGGCTGCGCCTTGATTCATTTCGGGGTGGAAACCGGCTCCGAGCGGCTCCTTGAAGCCATGGAGAAAAAGATCACCCTGAAGCAGATCCAAAAGGCCATGGACCTCTGCCAACGGCTCGGCCTAAGGACCGCCTGCTTTTTCCTGTTCGGGCTGCCGGGCGAAACCGAAGCGGACCGCCGCGCCACCATCGCCCTGGCGCGGCGGCTGAACCCGACCTATGCCTCTTTCCACGTGGCGGCCCCGTATCCCGGGACCTCTATCGCCGAGAGCTTCGGCCCCGAGGAGCCGTTTCCCCCATGCGTGGGCGGAGACGACGCCTTGCCCCGGCTCGGCCGCGCCGTTAGGCGGGCCTTCCTGAGCTTCTACCTCAGACCGGCCTATCTCCGGGCCCGCCTGGCCGAGGGCCCGCTCCGGGACGCCTGGCCGCGGCTAAGGCTGTTTTGGGAGTTTATCGGATGAACGGCGGCCTGAGCGTGATCATCCCGGTCCTCAACGAGGAGGACATCGTCGAGGCCAACACCGCCACCCTGCTCGCGCATCTCGAGACCTTGGGGTGGCCCTACGAGGTTTTGCTCATCAGCAACGGGTCTACGGACCGGACCTGTCTCCTGGGAGAAAAGCTGGCCCGGGAACACGCGGCGGTCAGGTTTTTCGAAATCCCGGAAAGAGGGGTGGGGCGCGCCTTTGCCATGGGAGCGATGGCGGCGCGTCATGACCTGATCGTGTCCGTGGACATGGACCTTTCCATCGACCTGGGCTTCATCAGCCGCGCGCTCGACCTTCTGGCCGACTATCAGATCGTGGTCGGGTCCAAGAAGATGGGCGGCCAGAAGAGGGTCCTCTGGCGCAAGGCCGGCAGCACGGCCTTCATCCTCACCGTGCGCCTCCTTTTGGGCCTACCCTTCGAGGATTACTCGATCGCGGCCAAGGCCTATCGCCGCGAGATCGTGCTGGCCCACCTGGACCAGATCGATCACGGCACCTCGTACGTGCTCGACATCCTCTACCACGCCTTGGCCGAGGGGGGCCGGGCCGTGGAGACCCCGGTGTATTGCGAGGATTATCGGACCAGCAGGTTCAACCTGATCCACGAGGCCTTGTACCGGTTCCGAAACGTTTTCCGCCTCTGGTGGCGCTATTCCCTGCGCCGCGGCCCGGGCGGGCGGCCTACTCCTTGACCCGGCGGATGCGAGCGCCTAGAACCGACAGCTTCTCCTCGATCCGCTCGTACCCGCGATCAAGATGATATACCCGGGAAACCTCGGTCTGCCCCCGCGCCGCCAAACCCGCTAAAATCAAACCGGCACTGGCCCTTATATCGCTGGCCATGACCGGCGCCCCGGATAAGAACTCCACACCCTCGACAATGGCCGTGTTCCCGCTGAGCCGGATGTCGGCACCCATCCGCTTCAGCTCCTGGGCATGGATGAACCGGTTCTCAAAAATCGTCTCAGTGATCACGGACAGCCCCCGGCCCAGGCACATCAAGGCCATGAACTGGGCCTGCATGTCCGTGGGAAACCCCGGATAAGGCTCGGTGGTCATGTCCGCGGACTGGATGCCGGCCGGGCCGCCGGCCGTGACCGTCTCCGCGCCCTGGGTCTCGAAGGTGAGACCGGCCTGCTCGAGCTTGCGCATGACCGAGGTGAGATTAGCCACAGGCGCCTGTTTCAGGGTGACGCGTCCGCCGGTGATACCGGCGGCGGCCATGTAGGTCCCGGCCTCGATCCGGTCGCTCATGATGCGGTACGGGGCCCCGGAAAGGGAAGAGACGCCCTGGACGCGGATCACGTCGGTGCCAGCGCCTTCGATCCGCGCCCCCATGACCCTGAGGAACCGGGCCAGGTCCTCGACCTCCGGCTCACGGGCCGAGTTGCGGATCACGGTCTCCCCCTTGGCCAGGCAGGCGGCCATGGCTAGGTTCTCCGTGCCCGTGACCGTGGGCAGGTCCAGGAAGATATCCGCCCCCTTGAGGCCGTGCGGCGCCTGGGCGTTCACGTAGCCGTGGTCGAGATCGATCTCGGCCCCCATGGCGGCCAGGCCCTTGAGGTGCAGGTCGATCGGCCGCGCGCCGATGGCGCAGCCGCCCGGCAGGGAGACCTCGGCCCGGCCGTGGCGGGCCAGGAGGGGTCCCAACACGAGCACCGAGGCCCGCATGGTGCGCACCAGGTCATAGGGCGCCTTCAGGGTGTCGATGCCGTCCGTGCACATTTCGGCCCGGCTTGAAGCCAGCTCGACCCGGGCCCCGAGCCGCCGGAGCAGGGCGGAGATGGTGCGGATGTCGCGCAGGTCCGGAAGATTCGTCAGGTGCGTCGTGCCCTGGGCCAGAATGGTGGCGGCCATGATGGGCAGGGCCGCATTCTTGGCCCCGCTGACGACCACCTCGCCCTGAAGACGCTGCCCGCCCTCGATGAGGATCCTGTCCATGTCCGCCTCCTAGGAGCAGTCGCCGCCCCGAATCAGCACCACGGCTCGGTCATAGCCGGCCAGGTCCTGGTGAACGCTTGCCGGCCCATACCCCTCAGCCCTGGCCTGGGTGAGGATGGCCTCGGCCTGTGACGGCCAGATTTCGAGAATGAGGGCCCCGCCCGGTTTAAGCAGAGGCAGGGCTTGATGAATGGCCGGCCGGATCAGGTCCAGGCCGTCCTCCCCGCCGTCCAGCGCCGGGTGGGGCTCGAAGGCCTTGACATCGAGCGGCATGTCGGCAAAGGCGGGCCGGGGAACGTATGGCAGGTTGGCCACGATGAGATCATATGTTTTCCTAAGACCCGCCAGCGGCGCGAGCAGGTCGCCCTGAAGAAACTGGATGCGGGCCTCGAGGCCCAGCCGGCGCGCATTGGCCCGAGCCGCATCAAGCGCTTCTTCGGAGATATCCAGGGCCCACAGCCGGGCTTCGGGCCGCTCGTGGGCCAAGGCCAGGGCGACCGCGCCGGAACCCGTGCCTAGATCCACGAGGCGCTCGCTCGCGCAGCCGTGAGGCGCTTCCGCGGGACGGTCCTCCTTCAGCCGGCCCAGGGCCTGGTCCACCAGCAGTTCGGTCTCCGGCCTGGGGATGAGCACGCGGGGGTCCACCGACAGGTCCAGCCCGTAGAATTCACGGCGGCCGACGATGTAGGCCACCGGTTCGTGGGCGGCCCGCCTGCGGACCCGCTCCCGAAAAGCGGCCAGTTCGTCCTTCTTCAGGGGGCGATCGAAATTGAGGTACAGGCCGACCCGCTCCATGCCCAGAAGGTCTGCCAGCATCACCTCGGCGTCCAGGCGGGCTCGCTCGATGCCCTTGCCGGTCAGATAATCGGCCGTCCAGCGCAGGAGACGGAGATGGGTCCAGGCGGAAGGGGCTTCGGAGCGGGCCGACGGGGTCAAAGCGCTTTCAAGGCCTCGGCTTGATAAGAGGTGTTCAGGGCGTCGAGGACCTCCTGGAGGTCCCCTTCCAGGATTTCTACGAGGCGATACAGGGTCAGGCCGATGCGGTGGTCGGTCATCCGGCCTTGCGGAAAATTATAGGTCCGAATCCGCTCGCTGCGGTCGCCGGAACCCACCTGGCCCCGCCGGTCCTCGGAAATCCGATCCTGCTGTTCCTGCTGCTTCATGTTCAGCAGGCGAGCCCGCAGGACCTTGAGGGCCTTGACCTTGTTCTTGTGCTGGGATTTTTCGTCCTGACAGGTGACCACCAAGCCGGAAGGCAGGTGCGTGACGCGCACGGCCGAATCGGTTGTGTTCACGCTCTGGCCGCCCGGGCCGGTGGAGCGATACACGTCCACCTTCAGGTCCTCGGGCCTGATCTCCACCTCGACCTCCTCGGCCTCGGGAAGAATGGCCACGGTCACGGTCGAGGTATGGATGCGTCCCTGGGATTCGGTCGCGGGCACGCGCTGCACCCGGTGCACCCCGCTCTCGAACTTGAGCTGGCTGTACACGCGCTCGCCCGCGATCAGGGCGATGATCTCCTTGAAGCCGCCGGTGCCGGTCGGGTGCATGCTCATGATCTCGGACCGCCACCCCTTTTTTTCGGCATAGCGGCTGTACATGCGGAACAGATCGGCCGCGAACAGGGCCGCCTCCTCCCCCCCGGTGCCGGCCCGGATCTCCAAAAGAATGTTCTTTTCGTCGTTGGAATCCTTGGGCAGCAGCAGAAACTTCAGACTCTGCTCGGCCGAACTGATCGCCTCCTCGAGGGCGCCGAGCTCGGCCGAGGCCATTTCGCGCATGCTCGCATCCGGGTCGTTCAACAGGACCTGGGCCTCTCCCTGTTCGGCCTTCAGCTTCTTTAGCTGCCGATAGGCGGAGACCACCTTGGACAGTTCGGCATGCTGGCGCATGGCCTTCTGGTACTTCTCCCGGTTCTGGATGATCTCCGGCTGGGACAGGGCCAATTCGATCTGGTCGAATTTCTCTTCGACGTCCTTAAGATCCTCGAACATCAGGGGGTTCCACCGGCCCGTTGGGCTTCTTCCAACTGCAAGGTTTTTTTGAGGGCGATCAAGGCGATTTCAATCTGGTCGTCCGACGGTTCGCGGGTGGTCAACCTCTGCACCCAAAGCCCCGGAGCCACCGCCGCCCGGAGCAGCAGACGGTCCATGTGCCGGCTGGCATAGCGGTTCAGTTCGTAAGCCATCCCGGCGATGGGAAACATCAGCCCGATCTTGATGGCGATGTACATCAACTGGATGGCCCATCCCTTACGGCTGGCGCCCAGCAGGGGAAAGACCACGGTGAAGAGCAGGATACTGATGAGGAGGACGATGATGATGAAGGCCGTGCCGCAGCGGGGGTGCAGCGTCGTATGGCCCCGAGCGTTTTCCACGGTCAGTTCCTGGCCGGCCTCGTAGGTGAAAATCGACTTGTGCTCGGCCCCATGGTACTCGAACAACCGGCCGATCTCCTTGATGCGGGAAATCAGCCAGATGTAGCCGATAAAAAGGATCAGCTTGATGAGGCCGTCGAGCAGATGAAAAACGAAGGAGGTCACGCCGATGGGATGGCCGCTGAGCCGGCCGATGAGCAGGCTCAGATAATGCGGGAGGGCCATGAAAAGGACCATGCCCAACGCCAAGGAAGCGGCGATGGTGAGCCCGATGGCCCAGGCCCCCATCTCCTCTTCGGCCTCGTCCTCCAAGGCCTGGTTGGCGGAAAAACTTAAGGCATCCAGGCCGTTGATCAGGGCCTCGAGAAGGACCACGCTGCCGCGAAGAAAGGGCAGTCCCAAGACGGGGAGCCGCGCGGAGATGGAATTCCAGGGGCTTTCCTTGACGGCGACTTCGCCGTTGGCCTTGCGCACGGCCACGGCCAGAGCCGAAGGGGACCGCATCATGACCCCCTCCAGCACGGCCTGCCCGCCGACGTTGATGCGCCCCCCTTTTATCATGGATGTGCTCGACGCTCGCGGAAAGCGGGCGGGATCACGTCTTGTCCGGTGCTGGGACCTGGTCGCTGTTTGTGGAGGCGCCTTTCTTTTTACCGGTTTGCATCTCCACGCCCGCGTATTTGCGCTGGAACCGTTCCACGCGGCCCGCGGTGTCGATCAGCTTCTGCTTGCCGGTGAAGAAGGGGTGGCAGGCGGCGCAGATCTCCACGCGGATGTTTTCGGCCGTGGAACCGGTCTCGAACTCATTCCCGCAGGCGCAACTGGCCTTGATAATACGGTACTCGGGGTGAATGTCTTTTTTCATGTTCGTCTCCGCTTGCTTAATACCTGCAAATTTTTTATTTTGCATATTTTTTCGAAGGTTTCAAGTCCTTTTCCTGCACCGCTGGCCGGGCCGGGTCCCAGGCGTCGGCCCAGGACGCCGCGCCAAGACCCGAGCGCGGCAAGCCGCCCCGGCGGCCCCTAGCTGTTCATGGAGTTGATGAAATCGCGGTTGCTCTTGGTGCCGCGCATCTTGTCCACCAAGAATTCCATACTGTCGATGGGGGTCAGGGGGGAGAGAACCTTGCGCAAAATCCAGACCCGGTTCAGCTCTTCCTCGGTCAGGAGCAGCTCCTCCTTGCGGGTTCCGGAGCGGTTGATGTCGATGGCCGGGAAGATACGACGGTCGGCGAGCTTTCGGTCCAGGTGGAGTTCCATGTTGCCGGTTCCCTTGAATTCCTCGAAGATGACCTCGTCCATGCGGGAGCCGGTTTCGATGAGGGCCGTGGCCACGATGGTCAGGGACCCGCCCTCCTCGATATTGCGGGCCGCGCCGAAAAAGCGCTTGGGCCGATGCAGGGCGTTCGAGTCCACCCCGCCGGACAGGATCTTGCCCGAGGGCGGCACCACGGCGTTGTACGCCCGGGCCAGGCGGGTGATGCTATCGAGAAGGATGACGACGTCTTTCTTGTGCTCCACCAGGCGTTTGGCCTTCTCCAGGACCATCTCCGCCACCTGGACGTGGCGTTGGGCCGGCTCGTCAAAAGTGGAGCTGATGACCTCGCCCTTGACCGACCGCTGCATGTCGGTCACCTCCTCAGGTCGTTCGTCGATCAGGAGGACAATGAGGATCATGTTCTTGTTGTTGACAGTGACGCTGTTGGCGATGTTCTGCAGGAGCATGGTCTTGCCGGTGCGGGGCGCGGCCACGATCAGCCCGCGCTGGCCCATGCCCAGGGGAGTGAGCAGGTCCATGATTCTCATGCAATAATTCGAGGATTCCGTCTCCAGGTGGATACGCCGGTCAGGGTAGAGGGGCGTCAGGTTGTCGAAGATGATCTTGTCCCGGGCCACTTCCGGGTCTTCATAGTTGCAGCTGTCCACCTTGAGCAGGGCATAGTACCGTTCGCTTTCCTTGGGCGGCCGGATTTGGCCGGTGACGGTGTCGCCGGTGCGCAGGTTGAAGCGCTTGATCTGGCTGGGGGAGACATAGATGTCGTCCGGGCCGGGCAGGTAGTTGGATTCCGGGGCGCGCAGGAACCCGAACCCGTCCGGCAGGGTCTCCAGCACACCACCGCCGTAGATCATCCCGTTCTTTTCCGTCTCGGCCTGGAGAATGGAGAAGATCAGCTCCTGCTTGCGCAGCCCGGTCGCTCCGTCGATGTTGTACTCCTTGGCCAGGGCGGTCAAATCCGATATCTTTCTTGTTTTCAGTTCTGCCAAATTCATGGTCGACGTCGTTCCTTTCCCTTGGTTCTGGAGTGCTGCGGTGTCGTTCATAGGGGTTGCCTCCTGCCCGGATGGGGGTCAAGGAAGGTCATTCACAGTTTGCTTCAAGACAACGATTCGACTTGTAACGATGTAATTCGTAAGGAAAAATAGAATCCTATTGGGGTTGGTTCGGGTCAGGGCGCCGCCCTCTTCCATGATGTATACACGCTTTTTTACCTTTTGGATCACCGCTCCGTGTGCTTAACCGCTGCGGTGTTTGGGCCGCTGGAAGCCCCCGTGCAGGGCCGTCTCTGTTAGGTCAACCCTCCCAACCCGCGGCCCGGCGACCCATCTCTCAATCGAGGTGTCAGGGCCTGTTCAGAACCGGTGTGGAATGATGATTACCGGCCACTGAAGGGCCGTCTCCGAGGAATGGCCCGGCGTCGGGTGTAATTGACATGCGGTCTATAGAGATGACCTATATCGTATAGGCTTGGAGTGGTACTGGTCCTCCAGGAAATAAGGCACCAGAATCTTTCCGAAGACTGATTTAAAGATATGTCATCTTTTTAGGGTTGTCAAGAGCCTATTTCCTATCTCGGGGCCCTTCGTAGCGCTCGAGCATCTCCAACATCCGGGCCATGTCCTCCGGCACCGGAGAGGTAAAGGTCATCTCTTCCCCGCTGACTGGATGGCAAAAGCCGATGGTCTGGGCATGGAGCATCTGACGGCAGACCAGACCCCGCAGCAGCCGTCCGCCGTCCTTCAAGCCGGCCAGTCCCACGCCATAGACCGGGTCACCCAGGATGGGACAGCCGATGGAGGCCAAATGGACCCGGATCTGGTGCGTCCGTCCGGTCAAAAGACGCAGTCGCAGCAGGGACACCCCCAGCCCGAACCGACGGAGGACCTCGTAGCGGGTGATGGCCGGCCGCCCGCTGCGGGAGCGGGTGGACATCTGTTTGCGCCGCACCGGGTGTCGGCCGATGGAGGCCTCGATCACGCCCTGGTCAGGGCCGGGCCGGCCGCGACAGAGGCCGAGATACAGCTTCAGAATCCGTCCCTGCTTGAACTGAGCCGCAAGGTCCTGGTGAGCGCGGTCGGTCTTGGCCACGATCATGACCCCGGAGGTGTCCTTGTCCAGCCGATGCACGATGCCCGGACGTACCTCCCCACCGATGCCGGCCAGGTCCGGGCAGGCGGCCAGCAGACCGTGGACCAGGGTGCCGGCCCGGTGACCCGCGGCCGGGTGCACGACTAGGCCGGCCGGCTTGTCCACCACAATCAACTCCTCATCCTGATACAGAATCCCAAAACGGACCCCCGCCTCCGGCATAAGCCGCGTCGGCTCCGGATCGGGCACGGTGATGACGACGCCCCAGCCCTTTTTCAGCTTCAGACCAGGCTTGGCCGGCTGTCCGTCCACCTCGACGAGGCCGTTGTCGATCAACCTTTTCAGTTGAGAGCGGGAAAGCCCGAGGGGCAGGTCGGTCAGAAACCGGTCCAACCGCTGGCCGTGACCTTGGGCCGGGACCACATGGGAATGATGCTGGGGCACGCGTTCAACGTCCAAGTCCGGGGCCTGGGCCGGGCCCGCGGCCTCAGGCCTCCAGAGCGGCCGGATCAAGGCAGCCGACGATCTCCCTCTCGATGGCGCTTTCGGCCATATCCTTGACCACGGCGATCTCGCGCACCAGAAGGCTTCGGGCGGTATCTAGGAGCTTTCGCTCCGCGAAGGAAAGCTCCTTGTGAGCGCGCCTCCGGGTCAGCTCCCTCAGAACCACAGCCACCTCGAACACCGACCCGGTCTTGATCTTGTCCATGTAGTCCCGGTATCGCCGGCTCCAGGTGTTCGCCAGGAGGCGGGTCTTCTGATCCTTGAGGATGCTGTAAATCTCGGGCACATCCTCGAAAGCGATGACTTGACGCAAGCCGACGAGGGCCGCGTTTTGGGTGGGGATCATGATGATCATCTCGTTGTCCAGGATGCGCATCACATAAAAGCTCAGCTTGGAGCCGGAGATTTCCTTCTTCTCGATCGCCTCGATCCTCCCGACGCCGTGGGCAGGGTAGACGGCCAACTCTCCCACCTTGAACATGGACCTTCTCCTCAACCAGCCGGCGCTTTCTCCGCGTCCGGTCTAGAACCGTAAAGTAATATTATATCTTTTTCCTGGTTGAGAGTCAAATGAATCCGTCTCACCTCAATCTCCGCTTAAGGCCGTTTGGAGGGAGCGGATTTTGGTGCGCAGGAGGCACAGGAGGGCCTGCTGGGCCGCGCTGGTCAGGCGCAAGAGCATCCGGCGGGCGTGGCGGACCACCTTTCCGA
>Ga0315282_10002169_pt1 | contig 36503 bp, 38 predicted proteins | sample YL17G07_20_MG_FD_203693 | JGI IMG/M metagenome (GOLD analysis project Ga0315282, IMG submission 203693) | Sediment microbial communities from Yellowstone Lake, YNP, Wyoming, USA - YL17G07_20 | ecosystem: Environmental > Aquatic > Freshwater > Lake > Sediment | place: USA: Wyoming | collected...
GTGATGGCAAGTAGACGTAGATGGAACGCTGCTTGATCGATTCGGTCTTTCCCATGCCGACCAAGTTACTATGCGTCGCGACGGCTATCTATACGTGCCAGTAAATTAGTGCGGGGGGTGGGATTCGAACCCACGAAGGCCTACGCCACGGGATGACTCACCCGCGCTGTGGGCTTGGTCTTGAGTTTGGCGCGCGTGGTCAGGACGCGACCCGCCCATCTAGCCAGACGCTCGTTGACCTGGCTCTGGGACCCCCGCGTTCCACTAGCACGTGCGATCTGTTTTCTTCAGTTAAAGCATTGCGCTATCGCAACAATGTGTGGCCAAAACACTGCCACTTCGGATTGCGTAGCGTAACAGCCATGACCGAGATTAGAGCAGCTCGATCTCGATGAAAACGTCCTCGGGCGTCCGTATACGCATCAGCCGTTTCAGAAATCTTTCATTCGGATCCACATCTATCAGGCGTTTGTGGATCCGCATCTCCCACTTGTCCCATGTGTTGGTGCCTTGTCCACAGGGACTCTTGCGCGTGGGGACATTCAGTTTCTTAGTGGGGAGCGGTATCGGGCCGCGGAGTTTCACGCCGGTCTTCTCAGCGATCTTGGTGATCTCTCCGCAGATCGAGTCTAGGCCCTGCGGGTTCGTGCCTGAGAGCCTGATACGTGCTTTGTTGACCATTGTGGTCTATCCTCCACGCTAACCGGAAACAGAGCAAGAATAGGTGAGGGCTTTAAAAAGGTTCGGAGTTTGCGTTTATGCTTTCTCTGTGATCTGTTGAACGATGCCGACTGCGACTGTGCTGCCCATGTCTCGGATTGCGAATCTTCCCAGTTGCGGGATGTCCGAGTAGGACTCGATTGCGAGTGGCCTCACGGGGCGCAGTTTGACGAGGGCGGCATCGCCTGTCTTGAGGAATGATGGCTTCTCCTCGACGATCTGTCCTGACCTCGCGTCGATCTTCTGTACGAGCTCTGTGAATGTGACGGCCATCGTGGCGGTGTGCGCGTGCATCACTGGGGTGTAGCCTGCTGCGATCGCTGTTGGGTGGAAGACGACTATGATTCTGCCAACGAATTCCTTTGCCACGGTCGGTGGTGCGTCGCCCTTTCCGGCGACATCTCCTCTGTGAACATCTGTCTTCGTTAGGCCTCGCACGTTGAATCCGATGTTATCGCCTGGAATTGCTTGCGGAATCTTCTCGTGGTGCGTCTCGATATCTTTACACTCGCCCTTCACGCCAGACGGCATGAAGACTAGGCTATCGCCTGTTTTCAGTACACCTGTCTCAACCCTTCCAACGGGGACGGTTCCAACTCCAGTGATCGTGTAAACGTCTTGGACAGGAATGCGGAGGGGCTTGTCGAGTGGCTTCGGGGGCTCCGTGAACGTATCCAGAGTGGCGAGAAGCGTTGGTCCCTTGTACCATGGCATCTTGTCGCTGGGCTTGGCTAGGTTGTCGCCAGTCCAACCTGAGACTGGAATGATCGTGATCTTGGATGGGTCGTATCCAACGACCTTCAGCAGGTCACTGACTTCTTTCTTGCACTCCTCGAAGCGTTCTTGGGCCCAGTTGACAGATGCGTCGTCCATCTTGTTGATGGTAACTGCGAGTTGCGCGACTCCGAGAGTTCTTGCGAGGTATGCATGCTCACGCGTCTGACCACCAGGACCAACACCGACCTCAAACTCGCCCTTCTTGCCCGATACAACAAGGATCGCGGCGTCTGCTTGGCTTGTACCGGTGATCATATTCTTGATGAAGTCTCGGTGTCCGGGGGCATCGATGATTGTGAAGAATATCTTGGGCGTCTCAAACTTCTCAAATCTCAGATCTATCGTGACGCCTCTTTCCCGCTCCTCTTTGAGTGTGTCGAGGACCCAAGCGAACTTGAAGGTCTCGCCTGCGCCCAGTTTGTTTGACTCATCAGCATATTTCTTGATCGTCTTCTCATCGATGTTACCAGTCGCATACAGCAGGTGACCGGTCATCGTGCTCTTTCCGTGGTCAACGTGACCAATTATGATCAGATTCAAGTGGGGCTTCTTTGCTGCAGACACTAAATCATCCATCCGTTCCGGTGTTGATTTCGTAGTTTAGAATCGCACTCATCTATTTAAGGGTTCGACGGTATCCCGGCTGTTTCCGAAACTAGAATCGAGGAATCCGTCGAACTCTTGTCGGAACACTCGCCTAGAGCGAGAAATCTACTCCAAACATGCATTCTTGAATCAGGAAGAAGACACGACCACGAGTGTTCGCATCTGTCTTTCTTTCTATCGCGAGGCTAGTGCGACGCGTTCCATTTCGTCACGCTTGCGAACCGCGTAGCTGCGGTTGTCCCGAGCTGCGGCAAAGATGATCTCTTCGGCTAGGCATTCATCTATTGTTCGAGGATTGCTGTAAGCTGCTTGTCGCGCGCCGTCGGTTATGAAGCGCATTGTCAGGTCTACGCGTCTTTGCGGAGCGATATCAATTGAGATTGGATAGACTATTCCACCGTAGGCCACTCGCGTTACATCCTCGGCGGGAGCAACATTCTGCACCGCCTTCACAAGTACCTCGACAGGGTTCTTCTTGGTTTTCAATTCAATGATCTCGAAGGCGTTCCGAACGATGCTGACCGCTTTTGCTTTCTTGCCTCCGACCTTGCCGTGACGCATCATGTTGTTGACTAGACGTTCAACTATGTTGACTGTGGATTTCCTGAACTTCTGGTGTTCATGACGGCCGCTGCTGTGAGGTACGAACATTGCCCTTGTACTCAGGTACCTCTGGAGGCTGATGTCCTCGACCTCGATGCCACTGAGGCTCCATTTGTTGAAGGCTTTGACCTCAGCGAGTTTCTTTGCTTCCTTGCTCATACTGAACACTTCGCACCCTGTGAGTTCACTTTCTTTTCCAAAGGTTCGCTGAACGTAGATGCGAGCTTGATATAAGCTAAGCGTCTGTAGCGCGACCGCTCTTGAGAGTTAAGACGGTGGCGGCATCCCCAAGTGATGGGCATAGTTTCCTTCCACGGTTTTCCAGATGCTTTCTATACCCTGTGATCCTATCAGCGCCAGCATGTCGACCTTACGACTGCCCTCTTCCGAGTCTCGCCGGGTTCGGCCGCAAAGAAGTCAGCTCTTCCCTTCGAAAGAGCCCCTTCCTCCACCGGCCCGGTAGGGCAGGATTTCATCGTTGGCAACTGGAGCCTATGAAAGGAACGATATACCTCTCCCTCGAGTTAACGGATCCCCGCGTGTAGCCGATTTCGGGCAACAAGGAACGGCTAGCTCCTCGATCCCCCACCACCGCCATTTGAAGCTTCGGCCGGCTATCCTTTAACTGTTGTCTCACACGCTCACGACGAATAAGCAGCAACAAGAACGATCAGTGATCGGAGGATGTGTTATTGGCTTCGATCCGTCAGAGGAGCTCCCCTGTACGCGACGCCGCCAGTCTTGAGAGCCCTTAGCATTAGGCAGGCTTCACAGACATCGTTAGGTGTTGGGTCACCACAGATCTTGCATACTCGGAAAGCACGACGTTCCTCAATTCTCCCAGCAGTCGCGGACAGTCTCTCAACCGACCGGGCAACGGTGTACTTCAGGCCCGGATGCTTCAACTCGAGCCTGTTGACCATGACTCTGATGTCGCCTCTCAATGCATCGTGTCCATGTGGGCACGGCGTGGTCTGAAACCGCACACCTGAGGCGTACGCGTATAGTGTAGTCTCTCTCTCGGGCACCTCAGCTAGTGGCTTGATTCTCGGAATGAACCTCGCAGGAGGTTTCGCACTGGTTTGGGATGCCTGTATGATCCGTTCGACGTCACCATGCATTACATTGAGCAAGCCCGTCTGTGCTTCATCGTCAAGGTTGTGTGCCGTCGCCAGCTTTGTGGCTCCAAGCCTTCTTGCACCTTCATTCAGTGCCTTTCTTCGCAGGACACCGCAGTAGGAACAGGGCTGCAGTTCGTTTAGTCTAGAAGCCACATCATCCATTGTGACTCCGAAAAGTTCCTCAAAGGAGACTACGACGTGCTCGATCTTCAGATCGTCGCAAACCTCTCTTGATATGGAGATCGCCTCACCTCTATAACCGGAGATCCCTTCGTCAATGGTCAACGCAATGAGTCGGGCAGGAGGAAAGCGTCGCTCAAGTTTCCAGAGAATCCGTAGGAGAGTTACGCTATCTTTTCCGCCGGAGAGAGCAACGGCGACCGTGTCGCGGGGTTCCAGCATCTGTCGTTTCGTTATTGTTCGACGGACTTTCGTCTCTATGCTATCGACAAAGCATTTCTTGCAGAGATCGACTCCCTCATGTTCTCTCCGATAGTAGATTTGGGTTGACCTGCATCCGGAACAGGTGGCCAATTGGCGTCTATCTCTCACAGCTTGATGAATCCGAAGCGCAGGATCGACAATGCGAAGTTCAGACCCAAGATGGCTAGTGAAGCCGAGCTCGCGAACATTCGTATTTCCTTTGTCCGCCCTATGCCTAAGGCTTTCAGCAGACAGTCTAGGAATCGGTCACCATCGAACATGTAGAGCGGCATCATGTTGATGACAGCGACGCTGACGAACACTATTGATATCCAGAACTCGACACGAAGAAGATGATACGGCAGATTCTCGGGTAGAAGCGGTAATCGGCCGGTGTATGTGATGAGATCTCGGATCGGACTTACACCCATGATTGCACGAGTGGAATTCTTGGGGTCGGGCTCCGTGACTATCTGGAAATCCCCACGCTGTGTCGAGATCGTGACCTGCCCACCAGGGGAGACTCCCGACATTACGTGCTGTAGTTCAGCGATCGTGTGGACCGGCGCCCCGTTGAGTCCCGTGATGACATCGCCGGCATGTAGGCCTGCTCTTTCGGCTGGATATCCTGGAATTAGCCCTGACACTTCAACGCCTGCATAGTTTGTTGTGTAGAACGGAGCGATTGTTGCAGCGAAGTTGGCGAAGAGAAGCAGCATTACTAGCCCCAGAGCAGCGTTACTGAATGAGCCGGCGGCATAGACTCTCATCTTGGTCTGATTGGATGCCTTCTCCAGCTGTTCTTCGTCAGGTTCGACGAAGCCTCCAAAGAGAACGACTGCGATGAAGACGCCGGCTGATTTCAGAGGGACGTTGTCGACGCGCGTCGCGATTCCATGCGCTAGTTCGTGCATTGCTAGCACTAGCGAGATTGCCAAGACTAGGTACGGGAAGCTTTCCCAGCTTATCGCAAGCCCCGGAAGGGGAATCACTGGTTGAATGGATGTGGCGGCTTCAACGTGAAAGAACAAGTTGAACAGGTTAAGCCCGAGCAGATAGATCGCGTAGACCATCAGGCCGACTCCAACAACGATCCCTGCGTTGCCCAAGGTCCTCCACAGACCTCTCCTTTTCTCGGCAAGCGAACCTATCCATCCGTTGAGGGCTGTCGTCTTGTACATGAAATACAACGGGGAGAGAACGAATCCGAAACGCTCGGCTTTCAGAGCTTTGCCGGCCAAGTACAGACAGACCCAAATCACCACATAGAACAGCAGAGCGGTGACCGTGGCATCCATGACTATTCCTCAGCATGCTGCACAGTTGCGCCGTCTACAGCGAGAGGCTTGACTAAAAGCATACCCCTGTCGCACGTGACCAGAAACCATCCTATTCCTGATGAAGGCGGTATCGAAGAAGAGCTGCAACGCCCCCGAGAGATTGCAGCATCTTCCCCGCTTCTTGCTCGCTGCTCACCAGCGCGACTCTTCCTCCGCGTTCTTCAACAGTTTTCATTGTTGCTTCGATTCTAGACCTTTCTTCATCTTCAGCTTCTCTAACCACTTTGTCAGATACTATCAAGGTGTCCACGGCGCCGGCTTCGGTATCGGCTTGAACGCGCTCGAGGCCGTATGAGATATCCCCGCTTGATAATCCAAGTCTTCTCAAGGCTTCGTTGACAAGTTCAGTTTCTTGGGTTGCACGAGCGTCTCTTCTGAGCTTGCTGACTGCACCAACTCTTATTGCCTCGTGCACACCGGCAACCCCACCGCTCCCCACGCTCTTCACAAGAACGGTTCGTGACCCAACATATTTCGCCTCCGACTTCAGTTCTTTAGCGAAATGGTCTTTGGTAAATCCAGGTCCGACAATCAGGATTGGCCCGGTAGATTCAGCGCAGACAATCTCCAGCAGGGTTCCGATTCTCTGAAAGTAGTCTTTCATCGCGACTTGCCGTTTCTCAGCCTCCGATTTCCCTGGAAGCCGCGATCGTACCTCGCCCTTGAAATCCAGCCCGAAAGAACGAAGGATCGCAACTGAGGCTTCTTCGGAATCAAGTGCCAAGACTATGATCGGTTCTTCGGCAACTACGGCCTTCTCCACTCTCTCGACTTGATATTTGAGCCATTTGTCTTTCACGATTGTGACAATGTCTTCTGGCCCGACGCTCAGCGTGTGATGAGATCCGGTCACCCTAACCTCTTCAGGGGCGTCAAAGACTATGCCATGAATTCGTAACCTGGCGAGCTCACGATCAAGGTACACCTTCTGCACTGTAATTCCGAGCGTGACAGTAAGCCTCCTGCTGGATGGTCTAGCACTCTCTGTGGACTTCACTTCCCGCGTTGTCTTTCCGAGAACCCTGTCGCCCTTTTGGATCACGTTGTACAGGGCCCAAAGGTCATCGATGTTGCGGAGTTCCACCTTCATGATATCGTGCTTGATGTCCTTCAGGAGTATCTTCAATGGGAGCCGCCTTTGGGGGGAACGCAGAACCACTTGGGCTAGTGAGCTTTTTATACCGTTGGCCGTTACGTTGCGACAGACCGATCAATGAACCCTGACGAAGAAGACAAGATTGTAGAGGCAATGGAGCAACTACGCATAAACTACAACTTGCGCCAATGGAGAGTCTGCTCCCTTCTCTGCGAGTCGCTTGCGGACAAGTTCAAGTCGGTAGCGGAACAGAACGACAGGTCATCGAAATAGCGCGACCTTTTTCCACTAGCGCCAGGCTAAAGGGCTTTCATCTTTGCGTTAAGATCCATGAGTAGCCTAGTTTTCTGACTGTCTTGGTTGAGTGCGAGTATCTTCATCCCTCCTTCGTATCGATCAAAAAGCACTATTCCATGCTGAACAAGTGGCTCTATGATTCTCGCAACGGTAGAAGGCGAGACGTTCAGGAAACTTGCCAGAGTGCTTTGGTTGAAAACCTTTCCCGGGTTCTCAAGCAGATGCTCCACCAATCTCACTTGTGCACGCGACTGAAATATGTCGGTCAGCCTCGTCATCTCGATCGTCTCACGGTCGGCGCAATCCTTGTTCCAATGCGCTTTCCGCTTAGCGCTTTGGCGATGTTGGATGGATCCCGCCCGTCCACGATGACTGCGGGGATCTTGGACCTCATGATGATTCTAAGTGCTAAGGGGTCCATCAGATCGTACTCGCCAGCCTTGAAGCCTTCCGTGGAGAGAATCTTCGTTAGCTCGTCAGGAGTCACCTCGTCAAGCTTCCTTGCGTTTGGATCCTTGCGTGGATCAGCAGTGTAGGCGCCGTCCACGTCGGTGGCATTCACGAGCAAGTCTGCGCACATGGCCTCCGCAGCAAGTGCGGCAACCGCATTCGTGGATTGCCCCGGTTGAAGTCCTCCCATAACTACGATCAAGTTTGAACCTATGGATGCCAGCAAGTCGTCTGGAGATTCAGGCATCTTGGGTAATGCAGCTTCACCCAGTGCTGTCGCAAGGATCCTGGCATTCAAGCGCGAGACGTGAATCCCGATCTGATCGCACACGAACTCCGAGGCACCTAGCTCTCTGGCAGCGGCAATATACTTGCGGGCGATGGAACCACCGCCGGTCACAGCGACTAGCGAATTCTTCCTGGAGAACTCCTTCATCACTTTGGCGTAGGTGCCGACCTTCTTCCCGGACAGTTCTGAATCGAAGACGAAGCCGCCGAGCTTCAACACAGCCTTCAATAGTCCTCAATCTCTCGCGGTTCTGGTTGACGATGTATGTATGAGTTGTGTCGTAGATGGAGGAGGGCATCATTTGTTGAAGGTTTCCTGATGGCCTGGTTTTTCGCGCCATTTATAAGAATCAGTTCTTCGAACGCATCAGCCAATGGGAGTAGAAGTTAGTGTCGTCAACCGACTCGGTCTCCCGCTTCAAGCTCAAGCGGACTTTGGAGACGCTGGCCTCGAAGGAGGGGAGAGGCACCGAGCTGATCAGCCTCTATGTTCCTCCCGATAGGAGGATACATGAGGTCATGACGAACCTCCGAGAAGAGTACGGAACGGCATCTAACATCAAATCCCGAGTGACTCGAAAGAACGTGCAAGAAGCAATAGAAAAGGTGCAGCAGAGGCTAAAGCTCTTCAAGACTCCACCGCCGAAAGGCCTTGTCATATTCTGTGGCGCGATTCCATACGGGGCCCCTGGAAACGAGAAGATGGAAATCTACACACTTGAACCACCTGAGAAGATCAACGTATACTTCTACCGATGTGACAGTCGTTTCCATCTAGAACCGCTCTTCGACATGATGCGTGAGAAGAGCACGTACGCCCTACTGATCCTCGACTCCGCTGAAGCGATCTTGGCCACTTTGCGCGGCCAAAGGATGAGCATCCTCAAAGAGTTCACATCTGGAATACCAGGAAAGCATCGGGCGGGAGGCCAGTCAGCAAGGAGATTTGAGAGAATCAGGGAGGCAGCTGTGAACGACTACTTCAAGCGAATTGCCCGCCACACGAATGACATGCTCGGCCAGATTCCCGACCTGCGGGGGCTCATTTTGGGCGGCCCGGGCCCGACCAAGTACGATTTTGCAGAGGGCGACTACCTGAACTACATGCTCAAGCAGAAGGTCATCGCAACTCTCGATACGTCGTACGTTTCTGAGGAAGGCGTGAAAGAGATCGTTGTAAGGAGCCAAGACCTCCTCAAGGGCGTTCGCTACATGGAGGAGAAGAAGATCGTGCAGAAGTTCCTCTATGAGCTTGGTCATGAGACCGGCCTTGCCTCATACGGAGAGACACAAGTTCGAAGGCACCTGAACGCCGGCCTGGTTGATACTCTGCTACTCGCAGAGAAACTGGATAGACTTCATGTCCTCATGAAATGCAAGACATGCGGAGACACTGAGGATGCACTGCTTGCTCGCTCAGCTTTCACCAAGTTCGAGCAGGAACTGCTTTCTAGGCAGTGCAAGAAATGCGGCAACACGACTCTAGTGATTGAGAGCACTCAGAGCCTGCTCGACGAATTCGTTGAGATAGCCGAGAAGAGTTCTGTGAACCTCGAGGTAATCTCAACAGAGACGGAAGAGGGCATAATGCTGCTTGAATCATTCGGCGGCATTGCTGCCATACTGAGATACAGGCCATCGAGCTAGCTGGAGCCGGCGTCTACTCACAGTAGTTTTTGTTCTTGCCGTCAGGCATATCGAACCTGACGGAACTTTCTCGCAAGCACAGTCGCCTTCCTTCTTGCGGTGCTGACGGTCTCCTGCGAGCGAATGACCTTGGCGATGATCTCTGCGATGTCGTTCATGTCTCTCTCTTGCATACCCCTCCGTGTCATCTCGCTGGTGCCCAGGCGTATTCCCCTGTCAACGATCACGTTCGCCTGCTCAAGCTTGTCGGGGACTTGGGCACTGTCTTTCAGTCTGTCCATATCCAGAAGGACTTGGTGTGATGCTGTGTAGCCATAATCCTTGCAGCGGACCGGGATACCCCGCTCATCGAGCGCTTCTGCCAGAGCACGACTGTTGCGGATGACCTGAGCGGCGTATTTCCTGCCGAATCTCTTCATCTCCAGAAGCGCTTGGGCAAGTGCGGCTATTCTGTTCCAGTGAGCGTTGTCCATGATCGCGGGAAAGATCGTCTCCTTCATCTGCTCTCCTTCCGGCTTGAATGCGGCCATTATTCCTCCTTGCGGGCCGAAGAAACTCTTGTGAGTCGAACCGACCAGAATTCTGGCACCCTCTTTCAGCGGCTGCTGGAAAGCGCCGCCCGCAATCAAGCCCAGAACGTGAGATCCGTCGTAGGCGAGGACTGTGCCGGTCTCGCGACATGCTTTCGCGATCTGTTCCACAGGATGGGGAAAGAGTATGTAACTTGCTCCGAGGATCACGAGCTTTGGAACCTCATTAGTAATCAGCTCAACCGTCTTCTCAATCTCAATGTTCCATCGGTCTTTCTCGAATGGGAAGTAGAGGTTCACAAGACCCAGTATCCGAGGAAAGCCCGCCTCAGAAGTACCGAAGTATCCTCCATACTCCGTGCCCATCGTCAGGATCTTGTCGCCTCGTCGCGCAAATGTCGAGAGCAAAGTCATGTCAGTAATGTGGCCCGACAATGGCGTCACGTCAGCCCACTTCGAGCCGAACACATCACGGACCAGTTCTCTTGCTATGCTTTCCGCTTGATTGATGAACTTGCATCCCATATAGAAGTGGTCAGGTGCCGTGTACCGATGTCCAAGATCGGATCCTAAGATCTTGCGTACGGCCGGGCTCGTCACGTTCTCGGAGGCTATGAGATTCAGACACTGCTCTCGCCTCCAGCGTTCATGATTCTCAAGAGTGCGCTTCAGCTCTGCAGACAATCTCTCTCCCTCCCAGCTGCGTTCAACTTTGGCCTAGATTCGCTTGTAGATCGTGCTCTCATCTGTCCCGTGTCCGATTTCGCCTTCGATCTGTCTCAATAGGAGTATGCGTTTGTATGTCGGCGGATGCGTAGAGAACGCTTCATTGAGTCCGCTCCAAGTGGATCTTGCTTCCTTCTCCATCGCAAGTTGAAGTTCTCTTTCGTCAAGAACCCCATCGTGGTCCAGGTCATACTGGGCTCGTCTGTCTATGATGCCCTGCATCTCGCTTCTTGCAAGTGCAGGATCGGAAATGTACAATGCCCGCACGCCATGGGTATCTTCAGGTCGCAACGATAAGCCGTATGTGATCTTTGTGAGGGCACTCTCCAAGCTCCTCGGCGAGCCAGTTAGGTAACCAGAGTAGACATCTGCGAAGTGTTCTCTGAGTCGGCTCAGCCTGAGAACGAGTAGTTGTGCGACGAAATAGACGACCATCGCAACAATTCCGGCCAAGGCGAGGTATCCTGCACTTCTGTCTCTGTCGCGCGAGCCGGTGCCCATGCCCATGTACATGGTGCTTCTTGCAATCATGAAGGCAAGCAACGGAATCGCAGAGAGAACAGTCATTACAATCGAGTCACGATGCTTGACATGTCCGAGCTCGTGACCGAGAACTCCTCTGATCTCGTCTTCGTTCAGTTGTCTCAACAGGCCCTCGTGCACAGCAAGAGTCATCTTGGATGAGGAATTTCCGAAGACGAAAGCATTCGGCGTTGGGTTAGGAACGATAGCCAGTCTCGGGGCAGCAACGCCGCTGGCGCCAGCAAGCTCCTTGACAGTGTTCTCAAGCCAAGGATACTGTCCCGGCTGAAGATACTGGAGGTGTGTTGACCATGCCACAATCGACGGACTGATTACGAATTGCAGCCCCAGAAACATGAGTGCCAACACGAATGAGCCGAGGAGAGTGGCCAGCGGGGACAAGTCCAAGCCCGCTGCCGCACTGTATAGCAGCGAGACTGCCCCGATGAAACCTACGAATATTACCAACGTCAGTAAGATTGTCACTAACATTGTTGTTTTCAGTTGGGCTAGACTTGCCATTTCTCTTGCACGACGGTCACACGGTTGAACAGAAAGCGACTAAAAACCTAGCGCTTTCTATCCGAACTATTAGCCGTAGGGTTGCGTGTGCTCTTTCATCCTACTTGCCGGCATCGTAATGGGTTGGGGCGTTGCACAAGGGTTACTCTTTGTGAGCTTCCTCGGCCAGTTGTTGGATGAGTCTTGCGTGTTTCTCCTCGTCCAGCATGATCTTCCTAAACGTCTCGGCTACGGATCTCAGCATCTCCGCATGTCTTCGCGAATCAGCCACTATGTGGCTCAAGGTGGTTCGTATCTTCGGGTTCTCCGTCTTGGCAATTAGTTTACTGTAGCTATCCACGATGTCTTCTTCGACAGCTATCCAGTACGTTATATGCTCGTCTATGACCCTGTCATAGCCGCCTTCGACATCTCGCTCGGCTTTTACTGCGTCGTCAAACGTTTCGATCTTCTTTATGACTCTTGGCCGACTCAATTGACATCAACCGTCCTTCCAGCGCCAACGGGATGATACTATTCTGTCTTGCTCTTACAATTATGTCGTTCCCATGAGGGCTTGGATCGCCCTCACAGCGGGCTCGTAAAAGAGCTGCGGCATCATTCCCGTAAACAGACTGAGCGCGATCAGGACAATCACAGGGATAATCATGAGAATTGAAGCTCGTTTCGGCTGTGCAGCCAACAGGTATTCACTAGGCTGGCTGAAGATCACGACCCTGATCACCCGGAAATAGTACACAATGGAGATGAGGACATTCACAAGCATCAGAGCCACACCTGCGGTCATCAGAGCAGACTTCAGGCTGAGGGCTGACAAGGCGATCAGGAATTCACTCCAGAACATGCCAAACGGAGGCACGCCTGTCATGGCCAAAGCGTTCATGCCGAGAAGGACCGCGAACACTGGGTAGCGTCTCCCAACCCCTGCCATCGAGGTCAGACTTCTCGTACCGATCAGATAGGTGACAGTTCCTGCGAGCAGGAAGAACGGTCCCTTCAGAAGAGCGTGGTTCCAAATGTGAAAAAGGCTCGCCGAGAAACCAGCCGGGGTGAAGACAGAAATCCCAAACAGGATGTAGCCGACCTGCGCGACGCTGCTGTATGCGAGCAGTCGTTTCAAGTCATCTTGGTGAAGCGCTGAAAGATTACCAACAAACATAGTCACGATCGCGAAGATGGCGATAAGGGGTTGTAGAAGAGCAACGTAAGCAGGGCCAGTGAATGCTGGGCCGAGAATTCGCATGAAGACGAAGCTACCGATCTCTATTATTATGCCCGACAGAAGGGCGCTCATGGGGCTTGGGGCGGCTGGATGAGCGTCGGGCAGCCAGGTGTGCATAGGCGCGATCGCTGCCTCGACTCCGAACCCGGCCAGGATGAACACCAGAGCGAGACCTATCGGCGTCGAGGGCTGCGCGACAAGTGCCTCGAGACTCTGAAGATTCAGTGTCCCAGTAATCCCGTAGAGTAGGGCGATTCCGTACAGAGCTGTTAAGCTTCCGACGCCGCTCAGAAGAAGATACTTGATTGTTGCCTCGATGGCTTCCCAACTGCGCTTCTGGAAAGCGACGAGCGCATAGGCGGACACGCTCATGGCTTCCCAAAAGATGAAGAGTGTGAGTAGGTCACCGGAGATAGTGACTCCCACGATGCTCAGCGCCAAGAATAGGGTGAGCGCGTAGAACATCGCCGCGTTCCCTGACTTCGACAAGTATGCGATCGTGTAGATCGATGTGATAATGCACAGCAGGATTGCTATTGCAGAGACGTAGATGCTGAGCCGGCTGATCACAAGTGTCGTGGCGAGCGAAGATGAAATGAGCGATACTGTGACATATCCTTCCTTCGGCAGCTCGCCTGCGATTCTAAGGATTGAGTATCCTATGATTGCGTATGCGATGATCGCTATGAGCCCAGCCACCGTCGTCCGATAGCGTGGAGCCTTCTTGGCGATCAGGTCGACGAGCAGCACGAGAAGTGCGCCTGTGAACCCGCAGCCGAACGCTAGCAGAATCCATTGATTCATAGCACAAGCACCACCAAGGCGACTATGAGTATGAAGAGAAGGATGCCCCACATGTTCTTCCCGAGCGATCCAGTCTGGATCAACCTTACGGCTGACCCGAGCCTCGTCACCGTACTCGCAAATACTCTGTCGTAGAACCTGTCGAACCCGTATCCCTCAAGCAGCACGTTCCTTGTTGCCGAGATCCAGTGATGCGTGGCAACCAGTTGTGAAGGCTCTGGACTTTGCCTCAAATACATGGCGTATGCAGGAAGGAAACCGATCAGCAAAGCGCCAAGGGAAGCCGCATAGATCCAAGGACTTGCGGCCTCTGGCTCGACGACGCCTAGCAACCTCGAGGTTCCGCCCTCAACGAGCCACAGCGTCAGCACCGCGATACTTAGCAGGCCAAGAGGAATTGCCATCGCTAACGGTGACTCGTGAATCTGCTTTGACTTCACAAGGTCGGACTGTTTTCCGTAGAAGACTTTGAAGAATGCCCTGAATGCGTAGAACGATGTGCACGCCGAAACGAAAAGGGCCAAGACGAAGAGTGTCGAGTCACCGGCGTTGTGAAGCTCAGCGATTATGAGATCCTTGCTCCAGAAACCTATGAACGGCGGCACACCTGACATCGCGAGAATCGAGAAGAAGAAAGCAATGAAAGTCACTGGCATCTTTCGCCCTAGGCCTCCCATCTCGTTCATGTCCCTGGTGCCCAAGAGGTGAATCAGTGAACCTGCCGCGAGGAACCCCAGTGCCTTGAAGGCAGCTTGGCTCATTAAATGGAACTGAGACGCAAACCAACCTACTGGTGAGCCTATACCGAGTGCGAGGAACATGAGACCCAGTTGACTTATTGTCGAGTACGCAAGGACGCGTTTCACGTCAAGCGTCGCGCCCGCCATGGTCGCTCCCAGAATTGCTGAGATGATGCCTACCCACGCGACGACCCCAAGCCATATGCTGCTCGATCCGAAAATCGGAGTAACTCTTGCCACCAGGTAGACCCCGGCGTTTACCATTGTCGCGGCGTGTATCAATGCGCTGACGGTCGTGGGGCCCTCCATGGCGTCTGGCAGCCAAACGTGCAGAGGGAACTGCGCCGACTTTCCCATCGCTCCCAGGAGAATGAGAAGCCCGCTTGCGAGAAGTATGCCGCCCGCAATCTTTCCTCCGCCGGCCATTGTTTCAAGCGCATCGAAACTGAACGTTCCTGTGTTAACGTACAGTAGGATCAGCCCGATGAGTAGTCCGACATCTCCCACGCGAGTGACGATGAAGGCCTTTAGGCCTGCCCTTACTGCTTCGGGCCGATCATACCAGAATGCAATCAGAAAGCTTGAGCAGATGCCGACGAGCTCCCAGAAGATGTACATCTGGAGAAGGTTACCAGCCATGACAAGACCCGTCATCGAACCAATGAACAGCAGAACCAGGCAATAGTATCGCGTGAGTCCAGTCTCCCTTTTCATGTACCCTTGTGAGTAGAGGACGATGAGGAAGCCGAGCAGGTTGACGATCAACGCGAGGAAGACTGAGAGACCGTCGACTCTGATCTGTAGTCGGAACCCGCTGATAGGAAGCCATGCCATGGAGAGCTGACTCCCTCCGGACAGGGCTATGGGGACTAGTGTCACTGCGAAAGCTGCGGCCAAGAGCACGACGAGTGCTGCGAACCACTCACGGGCCTTTCCCCCAAGAGCCGAGACCACTGGCACGAACACAACTGCAATCAGCGGTAGGAGCCACACGAGCCATTCGGGATAGTAGTTGTTCAGTGTCTAAGCCTCCTGATTTCCCATGGATTGAGCGTTCCGTAGTGCCGATAGACTAGTATTACCAATGAGAGAGCGAAAGCCTCGACGCTCGCTCCGATCGAGATCGAGAGAACCAGCAGAGCTGTCGAGAACATTGATGGACCGTTGGGACCGAGGCCCGATGAGAAAAGTGCCAGATTCACGCCGAAGAGCACCACTTGAAATGACATAATGGCTTTCACAAGGTTACGCGTTGTTGCCAAACCGGCTAGACCCATAAAGAACATGGCAGCTGCGGTTAGCTGGAGGATCTGTTGGTCGATCATTCGTGCTCGCCTTCCTTTGAGAATAGGTTGAGTATTCCCGCGAGTGCGGCTGAGAGCAGAATCACGAGGAAAAGGATGTCCCATGATCTGAGAGACCAGAGGAACGACAGTGGGTCGTCTGCCGCGAAACCCATTTGTCGTGCTAGCACTGTCTCTTCCACCGGTATGGGTGATGGACCAAATTGCCACAGTATACTTGCGACAACTAGGAAACCTGCGATCGATAGTCCAAGTCCTATCACTTGCTCGCGTGAGATGCGCTGGCCTGTGGGTGTCGGTTCTCCGCCTATGAGCATCAGTATGACCATGAACATCACGGAAACGGCGCCTGCGAAAGTTATGATCTGGAAAAGACCAGCATACGAGGCCCCATAAGCGAGGAAGACACAGCCTAACAGCAGACCAGAATAGAAAAGCATGATCAGCGAGTAGACGAGTCGCTTGATCAACAGTGCTGAAAGGGTCACTCCGATCAATAGCGCGGAAAGCAGGATTGTAAGTTCTATTGCCATTTCTCAAGAGCCTTTGTCATGATCAGTGTCTCCTTCTGCGGTGTCGCTAGCTCGAAATCCTTGGTCATTTCGAGGGCGCCGAAGGGGCAGTTGTCCACGCATTCACCGCAGAAAATGCATGTGTATAGGTCGAACTTGGGCCTCTTGACGACCACTTCCTTCTCTCCTACTTTTCTTTTGCCGACATCGATCATTGTGATGACTGATGCCGGGCAGACGTATGCACATATGCTACAGCCGGTGCACTTCATTGGGTCTATGTCCAGTTTCCCGCGATATGTCTCGGGCACAGTTATCTTGGTGAACGGGTAGGCCTCGGTGTCAGGTTTCTTGACGAGACTCCGCATCATCTCTGGAATTGCTGAACCGATCTTCTTCGGCACCGATCTACATGCCTCCAAGCATGATAACGAAGGCAAGTTGGGCGAGCGCAAGTGGCGTGAGGATTTTCCAGAAGAATTCTGATGCTTGTGCGATCCTCAGTCTCGCCATTGCAGAACGCAGTACGAAGATCAGCAAGACGACTACAAGTAATTTCACCAAGAAGTACGCGGTGTAGGCAACCGAAGCCAAAATCTGGTCCGTCGGGACGGGACCGAGTGGTCCACCGAGAAACAACGACACTGCCAGGCCTGCACCAAAAACGAGACTCACCTCTTTGGTGAGCTTCAGAAAAGCGAGCGCTCGTCCAGAGAACTCTGTTAGCCAGCCCGCGACAATCTCCGTCTTGGCACTCGGAATATCAAATGGCGGCTTCTCAAGTTCGGCCATCAAGGCGACAATAAAGACGACGAAACCGAACGGCATGTACAAAATGTTCCAAGCTGTGGACTGTGCTTCGACAATGCCTGCTATCGACAGGCTGTGCGAGAAGACCCCCGCTGTGACCATCGCAATCACTAGAGGTATCTCGTAGCTCACGTATTGGAGAACTAGCCTTCCAGACGCGACTGTTGTGTATCCACTTGCGGACGCGAAGCTCAGGATCACCACAACGAATGCGGAATATGCAAGAAGGAAGATGACGAGCAGCAAGTCCATGTCGAAGGTAGCCACAGCTCTAATGCCAGCGACTGGAATGAAGAGCATCCCAAGTATGGGGGCTAGGAAATACAATGAAGGAGCAATTCTGTAGATCGTAACGTCGGCGAAGCCGGGCACGATTTCTTCCTTGTAGAGTAGTTTGAGGAAGTCCGCAATGGGTTGGAGGATCCCGTGGGGACCGGCGACTAGAGGTCCAACTCTTCCTTGCATGTGTGCTGCTATTTTCCTTTCAAGCCACTCGAAGAGAAAGCCAAGCCCTAAAGTGAAAAGGAAACCGGGGAAGAGAATTGCTTCAATTGCTTCGATGAGCATCAGGTTTTCCTCTCTGGGAAATACCGTTTGATTCCGTATTGTCTGAGCTCTTCGCCGCCCCAGCTCCACTGTTTCTGCGAATCCAAGTCCACGAACGATAGTCTGTCCATGCATCCAAAGCACGGATCGATCGCTGTCAATACGACGGGAACATCAGCCATGGTCTGTCCTTTCAGGAGCTCAAGTGCTGTGGGCAGGTTCGCGAGAGTGGGCGTCCTAGCCTTCACGCGCTCGGGGATTGCGGTCCCGTTTGATTTTACGAAGTAGAAGAGCTCACCTCGAGGCGCCTCGATGTGCGACGCGTACTCGCCTGCCGGTATATTCGGCGGTATCTTCAGTCTGATGGGGCCGCCGGGCATCTGACTCACAGCATAATCAATGGCGTTCGCCGCTGTAACAATCTCATCCAGTCTCACGTGCAGGAGTGAGAATACGTCGCCCTCGCTCCTTGTTACTACGTCGATGGGCACGTCCCCGTACGCGGCATAAGGGTCGTCGGCTCGCACATCTATTGCCAGCCCTGCGGCTCGGACAAGCGGACCGACCGCACAGAGCTTCTGAGCCGTTTCTGCCTTGAGAATTCCGACTTTCCGTGTGCGAGCGAGGAGTGTGGTTTCGGTGTCGACTATCCCTTTGTAGAAGTAAGCGCGGTCGGCGAGGTGTTTTGTCCTCTCCACGATCTTGTTCTTCATGCTGTCCGGGATGTCTTTCTTGACTCCGGCGATTGTGGCCAAGGATTTGTGTACGCGATTTCCAGCGATGGCTTCTACTAGGTCTAGGACGATTTCTCTATCCCGCCAGACCCACATGAACAACGTGTCAAATCCGGCCCAATGACCCAGCAGGCCAACCCAGAGGAGGTGGCTGTGGATTCTCTCAAGCTCAGCCACAATCAGTCTAATGTAGAGGGCGCGTTGAGGGACCTCGTAAGGTGTCAGACCTTCAACTGCTTGTACGTACGCGAGGCTGTGCGCGAAACTGCAGATACCGCAGGTTCTCTCGAACATGTAGGTATTCTGCGTCCATCTTCTCTGCTCAGCCGCCTTCTCTAGACCGCGATGAACGTACCCTATCCTGGGTATCACATCAACGATTGTCTCGCCTCTAAGGTAGATTTTGAAGTACTCAGGTTCCTTCAGGGCTGGATGAATAGGACCGAATGGAACGAGGTTCTCAGTCGAATACTGAATGAGCCCTACTCCTGCCTCTTTTCTCGTTTCCTTTGGTTCGGCCATTAACGTTCTACCCCCACGGCCTTGCGTATCTCAGCGGCTTTCGTATCCTTTAGGAGGGGAGGCGGGAGATCCTGTGGGTAGTTATCTGGTAGCAGGAGTTTTCGGTCCATCCATGGGTTTCCATCGAACACGACACCGAACATGTCGTGCACTTCCATCTCGTAGAGGATGGCCCCTGGCACGATATCGACGATCGAGGGCGCATGCTTGTTGCATTTTGGCACTGAGATCCTGATTGAGGCGATTACGTTTCCCTTCCAGAAATGGTATAAGACATCGACGTTGTCTCCTGAGTCGAGTCCGGTCATTGTCGAAAGATGAGACAACCCATGCCGTGTGGTGATTATTCGAACAGCCTCGATCAGGCGTTCAACGGGCAGTTTGACTGTTATCGCGTGCTTGGTGGAGGATTGGACTTCTCCTCCTAGGCCCTTGACGGTATCTTCGATGATTCGGATCAGATCCTCATTTTGGCTTGTCGTTGTTTCTCACCTTGTTTAGAAGTTGCACGATACCGTAGAGAATACCTTCAGGTTTTGGCGGACATCCGGGGACGAACATGTCAACGGGTACTATGTTGTCAACTCCTTGCCCGGCATTGTAGCATCCTTTGAAGACGCCTCCCCCACATGCACATGCGCCTACTGCCAGCACAAACTTCGGTTCCGGCATCTGTTCGTAGACGCGTAGTAGTCGGTCCTTCGTCTGTGGATTCACGACGCCAGTTACGACTAGAACGTCTGCATGTCGTGGGGATGGGACCAGCACTACCCCGAATCTTTCCGCATCATATTTCGGCGTCAGCGCCGCGACTATCTCTATGTCACAGCCATTGCATGAACAGGCGTTTATATGAAACAGCCAAGGCGACCGTGTCCTGGCCCATGTAGAAAGTCGTTCAGGCAAGCTCGGCACCTCCCGTTCCGACAAACCATAGCATCGCAACCGTAAGTGATACGCCTCCTGCGATGACGAATAGCAGAGGCCAAACGTGGCTGTGCAATCTCAGTGAGCTCGCGACAAGCAGCGTCACTACCTCGAAAGCAACAAAGAGAGATGCATAGACGAACATCTCTGAGTGATACTTGCCTCGGGCAGGAGGCAGCTCTTCTCCTCCCGAGAAGGCCTCGTACTTTGGCCCCTTCCCGTGGGTAGTCTTGCCCAAGAACCCAACCATATAGTAGAGAACAAAGACAGACACAACAACGATCGCCAGTATCGTCAATATCATTAGGTCAGCCAAGGCCCGCTCACGACCACTCCGCTATGACCTTGTGAATTGTCTGGGCAACCTGTGTGCAGGCAGCCTTCACTTCTTCCGACATTCTTTCGCAGAATTCCGTGGTTTTGGGTTCAATTCCTATGAGAAACGAATCTTCAACATCGCCCATCACAGTGCTCAGAAGTTTCAGCGGTAGATTGTGCGTGGAGAAGTACGGGTACTGCGTCTCGTCTAGGGCCACCAGCTTCACCGTACCTGGTGGGCATCCCATTACGGCGCTGTCGATGAAGATCACCGCATCAGCCCCGAACGCACGTATCTCTTCAGTGAAGTTCTCCGGAGCGTCTTCAGCATCCAAGATGAAGGGTTGATGAACGGCTTGGTTGAATCTGCTCATCAGTTTCTTGGCAACGAGAGATCCTGCGAAGTCATCACCTTTCAGCGAATTGCCAACGCCGATGATTGCGAGCCTTCGGGCTCCGATCTCTCGCAGACGCATCTCCATTTCCTTGGCTGCGCCTACAGAGGGCCCCTCCAGGTCGATCAGGGTCATGGACGCACATCCAATCGAACTGCACGAAAAAGCTCAGCAATAGATTAGCTTTTGCTACATACTTTGTCGTGTGATCAATTCTAACAGAGTCGACCGGTGTAGGTTGATCCACGTAACACTACAACACATTCTCAAGACTCAGTTCCAGTGTGATGAATGTTCTCAAGCAGTGAGGAACATGAAAGGCGTGACTCTCGTGAGCAGGATCTAGACGCGTCGTCCTCTTCGGCCGCCCGGTCGCCTCGTTCCGTCATGCGGAACGGGTGTTACGTCTTCGATCCTACCGATCCTGAAACCCGCTCTCGCCAGCATTCGAATCGCGGCCTGAGCGCCCGGACCGGGTGTTCGGGCTCCATGTCCACCAGGTGCTCTTACTCGAATGTGAAGAGCTGTGATGCCTCTGTCCTTCGCCGTCCTTGCCGCTGCACCAGCAGATTGCATCGCCGCATATGGCGAACCCTGAAGTCTATCTGCTTTAACGTGCTGTCCACCGGAGCTTCGGGAAATAGTCTCTGCTCCAGCAAGGTCAGTAATGTGCACCAGTGTGTTGTTGAACGAGGAGTAGATGTTCGCGACACCCCAACGTTCAACGCGTTTCTCTGAGATCTCTGCTTCCTCCTCTTATCGCGGCGAGTCGTAGCGTACGATCAGACACCGTTTATTATAGTTTTGTCGGAAACGCAACCCTCGGTGTCTGGGGTCGTTTCACTCGGGGGAGGAAACTGAAAGCACTACTTTCATCTTTCACCGCGATAGAATGAGATTCTGCAGCGGCGCGGACATACTTGTCGTACACAATCCGTCTTGTAGAAGCATCGGATGCATGTGGCATCTACGAAGCCGAAAGGGCATGTTTCCATGACCCTTATCCACCCGAAGCCTTCACCGACCTGATCAAGGCCCACCAAGGGCACTTCTTTGTCGCATCAGATCACGGGGACATTGTCGGATATGCTGTGGCCTCTGCAAATGCCACGCAGGGGCACGTTGTCTCTATAGCGGTGGATCCACGCCATCGTCGAAGGCGTATTGGAACAGCCCTATTGTCTGCTCTCACTGCGAAGCTTACTGAAGAAGGAATTCGGCAGATGCGCCTTGAGGTCCGCAAAGGAAATGCCGGAGCGATCACGTTCTACGAGCGGATGGGATACAGAGCGTTCTCCGAAATCCGACAATATTATGCAGATGGAGAGGATGCTCTGGTGCTGGCGCGATCTGCAGAATCGTCCCCACGCGTTCGGCAGTAGAGTCGGACCGCATTGAAGAATCTCAGATTCTTTCTGTTAGATTTGGGCGAGAAGACAACACCACATGGTTCAGAGATTTGGTTGTGGGGCATCGACGACCATGACAGGAATGTCCTCGTTGTTGACAGGAGCTTCAGGCCGTATCTGTACGCGATTCCAAAGGAAGGCTCTGCCCCCGCCACAATCTCCGACGTTCTGCACGAAGCTCTATGACAAAGCACGTCCGTACTTTGAAGTCACTTCCGACGAGGTCGACACTGAATACTACGTCTCTGGCCAAGTTGCGCCTGCAGCGGCCCGAATACTAGGGGTCTTCGGCATCAGCCAGGACGAGTTGCTCTTTGGTCCGCAAAGATCGTTGCTGTAGTCAGCGGCCGCCGAGTTCGGACATTGTCAGCACCACGATGTCTGAGGGCTTCTTGGCGATTTCTGATAGGCGGTCGCCCAAGACGTATTTGATTTTCTTCTGGTCCGCTAGATCCAGTATGCGTTGTGTTATGACTCCATCGAAGACTAGGGTGTACGGTGCTTCAAAAGTTGGTAGCTGATTTGCGAGCTCGCTGACCGGCAGGTGAGCGATTTCTTTTCCTGCCTCATCGAGAACAGCAGCTTCAAGCGTCCCCTTCAGTTCCTGTGCCTTTTGCATGACTCCTTCAGGAAGGACCGCCTTGGTGACGGTTGGTTTCGCTTCTGGTTTGGGTGCTCCATGTGGGATACGATCGCGAAGTGCTTTCATTATCTCCTTGGGAGTAAGCTCCTCGACCTCTTTTCCCGCCGGAGCTCGTGTCAGATAGTCGAGCTCAGTGACTTGATCAAGTTCCTTCAGTATGAGGTCGCCTCCTCTGTCTCCGTCCAAGAATGCCGTGACCTCCTTGTTCTTGCAGAGCGCTATGATTGATTGAGGGATCTTGGTGCCCTCGATGGCTACCGTGTTCTTGATTCCGCATCTAAGCAGATTGAGAACGTCGGCTCTTCCTTCAACGATGATTATTGATCCGCTGCTCTGTACTTCCGGCCCTGCGGGGAGCTTGTCTGGACCGAATTCCACGATCTCTGCTGATCGTATGGCACCCCCCACTTCCTTAACCATTTCATCTGTGCTCGGGGAGCCTTCGATTACCCATTTCTTCAGAATGTCCTTTGCCTTGTCAAGGATGAGTTTTCTCTTCTCCTCCCGGACATCTTCCACTTTCTCAAGAGTGACCTTTGCTGTGCACGGACCGATTCTGTCGACACTCTCAATGGCAGCCGCGATTATCGCGGTAGAGACCTTGTCCAGGCTGGACGGGATCATTATTGTTCCGGTGGTCTTGTCGTGTTTCGACTCCAGTTGAATCTCTATTCTTCCTACTCTTCCGCTCTTCTGGAGTTCTCTGAGATCTAGATCAGGGCCGAATAGGCCCTCTGTCTGCCCGAAGATCGCGCCGATTACGTCGGGCTTCTCAACCACTCCCTCCACTTCGAACGCCGCCAAAACGACGTACTTGGTGGTGGGTGCGTACTGACTTTCTGTTCCCAATTGATAGTGAACCTCCATTCACAGACGCGGATACGCGCACTACTACCCAACCTACTGTCCCTTCCCCATAGCGTCCTTTCTAGCATGAAACACCCGTTGTGCCGTCCGTAGGAAAGCGAAGTTTGTAAGCGCTTTCGCGCGTCAGCTTGAAGATCCCTACACACGCAAGCGTTGATAAACATTTTCTCGTCATCTAAGGCAAGAGGACCTGTTTTCCGACCTTTCGCCGCATTGTGAAACGATTTTAAGAAAGGCAACTTCCCTTTACGCATAAAAGGTGCAACCAATTGACCGTGAAGATCGGGATAAACGGTTTTGGGAGAATAGGGAGAGCTTTTGTTCGCGCCTTCAGGAACGCGAAAATCAACGCCGAGATCGTCGCCGTCAATGATGTAGCTGACGCGAAGACGCTCGCTCATCTTCTCAAGTATGATTCAGTCTTTGGAAAGCTCAATGCTGAGATCAAGCTCGTTCCGGACGGCTTCTCTGTTGACGGAAAGAAAATACAAGTTATGGCCGTCAGAGATCCCGCCGAGTTGCCTTGGTCCAAGCTGGGAGTGGATATTGCTCTCGAGTCCACCGGCCTCTTCACAGACCGAGACAGCGCGTCCAAGCATCTCAAGGCCGGAGCCAAGAAAGTCCTGATCTCGGCACCTGCGTCGAATCCTGACGTGACAATTGTGCCTGCAGTCAACGATTCGAAGTACGATCCAAGAACACACAACATCATTTCGCTGGCCTCGTGCACAACCAACTGCGTCACGCCTGTGGTGAAAGTGCTCCACGAAAACTTTGGAATTCTGCGCGGACTGATGAGTACCGCGCACGCATACACGAACGATCAGAGAATCCTAGATCTTCCTCACAAAGATCTTAGGCGCGCACGTGCGGCTGCCCTCTCAATAATCCCGACAACGACCGGAGCGACAAAGGCGACGACCGAGATCTTTCCAGAACTGAAAGGGAAGATCAATGGTCTGGCGTATCGTGTACCAGTCCCTGACGGTTCATTGGTCGATTTCGTAGCTGAACTTAAGAAAGATGCCACATCCGAAACAATCAACAACGCGTTCAAGGCCGCAGCGAAAGGTTCGCTCGGACGCGTCTTGGAGTACTCGGAGGAACCACTAGTGTCGGTGGACATAATCGGAAACCCCCATTCTTGCATAATTGACGGCCTTTCCACGATGGTCCTCGACGGAAGGATGACCAAAGTCCTGGCCTGGTATGACAACGAGTGGGGTTACACAAACCGTCTCGTCGACATGATCGGAATAATGTCGAAAGCACTCTAGCTCGCCGCTAAGATGCCTTCCTGTCCCTCAGCAAGGACGCTGCGAGCCTGTCCAGGTACTTTCCGAGATTCTCGATTCCCACCATCTCGGACCGAGCGAGAGCCTTCAACTGTTTCCAGATCTCGACGTTCACCTTGACCCGCATTTGTGACAAATCCCTGCGCAGGCGCCAGGCGAGGGCCCTACCCTCCTTGTCGAAATCCGTAAGGATTATCACTTCGGAGTAGGTTGCGATCGAGTCGAGAAAATCAACGAGCCCAAGACGACGAGACTTCGCGCAAAAGATCGGTCCTGTGATCCCCAGCTTGCGGAGTGTTTTCACGTCGTTTGGGCCCTCGACGATCACAGGCACCCCTCGTCTCGAATGGGCCGCAACATCACCGATGAGCTCTATGACTGCCTCAAACCGTCGTTCTTCGGCGTTCAACTCACGTTAGTGCCCTACCGTGTGATTTCCATACTCTTGATACGTCGCAACAACTCGGGATCCTTCTGGAGTTCTAGCCGGACGCCTTCGAGTCTGTCTGAAAGCAATTTCGCAACGCTGCCCTTGAGATCCTGCGGATGAAGCTCGCCCCTCGAATATGCCTTCTGGACATCTTCGTACTTCTCGAACCTTGTGTTCCCCCCGTACTTCGCTGGTCGCTCAATTTCAAGGGCACCAATCTGTGGCATCAGAACTAACCGAACGATATCTAAGACGGGGTTGTCCCTGATCTCTCGCGGCGGACAGTAGGCGGATCTAATCTTGTCACGGATCTCTTCGGGCTCATCGTGAACGAGAATCGAACTCCCGGGAATACTCTTTGCCATTTTGCTTCCGATCTCAGAATCGTATTCCGGATTCTCATCAAAGCTGCCTGAGGCTGCCGTCCCGGGAGAGCCCTGTCCTCCGCCCAAGAGGCTGAGCAGGAGAGGGGTGTGAACCGAGACAGGCTTCCTTTTCTGAAGCTTTGAGGCCGATTCTCGCGCGATTATGTGAGCTTTTCTTTGGTCAATCCCTGCACATGCGATGTCGAGGTCAAGTTGGAATATGTCCGCGGCTTGCATGCAGGGGTAGATCAATGCTGCTGTTTCAATGTCCTCTGCGTCTTCTCTGCCCATTATTGGGAGCGCTCTGCGAATTCTCTTTGCCGAATTCGATTTCGCTATTCGAATCACTTTCTCCCAGTAGTCGAGGCCTCGTTCGACTTCGGAGCCCAAACGGTATGTGACGTTCTCCGAAACGATTCCCAATCCTATGAAACATCGCGTGAAGTACTCGCCGCATAGGCGAATGTTCTCCAAGTCGCCTCCCAGTTTGTTGTTGATCCATGCGTGCCAGTCGGCTAGGAAGATCGTGAATTTGCAGCCGGCGTCCGCCATGTCTTTGATCTTTCCTCCGCAGACTAGTCCAGTTCCTATGTGCATGCTACCGCTCGGTTCAAAGCCCCAGTAGGCTTTCGGCGAATTCGTCGTCTCAAGTAGCTGCTTTAGTTCGTCTTGTGTGATGACTTCCTCGGTGCCTCGCAGTATCAGGTTGAGGCGCTGTTCCGCGTCCAAGATTTGGTCCTCGCGGGAAGAGTGGACATGCAGACCTCTTTAATCATAGCTCAGGTTTCACCGCGGGCGAGAGTTCAAGGTCTGCTTGAGCTTCCGCCCTTTTGCCCACGACACTAACACGCGAACTTCATCGAGGGGCGTCGCCCCACTTGGTCGGCTCTCTCGGGGGTGGGCTGTTTCTGGTGCCTGCTGTACCTGTCTTGCCCAGCCGATTAGATTAATGGTTCGTTGCAGCTGCATTGAGCATTTGCGCGTTCAGTTCGAAAGCAGCAGCGGGATTCTGGATTCCCCACCTTTCAAGGACCTGCGGATGAATCTCACCCATGATTCCAACTTGTCTCTCTCCGACCCATACTGCAGCGGCCCGCCCTTCAACGAAGCTTCCGTGTTCTAGTTCGGTGACTCTTGCACTCAGCCCGAGATTTGAGAGTAGAGCATCAACGGACGCCCTTGCTTCAGTAAACGAAGACCCTGCGTGGCAAGTGACACCGGCCAGTTTTGTGACTTCCTCGACCCTGGAATCATTCCTTGTAACGCACTCCCCAGTCTCGAAAACTCTCTGCGGATATGTGACATGAACATTGGCTGAGAGAATCTCCATCAGACTTGGAATGAGCCAGTTCCTGAGACACGTGAGCGTCTGCACCCGCGGATTCTGAAGATCAACGATCGTCTCGGCTGACAAGCTCATTCGCGTGAAGAGTTTTTCTGGATTCGACAGAGTGAATGTGAGTACTTCCTGAAAGCCCAGCCCGAGCATTATCTCTCTCAGCAGATCGTTGAACTCGTGCTGCGATGTTATGCCACCAACTGTCGGATGTGGCGGCCATCTTGGTTTGATCTGGTTAAGTCCGTAGGCGATGCCTATGTCTTCTATGACGTCAACGGGATGCATGATGTCCAGGCGAAAACATGGCACAGTCACATCCAGAATGGTCTGCGACACTTTCGATGCAACGAATCCTGCTTTGCGTAGCAACTTCACGGCCTGCCCGACGGTCAGAGGGATTCCTAGCACGGCCTTCACGTAATCCAGCTTGATTCTCACGTGACGTGCCTTCAGTATGGGAGTGACAGACCTCCTTGTCTTGCCGTATGGATAGTGAACAGTGCTCGAATAGATCCTGCCGCCCCGATCCGCCAGACTGATTGCTATCAACGTTAACGCATTCAAGACGACATCAAGGGACGTCCCGGTGACTTCGACGAGTACATTGTGAGTCTGAGGGGTTATTCGGCCTAGGTCGTTTGAGTTTATGATTGGGGGAAAAGAAAGTACATTGTTCTTTGAGTCGAGTAAGATGGGCCAGAGAGGGTTCTCTTTGACGATGTGACCATACTCAATTCCCTTCGGATGCTTGATTAGAATTTCGTTCAGATTCATCCGTTCGCTTGTTCCAAGAGGAACGAAGCTGACCTCTTCTGGTCTCGCGGCAGCATATCTGAGGGGGGGAGATATCAGATCGAACTCGTAGAGACCTATCGATGATCGCCTCCTTCCTCGACCATAGCTCTCATCGAGCTTGTCTTGGAGGTGCATGAGGCCGCGAATCGCGGCATCTGACAACAGCGCGTCCTTAACAACTGAACAAGCGATGAATGGTCTAATCTTCTCCAGGCGGGGATCGACCTTGATCGCTACACCGGATGAACCTGCCACTGCGTAGACCTTGATGCCAGACTTGAGTCCGAGAAAACCATGCAAAGCCCTCGCTATACCTTCCGGGGACCATAGGTCGGGCCGGTTGGTGTCCTTGTTCTCAAGACTGAGTTCCTCGACGCCGGTCTCTTCGGAGAGCGCGTGGGTCGCCTCGCATTTGATCAGACTAAGGATCTCGTTTAGAGCGCCGATATCTGTTGGCAGCTTGATCCCGAGGAGTCCCTCAAGGTCTTGTTGCTCCACCGCGATCGTGACCATTCTACACTAGCTCCTGTTTCCTCAGCCAATCGAGGTCTTGAGAGAAGAGCGTACGCATGTCGTCGATTCCTGCTTTCATCATGAAGAGACGCTCGATTCCTAGCCCCCACGCTATCACGGGCACTTGAATACCAAGTGGGATTGTTAGTTCTGGGCGGAAGATGCCTGATCCTCCGAATTCGAACCAGCCAACTCCTTCCTTGTATGCTTGGAGCTCGACGCTCGGCTCTGTGAATGGGAAGTAATCCGGGTTGAACTTGACTTTGTCCGCGCCGGCGATGTCCATCGCAAATCTCTCCAACACACCCAGTAGATCTCTGAGGGAGAGATCTTCACCGACAACTATTCCTTCGACTTGATTAAACTCAGTCAGATGTGTTCGGTCCACTTTGTCGGGTCGGAAGCACCTTGCGATCGAGAAGTACTTGCCCGGGATCTGCAGTTCTTTGCTGACAAGAGTTCTTGCGCTCTCAGCGGTTCCATGGCTTCTCAGGATCAGTCGAGAAGCTTCGGATTTAGAATAGGGGGATCTCCAGCCAGTTGATCCTGTTTTCCATCCGTTTTCATGCGTCTTCTTGACGTTGTCAAGATAGTTGGCAAAGGGGGCAGACTCGCCGTATTCAGGTGACTTCACGAGGTAAATGTCGTGGACTTCGCGAGCCGGATGGTCTTGGGGCATGTAGAGCGCGTCACAGTTGAAGAACATAGTCTCAACGATCGGTCCGGTCATTTCCCTGAAGCCGAGCGCGATCAGCTTCCACTTGAGTTCGTCCAAGAACCGTTTGTATGGCTGCTTCTTTCCGGGCCAGGTTGGTGCGACTTCGGCTTGCACATCGTACTTTCTGAGCTTGGTCTGACGCCAACTTCCTGTCGCCAGCATCTCAGGTGTTAGACTGCTGACCTCACGTTGGACCGCGATTCCTTGTTCGACGAGTTTCAGCCCTTCATTAGTGATCGAAATGGCTTTGTCCACTCGCTCGTGTAGTGCCGCAAGCCTTCTCTGCTTCAACACATGTAGTTCGGCCAATTCCACAGAGCTGAGTCTGGACGCGTCAGTCTCCGCAGACTTCGCGAGTGCACGAAGTAGCTCCTCGTCGCGCGACCCTTCAGCATCTTTCTGTGCGACTATTATCGTTCGGCCATCGGATTTCTCGAGCGTGGACCAGCCTTTCTTCTTGAGCCACCCGTAGACGATTGGAAGCATCTCCATTGGGACACCGGCCGCGCGAGCGGCTTCGGATGACTCCATTCTTCCTCCGTGATCAAGTACGACTCTGAGGATCCTCCGCTCGGGCAGCCCTTTTTCTGCATAGTCGCGCCCCTCCGGGGTCAGAGAAGTGAATAAAGTGGTCTCGTCTTTGACCGACACGTAGCCTTCCTCAACAAGTGAGAGGGCCGCGCGCATAACGGCGGCCTCATCGAGTCCCGTCTTTGCTGCAACCTGTGCCGACTTTGACGGGCTTCCGAGCTCTGCTAGTGCCTGAAGAGCTCTGGCTTCATGTTCTCTGAGTTCAATCACAGGCGCCAGTCCTCTGCTCCAATTTCGCCAGATGCGATCTCGGGTACCGATGCGTGTTCGGATGAAGACTCGGGTCGACACGATATACGACGAAGCGCCGATTCAATGGCCAAGTGGAGGCCTGAAAACGCAGTCACCGTCATCGCTATTCTCGCATCTCATTATGAATCTCCAGATACGTTCCTGTCGTACGTACTTGTGGCACGATATATTAGCTCTGCGCAGATTCACTCGGGCAGATTCAAGCCCTTCTTCTCTGCGAGGAACTCGTCGACATGGTCCTTCGCTTTCTCCCGTTTCGCTTGATGCTCATGGAGAAAAGGTATCACGCGACGCACGAGAATCTGTTTGCATTCCCCGCATAACAAGCGACCTGACATGCAATCCCTACGCAGCTGTTCGATTTCCTTGTCGTCGTCCATGAAGAGGAAGTATTCATAGTAGTAGACCGGGCATATGTCGGGATTCGCGCCTAGCTTCCTCTGCTCTTCTACAGTGGCTCGTCCTCCCGTGAACGCGTTCATGATCTTGCGCTCCGCGATTTCCGCCGTGTCCGTTGTGAAGATTGCTGTTTCAGGCATCGAGGCAGACATCTTGCCTCCCTTTCCAAGACCCGGCAGAAATTGGCAATGAATCTGCGCCGGCTTCGGAAACCCGAGCTTGGGCGCAACGTCCCTCGTGATCCTCCAGTAAGGGTCCTGATCGATAGCGGCGGGTATCAGGCACGGCACGCTCTTCCCGCTCACAGCAGACGGAAGAAAGGCAGGCACGGACTGGATCGCGGGAAAGAATATGATGCCGATATTGGAGCTATCCTGGAATCCGAAAACTGCCTTGACTGTCGAGAAGGTCATGTGCTTTGCGGCTTTGATAGCGATCTCGTACAGGTGCTGTATATTCTTCGTATCTGATATTATGACTGTCCTCTTCGGGTCGAAACCTACCGCTATGATGTCCAGAATATTCTCGTAGGTCCAGCGATGTGAATCCTCAAAGTCAGTCTCCTGACGGAATAGGAACTTTTCGTCATCGGTCATTTGAAAGAAGAGGTTTGCCTTGAAGACATCTTGGAGATGTTTGGTGAATATCCAGGGAACAACATGCCCTATGTGGACAGGCCCTGATGGACCTCTGCCAGTATATAGCGCAAACTTGCGCCCCTTCTCGTATTCGTCAAGTATCCAGTTCAGATCCCTGTGAGAAAAGAAGATCCTTCTGCGGAGTTGCGTGTGCAGAGTCCCGGTGTGCCTCTTCAGGCGATCGAGAAGTTCAGGAGTCAGTGGCTCGGTACCGAACTCTCGGGTTAGTTTCTCGTAGTCGATCTTACCCGAGACTTCCCATGGGGTTACTATCATTTCCTCGTTGTTGTCTGGCAGCTGCAGCCTCTCCGAAATCCCTTCTAGCTAGCGATTCCTCTCAGCGATCTTGCTAGATCTCTCAACCCTAAATATAACGCAAGCGATGACACTCCTTCGATTTCGAGGAGATTTGCAGTTGATCGCGAAGGATGAGCTCGAGGCATACAGGGAAGGTGGACATATCATCTCGCAGCTTCGAAAGACCATACCCCCGCTGGTGCGTGAGGGCGGACTCGTCCGTGAGTTGTGCGAGAGGGTTGAGGCAGAGATCATCGCCCTAGGTGGGCGACCTGCCTTTCCATGCAATGTCAGCATCAACGAAGTGGCCGCTCACTACACATCGCCTTGGGACGACGCGAGCGTGTTGCCGAAGGACTCCGTTGTGAAAGTCGATTTCGGTGTACACATTGACGGCTACATCAACGACTCAGCGGTCACAGTCTCGCTCAACCCAATGTACCTCTCGATGATTGGAGTCGCTGAGGAAGCCCTTCGGGTGGGGGTTGCCAGGATAGCACACGGTGTCCGATTCTCTGACGTCGGGGAACAGATCGAAAAGACTATCGCACAGTATGGCTGCAGACCGATACGGAACCTCACAGGCCACAAAGTGGAGCGCTACACCATACACGCCGGACTATCTGTCCCGAATGTCTCCGGACCAACGCCGGGACGTTTCCAGACAGGCGACATCTACGCGATCGAACCATTCGTCACCTTGAAAGAGGCAGCTGGAAGAGTCGAAGACTCAGACCAGATGTTCATCTTCAGAGCAGTCCGAGAAAGAGGAGTCCGGTCTGAATCAGCCAAGAAGGTAGTTGAGTACGTTCGAAGAACGTACAGAACACTGCCTTTTGCTTCTAGGTGGCTCTACTCCTCGCTAGGGAAGGCTGTCGTCGATGATGGCTTCTCGGAGGCTGTCAGGGCCAGGTGCATCTCCGGGTATCCCGTACTTGTTGAGGCAAGCGGGAGAATTGTGACGCAAGCAGAGCACACAGTGATTGTCAAGGAGAACAGCTGCGAGGTTCTGACGATCTAGGGACGGCTCTTCTTGGGTGGTTCCTCAGCGTATATCGAGTCGATGCGCATCGTTCCCTTGCACTGTTGACAATTGCCGACCTCTTTGTACACGAAGTCACCTTGTGTAAAAGCACGCACTACCTTGAAGCTGCAGTTTGCGCAGAGGATTACGGAGAGTACTTTGACCGCAAGGCTCTGTAACAGCAGCATTCTTCTCCGCATCTGCATGATGGAAGATACAGCTAGCACAATTGCTATTGAGCTCGCGGCTGCGTAGAAGTAGAAGTTCTCTGTGTTGCCTTGCTGCTGGAAGTTGAAGGCATTGTACATTGCCCAGACTGCCCACGCGAGGATAATGATGCTGAATATGACCATTAGGTAGCTGTACATTCCACTACGTTTCGCTTCCATCTCTCTCATCTACTGTGCGATTCCCACCGTGTTGCCAATCCCGGCAACGATGACTAAGTCGCCTTCCTTCGTATTCTCCTGAATGAGGGTCTTGATTCTCTGAATGATACCATTGGCGGCCTCAGCAATCTCCTTCTTCATCGGTGTAATCGCTTCTTGGATACTTTCCTTTACTATGATCGCGTAGACAGGGATTTTGTATTTCGTAGCCTCTGCTTCTATCTTGAACCGTTCCGTTCCGACCCCTCCGATAGCGGCTCCGATGCCTTCCGTTATCTCTCCTGTCTTCTCGCCTTCGAACTTCAATGCAGCATCAACCATTACAACCATCGCGACTTTCCCTGCGTTTTCCTCGATCAATGTCCGAATAGCATCTCCAGGTTTCCCTACATTGCCTCCGGGCCCCTTGGCCTTCAGAGCTATGACACGACGTCCTTCGATTGCCGTCTCTGCTACCATGACATCCTTGTCGACTTCACGCTTCTCGTGATCTCTCATGAGTCTCGACGCCGCCAACGCTCCCGCTCCGTCACCAACTGGTTGGCCCAGAGCAAAGGCCTTCGCAGCACCTGCGTATGCCTCCGCTTCTTGCATGATCAGGGGCAGAAGCATCTGAAGCTGCAGTATAATGTAGAAACTCGAAGTCTTCTTGCCGAGAAGATAAAAGTGCCTGACCACCTTGTAGAGTAGGTTGAGCGCCCAAGACGCTTCGACCAAGTTCTCAAGATTGTTGACTTGCGCATCCGTCGCTTCTGGAGCAACCTTCTTCACATCTGCCTTGAACTTCAGGTCACGCACGTCCAGGAGGTGATCAAGTTTTCCAACTATCCCCGCTGGATCCATATCCACGGGACTGATGAAGAACTGCTCAAGAAGTCCGGAGAGAGCGGACGATGGGTCATCTTTGGGCTTCCCGATCTCTTTTATCGTGCGTAGCGCCAGAGCCTTCGCATCACTCTTGATGAACTCGAGTTTCCTCACGGCACCGTCCAGTTGGAGGATCGCGATCCGACTCTGTATCTGCTGACCAAAGAAGAATGAGGCGAAGATCATTCCGAATATCACGAGGTTCATGAGGCTCGAAAGGAGATTATTCCCTCCGGTTGGGGCAAGCTGAAGCGCTACGTCAAGTATCAAATCGGCATCCTCGATTGATCGGGCACTACGAGTAGGCGCCGTTATAAACATTCATCGATGATTCTTGCAAGAAACATGATGATGGAGTTGGCAGCTGTCCAAGTTTCGCGTGGCCTTGCGGAACACACTACCGCCTGAATCGCCTGAGAGATTCACTTCCGTGTTTCCGGTACGAGTGGAGCATAGCTTTCAGGGTCTTCACCTTCTTGGTGTCGCTAAACCCTACTTTCTCTTGAAATCGGAGCAGATTCTCCCGGCCTAGGATTGCTAATTTCCAGCTTGTGATCGTGCTTTTACGAGTCCCTGGCTCTGCGTCAAGGTAGAGCCTAGATTCTATTCCTAGCCCCATGAGCATTCTTCGTACGGCCTGCAGAAGGGGCTTGTTCGTGTTGGAGATGAATATTGCCCGGCTGTTGACGTATCCGGGTCTGTGATGGCCTTGTCTGCTCCTGTCTCTGTAGAACGCAGGCCAGCCTTCACCGTCGGCAAATCCTCTGATGTAGCGCTCCTGCTCAGGTAACGTCCATCCGAGCATTTCCCTGTGACCTGTGTTCATTGTGCTCTCCTCGTACTTTCGGAATGGGAACGGGTCCTAGCCCTCAGCTATGGCCGCCAACTCCACGCAATCCTTCGTCAGGGAATAATTAAACGTTGTCAGATGCTGATCCTTGACTGAGTCAAGATGCAGATCACTATTCTGCAGAGGATGGACGCAAGAGCCCCCACCGCGAACTACTCTCGGTCTTCCGACAAACTGACGTTGAGCGAAATTGGTGGGGCCGAAGGGACTATCATGGCGTTCCTGCCATTTTGAACCCTCGACTTCCGCCGTTTCTATTCGTCTACGGGTTTCTCCCGCGCTCCGGAAGATCGTCATCCCACATGGTCAGCAAACCCGTTGCATGCCAAAGGCTTCTGGAGCCCTTAACGGGGTTGTCCTGTCGTCATCCCTGGCTAGACACCGTCGACACTTACTAGTCGACTACGGCCCCACTGGACGACGACGCTCTGGCCCCACCGCGCTAGACTCGCAGGCAGCCAGTGTATTTAATGTTTCACACGGCGCTTCCGCGTTTGCGACAACCGAAGCATAATAAACAGCAGGCAACACAAATCATCGAGACGAATTGATTCGCATAGGCATTATCGGCAAGACGACGTTCTTCAATGCATCCACTCTATTGCGAACAGAGGCTTCTACTTATCCTTCACCACAAAACGGCCTAACAGAGGAACTGCCTATTTTCAGACGATTCGCGTTTGCAGAGATCTCGGTGTTCAGGTTCAAACTCCTTAACATGAACTGTGTCTATCCAGTCGAGGATCAAACGAAATTCAGCGACAAGAAAGGGAACGTTCTGCTCGATGTCATCCTCGTACGATTCAACGCAACTCTGTTAGACGTGGCTGGCCATGTCCACTCAGAACTTGCTCAGACCATGATTCATGGAATTGATGCAAGGACAGGCGTCCGTTTCCCTGCAGACTACATTGCCAGGGACAAAGATGTGGTCAAAGTAGTTGCGGCGAGTGAGCCTCGATCACGGCGGAGGGACTAGACGGAGAAGACTCTTAACAGATCCGCTTTCGTGATTATTCCCGCCACTTGCCCTCTCCTCATCACTAGAATCGCAGGATGATATTGAAGAAGAGTTGAGATCAGGGATAACGGCACTTTGTCGTCAATTTGAGGAAAAGCTTCAGTCATCACCTTAGACACGGGCGTGCTCGAAAGCTCCCGCGGATTAATGCCTGAGACTATTCGATCCATGATCGCCTTCTCGGCAATACTTCCAACTATATTTCGTCCACTAAAAACCGGCAGTTGAGAGAATCCGGTGTCTTTCATGATAGTCGCAGCCTTTGAGACTGGATCATCCTCGCCTATTCCGACAACTTTCGATTGAAGAAGATCCCTTGCACGTGGTTCCTTCTCCCTCTGCATTCTGTAGAGTGTGTCGAAGATGGCTTTCGTCTTCAGGTAAGACGGCTCAGTCTTTCCGGCCTCAATTTTCGCGACCATCGACTGGCTGACGCCCGCGAGACGTGCAAGGTGCTTCTGGGTCAATCCGAGAACGCGTCTTCGTTTCGAAATCTCCTCGAGCTTTGGGAGCATCAAATGGTCCCCGGTATCGCTATTCCTTTAGGAATATGTTGATCAGAACTGTATTAATAGACGATGTAACTGTTGTGGCCGCGAGGTTTCGCGATGGCGAACATATCCGTCAATCTGTTCAATCAGACACCCGTGCAAGACCAACCCATTGAGATCTGCGAGAGAAAAGGTCTAGGTCACCCTGACTCGATCTGCGATTCCATGATGGAGAGAATCTCGGTTGCTCTCAGCGAAGAATACCTGAAACGTTTCGGTAGAATCATGCATCATAACATCGACAAGGGGCTTCTGGTCGCAGGGGAGGTCGAGACGAGACTCGGTGGAGGAAAAGTCATCAAGCCAATGCTGATGGTTTTCGGGGACCGAGCCACATTTGCCGCAGGCGGAGACAAGGTACCAGTGGAGGACATCGTGAAGAGAACAGCCACGGAATGGTTCAGGCACAACTTGCACATGGTTGACCCGGACAAGCATGTCAAGTATCAAATTGAACTGAAGCGTGGCTCGGATGCGCTGACTGACATCTTCAACAGGCAAAGCAAGTATCTCGGTGCAAACGACACGTCTGCCGCAGTTGGGTTCGCGCCAATGACGACCACTGAGCGCCTTGTCCTCGAGACAGAGAGATTCCTGAACTCGCCCGATTTCAAGAAGCGCCATCCAGAAACCGGCGAGGACATCAAGATCATGGGCATGAGAAAGAACAGCTACATCGATCTAACTATAGCGATTGCATTCGTAGATCGTTATGTGAACAGCGAGCAGGGCTACTTCAAGCGAAAGG
>Ga0315282_10002171_pt1 | contig 36492 bp, 44 predicted proteins | sample YL17G07_20_MG_FD_203693 | JGI IMG/M metagenome (GOLD analysis project Ga0315282, IMG submission 203693) | Sediment microbial communities from Yellowstone Lake, YNP, Wyoming, USA - YL17G07_20 | ecosystem: Environmental > Aquatic > Freshwater > Lake > Sediment | place: USA: Wyoming | collected...
GCAAACTAAAAACTGAAAAAGAATTTTCTTTTAACATTTGAGCTTTGCGCTTTAAGTTTTTAATCTATGACCATTTCGTCTGGTTCTTCATTGCCAGCTGGTGTTTCGCCGCCGTATTGAGCCGGTTGAACCTTATCATCTGGAGAAAGAGATTCTTTATTCGCCGCTTTTTCCTTCTGGTCTGTTATCGTATCTTGATTAAAGTCGACATCAATTGTTGGGGTTGATGAGGCAGGGGTTGAGGGCTGGTTCGAAGATGGGGCGGGAGGCGCCGGCGTCGGTTTGACCTCGTTCGCCTCATTCGCATCCTTTTGAGGAAAGGTTAAAGGCTTAGTGGGTGAAGCGGTATCGGGTCTGGTAAAATTGGATACTGTTGCCGCCGGCTCTGGCTTTTCCGTGATAGGGATGGTTTTTTGGCTAAGATCGGGTGGATTATCTTTGGGTAGATCGCTGTTAATATCGAAAACCTCTTTTTTAGGAGCCGGCTTGCCCTGACTTGTCCCGAGTTCTTTCGAGGGAGCGGAGTCGAAGGGTTTGGACGGAGGCGGTATGACCGGCTTAGAGGGCGGCGGTTGAGGCGCGGCAAAACCCGCGGGTTTAGGTTGTTCAGCTACTTTAGGTTGTGGCGCGGCGAACCCGGTTGGTTTGGGCTCTGGTTTATGTTCTAACATCTTGGGTTTGCCGACTTGTTCGGGAATTTTTTCAATATCTTTTTCGATTTTGGCTTTATCAAACCCGCCGGCGGTAATTTGCTCTAAATAGCGCACATCAATGAGCGCAATCGCTGGCTTGCCGCCTTTAGTAAGAATATAGAGTTTATCTTTTTGGACCTCGGTGACGATTGAAGAGAAGTGATCGCGGGCATAAGTTAAAGGAATGATGTTTTCTAAAGAGACCTTGAGATCGTTGTTCATTTGGGCCTTTCTATTAAATATAGCCTTTTAAATGTCCATTTTAATCATATACAAAAAGAATGAGCATTGCAATAATAGCAATGAAGCGAAGATAGCAACATAGATATTTGGATAATCAGATTTTTAGATAACTAGAGAACTAGAGATTAAACCTGTTAGGGGCCTTGATACTTCGACATGCTCAGTGTCAACCCTGGACGAAGTCGAAGGGTTGACATTTTGATAATTTTATGATATACTTGTTCTCCAATAGCTTGAGATTACTGGCTAAATGTGGTAGTCTCTGGCTAGACGTACATTCTACAAGGTAGTTTGGGGACAGAAGGGTAGGGTTGTGATGCAGTGGCGTTGGCTGTACGAGCTGGTAAAGCTCATCTTGACAGGCGGATCGCGCCTGTGCTGGCCGTAAGTCCACTGCCAGTGCCTCCTTTGGATGGCATCTGGTAGGGAAATCGCAGCAACAGAGGTAGCCCACATGCTAGTAGGGTATGCAGAACCAAGCGAAGAGGTGTTCGGCTGGGACGAACTGAAGGTCTGGTGCGCGAAGCACCGCTGGCTCGTCTGGGGAGTGGCCGGCATCTTTGCCGGTTGGCTCCTCATCGGACTGTCGCAAGGCGGTTGGGAGGATCTGGGACATGGCAACATGTTCTACAATCCTCCTTGCCCGTGGATGGCTGTCGCAGGGCGGCTCGTACAGCTTCTTGCTGTCCTGCTGCTCTTCTGGGGAGTTGAGATGATGCATGAGCGAAGCTGGAGACGGAGAAGAGCCCTTCCAGTATAGACTACCCCCCGGCACACTTTCCTGGACCCGACAGGCCGTGCCGACATCCCCACCCGACACGCGGAGAGGCTGTGGCTGTTTCAAGGAGGAGCAGCCTCTCCGAACAACAACGAGGGCGGTTGACGATGTTAGTCAACCGCCCTCTTCAAATACCCCGAAAACCCTTGATTTTTGCCTTAAAATATGGTATAATAATTAAATATGGCAAGATCTTAAAACAAAAATACAAAGGTAAAAATGGAAAAAATTGAAGTTTTAGAACAAGTGGATACTGATACCAAAGAAGCTGTTGACGAAATGGAAAAAGATTACGCTATTGCTCTCGATGGCAGTATTGTTAAAATTAATCAATATTTTGATAACCCCGAAGTTGCTCGCGACGCCACCAAGTAATTAGACAACCGATCTCATATCTGGTATAATCGATCTATGTTAGATTACAAACTAACAAATTTTTCAAATGGCTTAAGAGTAATTACTGCGCCTTTGGCCGAGACTCGAGCCGTGACCATTTTGTTTTTAATTGGGGTTGGCTCTAGATATGAAGAAGCCCGTTTGAGCGGGGTTTCCCATTTTTTAGAGCACATGTTTTATAAGGGCACTAATAAACGACCTAAAGCTTTAGATATTGCCAAATCTTTAGACTCTGTTGGCGCAGATTATAACGCTTTTACCGCCGAAGAATCTACTGGCTTTTATATCAGATGCGCCACCGAGCATTTTGATTTAGCTTTGGATATTCTTTATGATATTCTTTATAATTCAAAATTTGACCAAAAAGAAATCGAAAAAGAAAAAGCGGTCATTGCTGAAGAAATAAACATGCGTCAGGATGTACCGCAGGAGCAGGTGGCGGAAGATCTTAAGTGCCTAGTTTATGATGGCCACCCCCTAGCCAAAGAAATTACCGGTCAGAAGGAAACGATTAAGCAATTTACTCGTGAGGACCTGACTTCATATAAAGAGAAATATTATCAGCCATCGAAAATGATCATCGCGGTTGCTGGCGGCGGCAAGCCTTCGGAATGGTTAGCGAAAATTAAAGAAAAACTCGAGGGTTTACCAAAAAAAGAGAGTCTGGATTTTGAAGAATTTCGTACTAAACAAAAAAATCCCCAATCAAGCCTCCACGCCCGCAAAACCGATCAAGCTCACTTAATGATAGCTTTTCGGACTATCCCGGTCAGAGATCGCCGATGGCATACTTGGAAAGTGATGAGTAATCTTTTGGGGGAATCAATGTCCTCTCGTTTATTCACTGAAATACGAGAAAAACGAGGCTTGGCGTATTATATTCATACGGCCATGGGAGAATTCAGCGATAATGGTCTGATGGTGGTGGCCGCTGGCGTTAATATCTCCAAAGCCGAGGAGGCGATAAAAATAATTTTGCGAGAGATTAGCCGTCTTAAAACCGATCTTGTTGACCCTGACGAACTGGGGAGAGCCAAAGAAAATCTAAAAGGTCGCTTATACTTATCTTTGGAGGAATCTTTTAATGTCGCTGAATATTTAGCCAATGAAGAACTTCTTTTAGGAAAGATTGATGATCCGGATGTCTTAATCAAAAAATACGAAAAGGTCACGGCCCAAGATTTACAAAAATTCGCCAATGAATTTTTTGTGGCGAAAAATCTCAACCTTGCCATTATTGGGCCTTTTAAAGAAAAAGAAAAATATCAAAAAATACTATCCTCCTTTGCATAAAGCTTCGGAGGACAAGGAAGGATTTAAAATGCACAAAATCGAAAAAACCTTGATTGCTATTAAGCCAGAAACAATTCAAATGGGCCTGATGGGTGAATTTATCACCAAATTTGAGAAAAGGGGACTAAAACTTATTGCGGCAAAACTGATTGTGCCGACTAAAGAACAAATTGAAGAACACTACCCAGATGACGAGGCGTGGTATATTTCTTCAGGCACGAATACCTATAATAATTACAAGGAAAAGGGTATTGATCCTGGCATGACGCCGATTGAATTGGCTAAAAGGACAAGAAAGCTTTTAATCGAACACCTCACCGATCGGCCCTTATTATTAATGATCTGGGAGGGGGCGCATGCGGTCGCGTTAGGCAGAAAAACTGCCGGCTCAACCAATCCTTTAACCGCCGACATCGGCTCAATCAGGGGCGATTACAGCCTCGATTCTTATGAACTATCTGATTCGATCGAACGCGCCTTATTAACGCTAGTCCACGCCTCGGGATCCCAAGAAGAAGCAGAGCGAGAAATTAAACTTTGGTTTACGAAAGATGAAATTCTCGACTATGAGTTGATCAACGAAAGCGTTTTTTATACGAAAGACTGGGGTAAAGTAAAGAAGAAAAAATAATAATTTTATGCTCAGAGCCTATCTTCCACCATTTATTATCGCCGCTTTAATCTCTGGCGGGTTGACTTATTACATCAAGACAATAGCCCTGAAATTTAAGTTAGTTGATCAGCCGAGCCCCCGAAAAATTCACCCCAAGCCGACTCCGCGCTTAGGCGGATTGGCGATCGTGGGTGCTTTTTTAATTGTTCTTATCGGTTATACTTTAGCCTCACATCGCTTAGAATTTTCCGGGCTTCGAATTTGGTTTCTCGATAAAAGGCTTGTGGGCGTGATTTTAGGTTTAATTATTTTAATGATCATTGGAATTTTAGATGATATTAAAGGCATCCAAGCCTGGAAAAAACTCTTTTGGCACATTATTGCTGCTGGAACGGTCGTCGCCTTTGGGATGACAATCAGCTATCTTCGTCTGCCTTTTGGCTTGCATCTAGATTTAACTAATATATCGATACCATTCACCTTGTTTAAGACCACCTATCACCTTGTTCTTTGGGGGGATATCGTCGCTATTTTTTGGATAGTCCTTTTAATAAATACCTTAAATTTTTTGGATGGTTTAGACGGTTTAGCCAGCGGCATTTCAGTTATTACCTGTGCCGTTGTTTTCTTTTTGGCTCTTTCTTTGGGCCAAGACTCCAATGCTTTGCTCGCAGTTTTAATCGCTGGTGTAGCGTTTGGATTTTTGCCGTGGAATTTTAATCCCGCCAGAATTTTTATGGGCGATACCGGAAGTATGACTTTAGGATATTTGTTGGGCGTTTTATCGATCATCTCTGGGGGTAAACTGGCGACTGCTTTTTTAGTTTTAGGCATACCGTTACTGGACGTTGGTTGGGTAATCTTAAGACGAATTTTTACTGGTCGTTCTCCCTTCCAAGCTGATAAAAGACATCTTCATCACCGATTATTAACCGCCGGCCTTACCCAACGTCAGGCAGTGATTGTCTTGTATTTTATTGCCGCTATTTTTGGAATAGTGGCGGTGTTGGCTAGTACCACCCAAAAAATTCAAGCTGTTGTGGCTTTATTGATTTTAATGGCAATTTTTGCGATTGCTTTAGTTATTTTGGAATATCGTAAAAAAAGGAGGGAAATTCATGAAGGCATCTTGTAAAAAAGCGCTTTTTATCTTTATTATAGTAGTAGTGGCTTTGGGAATGATTATCCCTTTTATGACGAGATTGTGGCGCTGAAGGAGGAATTATGGCAGAATTTACATTTGATGGGCAGCGTCGAGACGAAGAGGTGGTTTTTGTTTTAAAGCGTCACCCCTGGGTTCTCTCAAGAGCAGGCTTTCTTTTTATTGGGGTTATTGTTATTTTGTTAATTTTTATCTTAATTTTTGGCCTCTCAAAAATTACAAGCATTTTGATTTTTGCGTTTGTAATATTTGCCCTATTCTATGGTGGGTATATTTTCTTTCTTTATAATAATTTTCTCTATATTTTGACTAACGAGCGCATTATCACAATTGAACAGGCAGGATTTTTTTCAAGACGCGTCACTGAAGCAGAATTAGAAAAAATCCAAAATATTTCAGTTGAAATTAAAGGAATTACTAAAACCTTATTTGGCTTCGGTCATGTGCAAATTAGAACCGCCGGCGTTGATCCAACAATCGTTTTAAAAGATGTGGAAAATCCCTACGAAGTCCAGCAAAAAATTATCAAATTCACTAAAAAAGAGAGCTTAAAAATCTTAGACCAACCAATTATTCGCTAGCTTTTTAGGGCGTTCTCGATTTTTTCTTGATCAAAACCAATGATCACCTGCCTGCCGGCAGGCAGGCCTTTTTTATCGATTAGAATTACTGGCACTCCCATTTGACCGGAAATTTTAACCATTTCTTCAGCTTTACTCCTATCCGAAGAAACATCGATGTTTTCGAATTCAATTTTCTTATCGCGCAAATAATTCTTGGCCATGACACAATCTGGACAAGTCGGAGTAGTATAAATTTTGATATTCATAATTAGCTATTTTTTTCAGCGATGTTGCCGATAACGGGCAACTTATACTTTTCGCCCTGATAGGCTTTAACCATCATCACGATCGAAAGCACAACATAGGCTAACCATGCCAGCCAACTGATCCAGTACAAAAATGGGACGACGACGAAGATGACGAAAACAATGATGTAAGCCGCACCGAGCAAAATCGCCTGCATTGCATGAAATCTGACATACTTGTCTTTAGAGATTAGGTAAAAGACAATCCCGCCGACAATCGAAAGCAAATAGGCTAAGAGCGATGCTAATTTGGGGTCAATCCCTCCAGACGAAGATGATGGCGTTGGACTTGGATTTTCATCAGCCATGTAACCTCCTTTACCCTGAACTTAAGCTTGTGCATAGTTTAGGGTTTTTTAATATTTTTCTAAATTAATCGTAACGCGTTTAGTAAAATCTGTCAAACGCAGGGTATCAATTTATCCAGATTTTGATGCCGGGGATAAGCGCTTTTATTTTTTTCTTTAAATCTGGACTATCTTTGACTTGAGTCTTTGTCTTAATTTCTTCGGTCCCCGAAGAGCGATTAATCTTTAAAATAACTTTTAAATTCCCGGGAAAATCTTCGAGGATATTTTTGATCTCGAGCAATTGTTCTTTTTTAACTCTTCCGGATAGCTCGAGGACGAATTTAGTGGGCTTTATCCTCGCCGATTTTGTCTTTTGTCTCTCAAGCGACCGAGCCTCTTCGGCAATGATTTTTAAAACACCATCTTTATTATTGACCCGACCGGTCACGGAGATAATATTATCCATTTGCCAAACAAGGGTATTATTTTTAAGAATTTTAGGAAACACCAAGACCTCAATTTTGCCCGTTTCATCTTCGATCGAAACAAAAGCCATTGGTTCGTTAGATCGAGTAATGATTTTTTTAATCGAAGAAATAATGCCGGCAATTTTAGTTTTTTTATCAACCTGCGTATCGGAAATGTCGGCAATTGGCGTGCCTTGTTCGCGAATAATATTACCCAAGTCTTTCAAAGGATGTTCGGATATATACATGCCCAAGAGCTCTTTTTCCCAGGCAAGTTTTTGTTTTTTCGAAATTGATTCAACCTTAGGCAGAGTCAGTTTGGCCACCTCTAGTTTAATTGCGACGTTGACAAAAAGATTTGGTTGATTTGCCCCATTTCCCGCTGTTCTTTTGTTTTGATCGCTTAAAAATTTAATGACCAAATCAACGCCAGAAAGTATTTCACTCCGGTCAGAAAATCTGTCCAGGGCGCCGGCTTTGGCTAAAGATTCAATTACCTTTTTATTGAGAACATTGCTACCAAGTCTTTGTAGGAACTCTTCGAAACTGTTGTAATTGCCATTGGCTTTTCGTTCTTCAACAATCGCCTCGGCCACGCCTTTGCCAACATTTTTAATCGCGGCCAGGCCAAAACGAATATTACCGGTTTTCGGAACAACGCCAAATTCAACAAAAGATTCATTAATATCTGGCGCGAGCACCTTAATATTTAACCGTCCACATTCAGAAATAGCCATCGAGAGTTTGTCTAAATTGCTTTGTTCGGAAGTAAGTAACGCCGCCATGTATTCTTGAGGAAAATGGGCTTTAAGATAGGCGGTTTGGTAAGCGATTTTGGCATAGCAGGTGGCATGGGCCTTGTTAAAGCCGTATTGAGCAAAGGGCTCAATAAAGTGAAAAAGCTTTTTCGCTACTTGGAGGGAGACGCCATTTCTTGTGGCACCGGCGACAAACTTGACCTGCTGTTCCATTAAAAGTTTTTTGATTTTTTTCCCGACCGCTTTTCTCAAGATATCCGCCTCGCCCAGAGAAAATCCGGCGATTTGGCGGGCGATTTGCAGCACCTGCTCTTGATAGACCGCAATGCCATAGGTATCGCCCAAAATATTTCGGAGCTTCGGATGCAGATAATTGACTTCCTTGCGGCCGTGTTTTCCAGCAATGTAGTCGGGAATATATTCCATTGGCCCTGGTCGGTAGAGGGCGACCATGGCAATAATATCATCAAAAACAGTCGGTTTTAGCTCTTTAAGATACCGTCTCATGCCGTCAGATTCCAGCTGGAACACGCCGACGGTTTGAGCGCGCGCTAAAAGGTCAAAAGTTTTTTCATCTTTAAGTGGTAAATTATCAATATCAATTTCAAGTTTTCGTGTTTTGCGGACAATTCTAAGGCAATTACCCATAATGGTGAGATTGGCTAGCCCCAAAATATCCATTTTGATTAAACCGATTGCCTCAATGTCATTCATCGGATATTGGGTGATAATTTCTTCATCCCCCCGGGTGGAATATTGCAAGGGAAGATAATTTAGCAAAGGCTCGCGAGAAATGACAATTCCCGCCGCGTGGGTTGAGGCGTGACGAGCTACTCCTTCCAGGCGCCTAGCCATATCCAAGAGTTTTCTCACTTGCTCATCCTGGCTGTAGAGATCTTTTAATTCGTCGACAGCCTCAAAAGATTGGTCAAGCGTTAGACCAAAAGGGATTAGTTTAGCGATTTTATCAACATCGGAATAAGCCATGCCAAGCGCTCGGCCAGTATCGCGGACTGAACCGCGGGAAGCCATGGTGCCGAAAGTGATGATTTGAGCGACGTTCGCGTGGCCATATTTATCGGCGATATAGCGAATTACCTCGTCACGACGAGCATCAGCAAAATCCAAATCAATGTCCGGCGGGGCGATTCTTTCAGGATTTAAGAACCGCTCGAAAAGCAGGTTATATTTAATCGGATCAATATCCGTGATTTCTAAGCTATAGCAGACTAAAGAGCCAGCGGCCGAACCACGGCCAGGGCCGACTAAAATGCGATTTTCTTTAGCAAAACGGACATAATCAGCCACGATCAAGAGATAGTCTTCAAAATGCGTTTTTTCGATTGTATCGAGTTCGTAACGCAGTCGTTCTTTGAGCTCGGCAGTGACTTTATCGTATCTTTTTTCTAGGCCTTGCCAAGCAAGCTTTTCTAAGTAACTTTTTGGCGTCTCGCCTTTAGGTAGTTCGAAATGCGGAAAAATTGGCTCACCAAATTCAAGTTTTAGATCGCATTTTTCTGCCACCTTGACCGTATTTTGGCAAATCTCTTTTCCGAAAATTTTTTCCATTTCTTCGGGACTTCGGATTGAGAGATTAACTTCTTTGAGTGTTAGCCGCGATTCATCATCGAAATCTTTCCCAGTTTGGACAGCCAACAAAACTTCATGGGCCTCGCGGTCTTCGGGCTTTATGTAATGAATATCGCAAGTGGCAATTAAAGGAATTTTTAATTCTTTTGCTAGCTTTTTTAAACCCTCATTTACTTTAATTTGTTCCGGGACTTCGGGATGGTCTTGGAGTTCTAAATAGAAATTTTCTTTGCCGAAAATATCAAGGTAAATTTGGGTGGTTTCAATTACCTTTTCCCATGAAGAGGAAAGGATCGCCCGAGGGACTTCGCCCATAATGCAGCTAGTTGCCGCGATCAGGCCATCAGCGTGATCTTTCAAGAGTTCTTTATCAATTCTTGGTTTATAGTAGTGGCCTTCGAGATAGGATTTTGTTACCAAATAAAGTAAATTTTTATATCCTTGTTCATTTTTAGCTAAAAGAATTAAATGATATGGATTAGTATCAATTTTGGGTTGTTTATCGTGCATACCTCTCGGGGAGACATAAGTTTCAACGCCAATAATTGGCTTAATGCCCGCTTCTTTACATTTTTTATAAAACTCAATGACGCCGTACATCGCGCCGTGATCAGTAATCGCTAAAGCATCCATGCCCAATTCTTTGGTACGCGAAACGAGCTCCGGAATCTTCCCGAGACCATCGAGCAGAGAATAATGTGAATGGGTGTGCAGATGGACAAATTTGGACATTTTCGCTCGACCACATCGTATCAATTGACTACTCTTGTTGCAAGGATTATCATTAAGTCAGAAGATATCGACTCAGGGTTTTAACTGATTATTGACATTTTCGATAAAATTTGTTAGAATAATTGGGTATCTGATAAGATTTAATCAGATTTTTGTAGTCGTATTTATATAATTTGGAATTTGGTATTTAGAATTTAGAACTTCCAATCGGAGGTTGGCAATGGCTCATACAAAAGCTAAAGGCACATCGAAATTAGGGAGAGATAGCCGTAGTAAGCGCTTAGGCGTGAAGATTTTTGCTGGCCAAAAAGTCTCGCCAGGCGAGATTATTATCAGACAACGAGGTGCTAAGTATTTTGCCGGCAATAACGTCAAAATCGGGTCTGATGATACCGTCTATGCCAAGACCGCCGGCCGAGTCGCCTTTGAGTATAAAAAAATTAGACATTTTAGTGGGAGATTAAAAGGTAAAACCATTGTCAGCGTAGTTGCGGCTTAAAGAAAGTCTCTTCTCGGAGATTTTCTCTATGCTGTAACGGTCGTACATTACAAGTCGGGTCCAGGAAAGGAGGTGGTGCGTATCGTAGACGTGCGGGCGGGGGGAGTTTCGTACTTCCCCATCGTAGCAGAATCGTGTTGTATGGCACGAGCAAAGTCTTAGCAAGGGAAGGATTGAGATGCGCATCTCCAAGAAGCAACGACTAGTCGAGCAAGCTGGACTGACCGCGGACGAAAAGGCCGCCCTGCATGCGGAGTATCGCGGCGGTAACGGACCGGCCATCGCCTTTGCGCGAGCCGGACTGATGCGGATCTTCGGCACGGACGTCGTCGGGGAGACGCATGAGGCGGTCAGTGCCTTTCTCGGCAGCGGCCAGTGCCCCAAGAAGATGATGGATACGTTCCTCACGCTTCGCAAGGCATATGGCTACGATCCCAGCTTGCAGGTCATCTGACCGAGTCGGTCAGGGGGCAGCCGCCGTCTGGCGGCTGCCCCCCAAACTCTTGCTCCAAATGGAGGCACGGATGAATGGAAACGGTCTGAGAGTCCTGCCGTTCGAGATCATCGCTGGCCTGACTGAGGTCAAGGACACTCCCCGTCGCCCTCCTAATGGAAGCGGAGGGTTGAAGCACTACCACCGGTGTGATCTCGCTGTCAACCTGCCGCCGGCCCTGCACTTCAGCAACCACCATCCAGCGCTGGTGAAATGGTGGCTGGCTGATTGGGGCGATTCCGTTGGGGAGTGTTCGGAAGGCGACTTCGCTGAGGCCCTCGTCAAGGGTACGAACCTCGGCCATGTTTTTGCCGAGACCATCTACCGAATCATAGACCATCTCTCGATGGGGCTCGGCTACGGCTTTGTCAGAATTAGTGAAATGGCCGAGCCAAGGGACGAAGAGGAGGTCAAGGACTCCGACACCCGTATCGTCTATCGGATCTGGATCTTCTACGAGAAGCCGCTGCCGTTTTCGATCGCCGGGTCCGAGAATCTGACGACCGGCTATCTCAACGACATTCTTCTCGACGAGAGGAGGATCGACATCCACACCGCCATCCAGGGGATGGTGGACTATCGGCTTATCCGACCCCGTAACGGCCGAACTTCGCGCCGTAAGCGATCTGGTCAGCGAAAGCTGGCCGCAAACAGTGGCAGGTGACGAACCCATTCGTGGGGACGTGTCACCTGCCACTTCGCGTATTTAAGGGGTTTTTATTGACTTTTCTACCTATTTAAGATATATTTTAGATACCACCACAAATTAAAGGGTGTAATTTTTTAAAATGTTACTGCAAGACTTAACTAAACAATTCGGCAAAAAGAATATCCCTCAAATCAAGCCTGGCGATACTCTCAAGGTTCATTTTAAGATTACTGAAGGAGGCAAAACTCGTATCCAGGTTTTTGAGGGCATTTGCATTGCCAAAAAACACGGCAACTCGTTAGATGGTAGTTTTACTCTTCGCAAGATTTCCAGCGGTATTGGCGTTGAAAGAACTTTTCCGATTCACTCGCCCTTAATTTCTAAAATTGAAAAAGTAAAATCACGCCAAGTGAAACGCGCCAAACTTTATTTTCTTCGTGATCTAGTTGGTAAAAAAGCTAAAAAGGTCCGCGAAAGTAAAGATTACAAGATGTGGGAAGAGGCCTTGTCCGAAGAAGAAATTGCCGAAATTGAAGAACAAAAGAAAGTTGCAGCCGAAGCAAAAGCGCAAAAGAAAGCCAAGGAGAAAGAAGAACTCGAAAAGAAATTTGAAGCGGCTGCCGCTGCTCATGAGCAAGTGGAAGAGCAGGTAGAAAAAGATGACTCTAAAAAACAAGATGCTGGGGAAGAAGGGGGAGAGCCTAGCGTATCAGCATCTGAAAAATAAAGGCTATAGGCTAGTTGGCCAAAATATTAAATTTTTTTGTGGCGAAATCGATCTCTTGATGCAAGACAAAAACACGCTTGTGATTGTTGAGGTTAAAGCCAAAAGTGATGACAGTTTCGGACAGGCGCATGATATGATAACCAATAAAAAAAAGAAAAAACTATTGCAACTAGCTCATACTTTAAACCAAAAATACCCCGACAAATCCATTCGGATCGATGTCGTTGCGATTGACAATGAAAAAATCGAACATCTGGTAAGTGCTGTGGAAGAAAGGTAAAATAAAATTATGGATGAAGATATTCGTGTAAGAATTGCGCCCAGTCCAACCGGCCCATTACATATTGGCACGGCCCATACGGCTTTATTTAACTGGCTTTTTGCGCGGCAAAAAGGTGGTAAATTTATTTTGCGAATTGAGGACACCGATAAAGAGCGCTCTAAAGAAGAATATATTACTGATATTACGGATTGCCTTTCGTGGCTTGGGATTGATTGGGATGAAGGCCCAGAGCGACATGAGCCTTACGGGCCTTACAAACAAAGCGAACGTCTTGCTATCTATCAAAAACACGCCCAAGAACTTATTGACCAAAAGAAAGCGTACCATTGTTATTGTACGAACGAAGAACTTGAGAAAGAACGTCAAGAGCAAGAATCAAAAAAACAACCGCCAAAATATTCCGGCCGCTGTCGTGAGCTTCCCCCCGAAGAAATCGACAAAATAAAAAAAGAAGGTCATAAACCCTGCATTCGTTTTATAATTGAACCCAAAAAAATTAAATTTAAAGATTTGGTTAAAGGCGAAGTTGAATTCGATACCGCGCTTTTTGGCGATTTTGTGATTCTAAAATCTGATGGTCTGCCAACTTTTATGTTCGCCGGTGCTGTAGACGATTCTTTGATGAAGATCACCCATGTCATCCGTGGCGAAGATCATCTTTCTAACACGCCACGACAAATATTGCTTTTAGACGCTTTGGATTTTGCTACGCCGGAATATGGCCATTTACCTTTAATTTTAAATCCTGATCGGACCAAACTTTCTAAACGCAAGAATCCCACCTCAATCACCGCTGACTTTAGAAACAAAGGTTATCTTCCCGAAGCAATGGTTAATTTTATTGTCTTAATGGGTTGGGCTTCAAAAACAGGTGAGGAAATTTGGACGCTTACAGATTTAATTAATGAATTCGACTTTGATGCAGTTGGCAAAAGCCCATCGATTTTTGATCAACAAAAATTAGATTGGTTTAACGGATATTATATTCGAAAACTACCGATCGGCGAACTGGCAAGGCTTGCTCTGCCATTTTTGCGAGGAAGCGGTCTAGAAAATGAGAAAGAGAAATTACTTGTCGCTCTTTCGTTGGTCCAAGAAAGAATAAAAGTAATTTCTGAAGTGCCAGATTTAATCGACTTTTTCTTTAAAGCGCCCCAAGGATTTAGAAACATTTTAGTTGCCAAAGGATCAACGCCGGAAAAAACAAAGAAAGCATTAGAGAAAGCCCTAGAGCATCTCGAAAAAGAAGATGATTTCGGCCGCGATTCTTTGGAACACCTCTTGCGCGCCGTCGCCAAAAAGTATGACTTAAATGCTGGAGAGGTTCTCTGGCCGATTCGGGTGGCGCTTACAGGGAAAGACGCCTCGCCAGGGGCGTTTGAAGTTTTGGAGGCGCTCGGCAAAGAGGAATCCTTAAAGCGTATCAGAGCAGCTTTAGATATGTTAAAATAAAATTAAGCATCTCGCCTCGGGTCGCCCCCTCGGCGAAATTTAGTATTGGATTTATGAAAAAAATAAAGGTTTTAGAAATTATTGGTGATGCAACTTTAGCTGGAGCACCGCGGCATCTTTTAAGTGTGTTAGAAAATTTAGATACGAAGAAATTTGCTTTATTTTTAATTTGCCCACCAGGGCCTTTGGCAGGAGAAGTAAGAAGCTTAAAAAGATCAGTTGATATTGAAATTGTGCCGATGAGATCGAAGCTAGACTTCACTAGCATTAAGGAAATTAGGTCTAACATTAAAAATATTAAACCAGATATTATCCATATCCACGGAACCCGAGGCGGGATTTTGGGGAGATTGGCAACGATCGGTCTAAAATATCCGGTTATTTATACGGAACATCTTTGGACGAAAGATTATCAATTACGTAGCCGAATTTCTCATCATTTACAACTCGTTGGTCTCTGGTTTCTGGATATGTTTACCACGCTAACAATCGCGGTTTCGCAGGCAGTCAAAGACTTTCTGATCGAAAGCCAAATCACCAGACCAGAAAAAGTTTTAGTCATTTATAACGGTACAGAGTCACCGAAGAAAAAAGCGAAGCCTTTTGAAGACAAAAATACTCTTATTGCTTCAATCGGGACTTTAAACGAACAAAAGGGTATGCAATATCTAATCCAAGCCATGCCCAAGGTATTAAGAGAATTTCCCGATTCAGAATTAATTATTATAGGCCAAGGGCCATATAAGACCGAATTGGAAAAATTAATTAAAAAGATGAAGCTTTCTTCCAAAATTAAGTTGACAGGATTTGTGAAAGATGTTTACGATGAGCTACAGCACGTTGATGTATATGTTCAGCCATCAGTTTCCGAAAGTTTTGGGCTAGCAATTTTACAAGCCATGAGTATGGGGCTACCGATTGTGGCCACAAATACTGGCGGTATTCCTGAAGTCGTCACCTCCGGGAAAACCGGCATTTTAGTCGAAGCGAAAAAGCCAGAAGCCTTAACCGATGGTTTATTGGAATTAATTAGAGATCATGAGAAAGCCAAAAGAATGGGCAAGCTTGGTGCTGAGGATGCGAGAATTAAATTTAATCTCAAAGACATGATGATAGATTTGGAGACCGTCTATGTCAATATGGCTGAAGCGCGCTCGAAGCCTTAATCTGCTTAGGAAAACTTTAGGATTCGGCAGTATTTTTGCGGCAATCAAATTCGACCTCTCGCTTGACCGCGCCGCCAAAGTGAATTTTAAAAAAGCCCTCGTTCTCTCACCGCACCCGGATGATGATTGTTTTGCCCTCGGTGGGACAATTAAAAAAATGACCACCGCTGGGGCCGAAGTAACTGTTGTTTATTTTACTGATGGCGCTGGCGGCGTCCCTGAGGAAAGCGGGCAAAAGTATGACAAGAATTTAATTGAAAAAAGGAAAATTGAAACAAAAAATGCGGCGAAAATATTAGGAATTAAAGAGACAATTTTTTGGGGCTATAAAGACGGCAAGTTAGCTGCCGGACATTCAGCCGCCCAAGCCTTAAAAGATCTAATCGAAAAAGCCCAGCCCGAAATTATCTTTTTGCCCTCCTTTTTGGATAATCATCCGGACCATCGGGCGACCAATGAGATTTTTATTAACGCAGTTAATGCTCTAGAAAAACAAGAGTTTGAAATCTGGGCCTATGAAGTTTGGGCGCCGATTTTTATCAATAGACTTGTCGATATTACTTTATACATTAAGACTAAAGAGGAGGCAATTCAGGCGCATGGCTCGCAACTAGAAGCCCGTCGTTATGACAAAGCGGCTGTGGGTCTAGCTCAATATCGCGGAGAAGTCAATAACATTCGAGGGTACGCTGAAGGATTTTTTGCCGCGCCATTTAACTTATACAAAGAGCTTTATGAAAAAAGTTAAATCGGGAATTAATTTAATTGTCACTGATTTCGCTTCCCACCTGGGGAAAAAAATCGCCAGGAATCCCCAATTTAATGTTCTTTTCCTGGGCAAAAATCGTGAAGAAAGTCGCATTTTTCCTGACGGCGAAGTTTATGTGAAACTTCCTTTAGAAAAATTGTCCGGTCGAGTAATTGTCTTGCATGCTGGTGCACCTAAACCCAATGAAGGCCTAATTGAGCTCGAAATTATTTTGGCGATTTTAAAACAGGCCGAGATTTCTCCCGAAGTTGTCTTCAGCTATTTTCCTTACGCGATGCAGGATAAAGTTTTTCAATATGGTGAAACTGACTTTGCCTTCGATTGTATAGAGAAATTAATAAATTTTTATCACGTCAAAAAAATCCATATTATTGATCCTCACTTTGTGATACCGAAAACCCTTTCATCTGTAAGAGGAATACCTGTAACTAATTTATTATTAGAAAAAGCTAAAAAAGATTTTCAAGATATTATCTTTCTTGCACCAGACCAAGGAAGTGCCATACGAACGGGGCTATTAGGCCTAAAGAAGAAAAGGCTCGATTCTTATCGCATTGAATTCGAAATCGATGAAAAAATTAAAGAGAAAATCAAAGGCAAAACCGTGGCGATTGTCGACGATATTTTAGAAACTGGTGGTACTTTGCTTAAAATATATGATCATCTCAAGGCTTGTGGCGCGAAGAAAATTGTTGCAATTGTAACACACGCGGTTTTAAAAGAGGGGATTGAAAAAGTCCGAGCTAAATTTAATAAGCTCATATTTACAAATTCAATTGATCAAGCAGGGGCGACAGTGGATATCAGTAGTTTAATTATCGCAAATATTGTAAATTTAAGAAAGAAGGGGTAAAATACGGAAATATTGGGGAGTGGTGTAGCGGTAACACGTCTGCCCCTGGAGCAGAAGTTCGTAGGTTCCCAGCCAAAGGCTGGTCCGCCTGTGGCGGAGAATCCAAGCTAAAAAATATGTATACTGTGTATGTAATAAAAAGCTTATCGCATGGTAATAGGTACATAGGAAGTACTGACAATCCTGCCAGAAGGATCAAGGAACATAATCTTGGCAAATGTAGATATACAAAAGGAAGAATGCCTTGGCGTCTCATATATCAAGAAAACTGCTCTAGCCGAGGTGAAGCCATGCAGAGAGAAAAATTCCTCAAAACAGGCAAGGGTAGAGAGTTTTTAGATAAATTATTATCTAAGTAAATGATGCGGGGTCGTCTAGCGGTAGGACATCTGCCTCTGGAGCAGAAGGTCGAAGGTTCGAATCCTTCCCCCGCAGCCACATTACTAAGTCGTAGGTTCCCAGCCAAAGGCTGGTCCGCCTGTGGCGGAGAATCCAAGCCCCGGAGCCAAAAATAAAGGAGGCTTTGATGCATCCAACCCCAAGAATTTTAATGGTTATCGCGCAAAGAGGTTATCGTGATGAAGAGTATGAAGACCCAAAAATTGTTTTCGAAGGTCATGGGTTTAAAGTAACGACCGCTTCACAGCGGAAAGGGGAATGCCTAGGCAAATTGGGTGGTCGTGCTTGGGCTGATATCGCGATTCACGAGGTTAACCCCCACGATTATAAGACAATCGTTTTTGTCGGCGGTCCGGGTTGTGCTCAGCTTCTCCATGATCATGAAGTTTTATTTCTAGCCAAAGATGCCTATCAATCAGGCAAAGTCGTGGCCGCGATTTGCATGGCGCCATCGATTTTGGCTAACGCCGGATTATTGGAGGGTAAGAGGGCGACTTCTTTCAGCGGAGAAAAAGAGAATTTAGAAAAAAATGGCGCAACTTTTACTGGTAACCGTGTCGAAATTGATGGTCAAATTATTACGGCCACCGGCCCCGAAGCCGTTTCAGATTTTGCCGATGCAATTTCTAAAGCAATGGTTGAATAAATATGGCGTGTTCGTCTAGCGGCCTAGGACATAGGCTTCTCAGGCCTAAAACACGGGTTCGACTCCCGTACACGCTACCAGTTGACAATAAATTATTATATATGATATTCTAAATTTACGATGAAACATCTTCGCTCCCAGCCAGAGGCTGGTGGGCCTTTGGCCCAAAACTTAGTCTGGTGGGCGCCTTCCTTCTACGGGAGGCAAGTTTGAGTTGAGATACAGCCAATAGCTAATGGCTAGTAGCTAAGAGCCAAATGCATGCCTCCCGTCGGGAGGCTTTTTTGTATATATAGGAGGAGACGGATGGCTAAATCGTCGAAGCTCAAGAACCATCTCAAGTTCCGCCGCAACGGTCGCCGGCCCAGAACAAAGAAGAAAGGAGGGAAGCGAGCGATGAGCCAGCAGGAAGTTTCGAATGAGGGAGGCAAAGGCGAAGTCATCGGCCGATGCAACGCTGTCAAAGGTTGCAATCAGCCGGTAAGGAGGAAAACACGAACTAGTGCTGGCTGGGGAGCCAGCGCCAGAGAGGAGTACGTCTGTGATGCGGGCCATTCCCAGCGTCGTTCCGGCACCATCCTCTCGTAGCACATACCGACTATCGAGTCGGTCAACCAGGGCCCCGCCGCGGCGGGGCCCTTTCTCAATGATGAGAATTTGCTATACTATAGTATATGGGAAATCATTCTCTTTTTTACTTAGTCGTAACCGCCGGATTATTAGATAGCTTCAATCCTTGTGCGATTGCTATTTTATTAATTTTTATTGCTTTGATGTTTACGCTGCAAAAATCGCGGCGGGTGATTATTGTTCTGGGTCTGACCTACATTATCGCGATTTATCTGACATATTTGGGCGTAGGCGTTGGGCTCTTGAGGGCGATCAATTTATTTAATATTCCTCAATATTTTACCGAAGCTGTTGGATGGATTCTTATTATCTGGGCTCTGTGGGGTTTTAAAGATTACTTTTTTCCAAAACTTCCTTTGAGGCTCTCTACTAGCATTAGATCGCGTCAATTAATCGCCAAATGGGCGGAAAAATTTAGCATCCCTGCCACTTTAGTCATGGGTTTTTTTGTTTCGATTTTTGGTTTTCCTTGCACTGGAGGAATATATTTAGCGACACTGGCTTTGCTTCATGCGAAAGAAACATATTTAAAAGGGGTTGGCTATTTATTGATTTATAATTTAATGTTTGTGGTGCCTTTGATTGTTATTTTTCTTGGGGCGACAAACCGTTTCGTCATTGAAAAAGTTATTAATTTTAATGAGAAAAACGGACCATTATTCAGATTGATAATGTCAATTGTGGTTTTAGGCATGGGGCTTGTGTTGGTTTTTTATCTAGCGAGATGATAAAATAAAAGAGTGAAAGGTATAATAATGGCAAAAACAATTCAAGTTGACCAGGCAAAATGTATTGGTTGCGGTCTTTGCGTTTCAAGTTGCGGCGATGTTTTTGAGCTTGATGAAAATGGCAAATCGCGCGTCAAAGACGCCAAGCTTTGTGAAAAAGCCGGTTGTTGCCAGCAGGCTCTCGATAATTGTCCGGCTAAAGCAATTAGCTGGAGTGAGAGCAATTAAAAATTTATAATTTGATGAGGTTGATATGAACGATTGCATTATCATCGGCGCTGGGCCAGCAGGGCTGACCGCGGCAATATATTTAATTCGAAAAAAGGTAAAAATTGTTGTTTTAACAGAGGATGTCGGCGGTCAGATTAAAGATGGTCCCTTAATTGAAAATTACCCCGCCATCGAAAAAATTACCGGGCCAGAGTGGGCTAAGAAGACCGAAAAGCAAGCGGAAAAACTCGGGGTGGAATTTAAGCTGAATGATAAGGTCAAAAAAATCAGCCAACTTGATAAGAATTTTGAAGTCGAAACCGAGTCCGGCGAGAAATATCAAGCGAAATCAGTGTTAATTGCTTCAGGCAAAACGGCGCGGAAACTCGGCATTCCTGGCGAAAAAGAGTTTGAAGGCAAAGGAATTAGTATTTGTGTCACTTGCGATGGACCCTTGTTTGCCGGCAAAGACGTAGCCGTTATTGGGGGTGGTAATTCAGCGATTTCCGCGGCACAAGAATTAGAAAAATATGCTAATAAAGTGTATGTGTTAAATTTGGGCGCAGAGTTAATTGGTGAAGAAGTAAGAATCGAACAACTCAAAAAATCACCTAAAGTAGAAATTATCGGTCAAGCAAAAACCATTGCCATCTTGGGTGAACAATTTGTAGAGCGCTTAAAATACAAAGATCTTACTACCTCAGGAGAGAAGGAGATTGCGGTTTCCGGAATTTTCCGCGAGATTGGCTGGGAGCCGTCAACGGGGTATTTAGAGGGTTTCGTTGAGCTCACCCCGACCAAAGAAGTAAAAATTGCGAGTAAAACATGCAACAATAGTACTAATATTCCTGGTGTTTTTGCAGCCGGCGATGTGACTGAAGTTTCACAAAAGCAACTTGTGATCGCTGCTGGCGAAGGCGCCAAGGCCGCCTTGAGTGCGTGGAATTATATTACAAAATAATTATTTAATTGGTTCGCTTTGAGGATTCGGATTTTCTTTGTAGGTCGCGGCCGATTTAACAATATCTAAAATCATTTTTGGTTCGTATTGAGCTTTGACTAAATAGCCGGCAGCGCCTAAGCTTTTGACTTTATCGCCGGAACTTTCTGCTGGGAGATTAGTCAAGAGAAAAACAGGAATTTGTTTTAACTCGGGATCAGCTTTGATGTCTTTTAAGACATCAAAGCCATTATAGCGAGGCATAATAATATCCAAAAAAATAACATCGGGTTTTTGTTCTCTGGCAATTTTAATCCCCGCCTGTCCGTCAGTCGCCTGTAGCGCTTCGATTCCTCCCCCCTTTAGATATTCGCTATACATTTTCAAGACCCCTTTTTCGTCATCAATGATTAAGACTTTCATTTTGTCCCTTTCTAACTTAGATTACATTGCTGGTATTTTAAAAGAAAAAGTTGCGCCTTGGCCATCGGGATTGTTTTTCGCCCAAATTTGACCGCCATGTTTTTCTATTATAATTCTTGAAATATAAAGGCCGAGCCCCGTGCCCTTATTGTCTAACTCAAGAATATTTTTTCCTCTAAAGAATGGCTGGAAGAGCTTTTCAAAATCAGCCTGATCGATGCCAACGCCCTGATCAATTATTTCTACCACTTGACCATCTTTGGCGGCGGAAGTTCTTATTGTTACATCGGTCTTAGTATATTTTATGGCATTATCTAATAAATTCAACATCACTTGGCGAATTTTATTTGGATCAATATTAATCGGGGACAAATCACCTTTCTCGACTTTTATTTTAATATTATTATTTTGTTTTGATTTACAAAGCGAGTCAACAGAGCCTTGGACAATGTCATTAATACGACTAAATTTTTTATCCAAGGTGAATGTACCCGCTTGAATTCGGGAGACCGATAGCAATTCATTGACTAAGTCGACCATTCGAACGGAATTAGTATGTATTTCTGAGACAGCATCCTTTTGCTTGGATGTCAGCTTACCCAAAGTGCCGTCGTTTAGCATTGAAACGAACCCTCTAATTATAGAAAGCGGCGTATAAAGCTGGTGCGAAGTTAAAGATAAAAATTCTTTTTGGCGCTCCGCCTCGAGTTCGAGGGATTTTTGTTTTAAAATCGATTCTTCTTTAGCACTGCGCTCTTGCCTAATCTGGATTGCCAGCATCCGGCAGAAGATCGTAATAAAAAGAATAATAATTATTTGCCAAACGCCGGAAAAATATTGATTTCTCTCTGGCAGTAGACTTTGGGAGCTTAAAAATATTTCGAAAACGACAAACAAAGAGGCAATCGTGGCAATTAAGAGGGCGTTAATAAATTCCAGTTCAAGCGCGGCGGCGGCGATTGGTAAAAAATACAAAGCAAAGAAATACTGGCCATAATCTTTCAAGAGGTGAATTAAAACGCCGATTAAAACCACGTCGGCGATGATTTTTAAATAAATCCGTCTTGGGCGAGCGAAATATTTATAAATAACGAGATAATAGAGGAGCGCAAATGAAGCAATGCCGCCAATTAAAATATAAACAGAATCATTATCAAGTAATTTTACTGGCAAGAAACGAACGCCAAAAATGACAATGATAATGACAACCCAGGTAGCGATTTCAACAATTTTTTCTGTACGGTTGCGCATATTTTTATTATACTTTTAGTTTGGAAATTTAAAAAGGTGGGGTATAATATAAATCCAGTGGGGTGCACATCTTATGAAAGGGGGCGAGTCAATGAGACGACGCCTGCTGTTGGTCTTCTGGCTCGCAATCCTTGCGAGCATATCGACCCTCGTTTGGGCAGAGTGGCGTCATGGGACAGTCCATGGCCATTCGCTCAACTCTGACGGCACGCGCACAGCTTCGCAAGTCATCGGGAAGGCTAAAGCAACTGGTGATGAGTTTCTCATCCAGACCGATCACTACGATGTGCTCGTTAAAGCGCCGACCAAAGCGCTTGACGAATGGCATATGAAGGTTTATCGGGATGGATTCACCACTAACAAGCTCGTTTGTCTTGTTGGTGCCGAGTTTGCGGCCCGGCACGGCAAGTCAAACGCGCACATCCTCGGCTTTGGCCCAGAGATTAGAGCCGATGACATTCTTAGCAAGCTCAACGGCAAACAGGGCGTTCAGCAACAGCTCATCGATCGTCTCGAGGAACTGGGTTTTCTGGCCGTTGCCGCCCATCCAAGCCAGCAAAGCACGACCAATCATCTCTTCGATTGGGGAAACGCCAGAGGGTTGGATGGCGTGGAGTTCTTCAACGATGGGTCAGCCGAAGGATACCAAAAGACGCTCGCCCAGTATCTTGCCTTGATCAGCAGGGGCGAGAGTCTGTTTGTGACTGCTGGTTGCGATCAACACACTCCGGCTGACCCGGATGATAAGGAGCGCTGGACGCGCAAAACCTATGTCTGGATCGATGGGCCGTTGACCAAAGAGAGCCTACTTGAGGCCCTCCGCCATGGTCAGACTTACGCGGCGCAATATGGTGTCAGACTGACCGAGATCAATCATATCCCCGCCCGAGGCTCCCAAGTCGTGGATCGCCCCGTCATCAGCTTCCGGCTGGAATTCGGCAGACCGCTTCGGCAGGCCAAGCTGATTCGTCTTTATCGTGACGGAATGGCGGTTCTTGAGGTCATCTGCGATGCTGGTCAGTCTAGTGTGAGTTACACCTTCGATGACAAAACCGCACCCAAGGGCCAGCACAGCTACATCCTTGAGGTTAAGGGAGCCCTGATCACTTCGTCGATTCACTTATCGGTGAGGGCCGAGACGACTGAACCGGCCGGCACGAACAAGATTCCCTCGGGGGAAAATGATGCCGGTACTGCTTTTCCGCTTCTTATCGGCAAAAAGTATAACGAGGTAATGGGAATAATCGGCGAGCCCAAACTACCGCCGAACAGCTCCTTTTCTGCGTTCGTTTCTACCAGGAAGTACTATCCGCCCTACGATCTGACAGTGGACTTTTCGGGAGGCAGAGATGAGCCTCAAGCCAGCCAGGCCCGACTGACGGTTTATGGCGATGACCCCCAGCCCGATTGGCGCAAAGCCGATGCGGTTCTCCCGCAGAGCCTTCTCGAAGCTAGACCTTCCTCAATGCTCCTCTTCGAGAACTCTAAGCGGCTGGAAATCACTTGGCAGCTCAACGGCGCCACCTATGCCATCGCGGTGCTCGATCCATCTGGGCAGCTCTGGTCGCGGATCAAAGTAAACGGTCGGGTCAGCTACAAGCTCCGCGGCAACTGGAAGGCGTATCCACTCAAGGCCTTCTGGCAAATGAGCGAAAAACAAGATGGCCCCCTCTGGGAGATGGGAGGGATGGCCGTTGAGTTCTAGAGCACTTATCGTGGCCACTGCCTGTCGACAGTGGCCACTCGCATTTTAAGGGCTTAATCTTTTCACATCGCGAGGGAACAAAACCGCTTCTTTAACACTATTTAGTCCTAATAATAATTGTATTAATCTTTCAGAGCCAATGGCCCAGCCGCCATGAGGGGGCATGGCATATTTAAATGTATTTAAATAAAATTCTAGCCCCTTTTCTTTGACGCCCTTCTTTTTCATATTCTCAATCAGCATCTTATAATCATGAATTCTTTGCGAACCGGTGACAATTTCCACCCCGCGAAAAAGCAAATCAAAACCAAAAGTCGCTTCTTTGTCCTCGGGATCTGGCATCGTATAAAATGGCCGATGCGCCCAAGGGTAATGGGTGATGAAAATAAAATCGCTTTTGAATTCCTCTTGAGCATAGCGGCAAGCCAACCGTTCAGCTTCAGGATCGATATCCGTTTCTTTCGGAATTTCATAATTGTATTTTTCTTTGATAATCTTTTTTAATTCAGAAAGTTTAATATAGGGAATTTCTTCAGGCACTTCTGGTACTTGAAGATTATAAGCATCAAAATATTTTTGCCCTTTTTCTTTAAGATGCTTGAACATTTTGACAAAAACATGATTTAGCATCTTGGTTACATCTTGATAGTTTTCAATAAAGCCCATTTCGGCATCTAAGGAAATATATTCATTAACATGCCGCGTCGTAAAATGCGGTTCGGCCCGAAACACCGGCCCAATCTCAAAAACCCGCTCAAATACGCCGACCATAATTTGTTTATAAAGCTGCGGACTTTGTGCCAAAAAAGCATCTTTTTCGAAATATTTAATTTTAAAGAAGTTTGCCCCGCCCTCTGAAGCCGCTTCCAAAATCTTGGGGGTTTTGATTTCTGTAAAACCTTCCTCGCGCATAATTTTTTCGTAAGCTTCAAGGAGAAAATCGTTTATTTTAAAAATCGCTTGGATTTTTGGATGTCGCAAGGAAACTGGCCGTTGGTCTAAGAGTGTCGAAAGTTGCAAATCGAACTTCGTTTTTGCAAGGTCCAAAGGCAAATCTTCGGTCAATTTGGCAATAATTTCCACTTTTTCACCGGCGATTTCCAAACCGCCTTTAGCCCGAGTGTCCTCGCGTGGGGTGCCTGTAACCATCACCGCCTCACCCATTTTCGCCGGAAAATCTTTTTCCCAAACCGTCTGAATTTGGCCAGAATAGTCTTGAACTAAAGCAAAAGTAATCCCACCCATTTCGCGAAGGTTAATTATCCTACCTAAGATCGTTACTTCTTTGCCGATGTGTTTTTCAATATCCTTTATTAATACTCGTTCCATTTTTCCCTCCGCTCCTGATTTTAGATCAGGAAGTCCTCAGAAGTCTGCACTGAAAGTACACTACGTAGTAGGTTTTTCAGTAAAGACGTAGGATGGATAAATTAAATTTTATTCTACAAATAGCATAACTGAATATCTCTCATTTCTCAAGACATCATTCTTAACTATTGATTTTTCTATTTTCTCGGAGTATAATTTAGCCAGTTTCAGACCAAGCGGAAGAGGTGAGAACGATGAGGCTCACAGTTTCTCTAGCCATCGTCTTAGCGCTGGCAATGGGCGGGGTCGTTGCCTACGAGTACCAACGGGTGCCGATCAAGTCGCATGTCGTGGTGACTTGTTCTGACCCGAAACACAAGGGCAACACGGTCATCCGCGATGAGATCGTGCCGCTAACAGTACCTCGCAAAGATCGCTCCGGGTTGCTCGAGCACAGTTGGAGCTCGGTTTGCGACACCTGCAAGGCACGGAACGAAGCCGAAGCCAAGGCTGAGCAGGCCAAGCGCGAGCGTGAGGAACGGGCGGCGAGAGAGAGGGAAGAGGCGGAGAAGATCTTCGAGAACCTCGAGGTAAAGCTTGGAGATCAAGAGATAAGTCTCCTTCCCGGACACGAGATCAGGCCCGGAATCATTGTGAAGAACAGAGGCCAAGAACCGATCAGCGACTTGAGGTTTGCTCTCAAGGACGATGACAAATGTCTCGACTTTGCGGCGCCAGATTGGCATGCTTTCGGCTTGGACCAGCAGGATGTGCTGGCCAAGGAGGAAAGCAATAGGCGACAGATCAAGGTTCTGCGGAAAGCTTATGATGACCTTCTCAGTCGGGGCGTACCTATCTGCGTTGGTGACACTCCTGTTTACAGCCGTGATCGCATCATTACACGCTTAAGGCCCTATGGGGTCCATGACCCTTATAGAGCCTACACAGAGGATGTTGGCAGGTTCGGGGGCGGTGTTTTGCTTGAAAAACCTTTCGTGCCCGCCTCGGGTGTGGGTGACTGGCCACCGGAGTGGATCATAAGTCTTTACCCATATCTCATCCTCCGAGCGGATTTAGCTGGTGGCCAAGACAAACACTTCTCACAGTACCTAATCTACCAAGGAGTGCGTCACTATGTCGGTACCGTCACCATCCACGTGATGTATTCCGAGCCTCCGGAGCCTGTCGTAGAGAAAACTGCCACGTCATATGACTGTGCCAGGAACCTCAACGACGCTCGTGGCAGCGCCGCTTACGACAATATCATGGAAGGACACTATGCGTCTTTGGCTAAGCTGAAGAAGATCGTATCCATGAAGTGTCCCGTCACCGGACAGGCCTATGTCTACAACCGAAGCACCGGCAAGGTGTCCTGCCCCAGCCACAAGGACAACTAGGTGGCTCCTGTGGTGAACGGCTCACCCCGTGAGCCGTTGAGGGGCTTCGCCATCATCCGACGGCGCCGCCAACAGGCGGCGCTAGCAAGGATAGCAATCGACGGCTTGCCGTGTTCTACGGCAAGCCGTTCCTGTTTTTATTAATTAATCATTGTTTTCTATATGATTTTGCTGTAAAATATTGGCAGCTCAAAGCGAGGAGAGTTTGAATGTATTGTCCAAGCTGTCGGGCGAAGTATAACGCCATTCCGCAAACTGGCCTTGGCCCGTTGCTTCTCAGCTGTGCGGATTGCGGGCTTTCGCTTGTTTATAACCCGGACAACCTCACTACTTCCGAGAAAGCGCGGTTGGAGCGTGAGATCGGAAAGTTGGCTGAGGAAGAGAAGGTAGACTGTCCGGACTGTGGGACCAAGAGCGCAAAAGGTGCTCGTCGGTGTCGAGCTTGCGGCAGGGCCTTTACTGATGCAGAGCGAGGCGAGATCAACGCCGAAAGTTCGAGCCAGTCTCCGGCCAACCAGTCGGCTCCGGTGGGCAGTTTCATCGCTCTCGCCGTTTCGATTCTCGGGATCGTTTTCTTGGGCCAGAAGATCTCGGAGTATGGTAGCAGTATCGGTCAGTTCGCGGTGGCGGTGAGCAAGCAGGCGGCCCAGGAGAAGTTGCACGATCAACTGTTACTAGCTCTGGCGATTGTAGTTGCGGTTACCAGCATCGGGCTGATCATCAACTTCTACAGCAGCCGATCTGGATCGGCCAAGGCGACATCGATCGTGGTCATTTGCCCCGGATGCCGGGGCAGGGTCCCTGACGGGCAGAAGTTCTGTGGCACCTGTGGCGAACGGCTTGTTCCTTGAGCCGTTCAGATCTCGGTCATCATCGCGGCCCCCCACCAGTCTGGTGGGGGGCCGCTTCCCGTTTAATTTGAGTCAAAAATATGCGTTTGACATACAAAATAATCGTTGTGGTATAATTAAAACCTAAATTATATAAAAGGAGGCAAAATGAACTCAGAAGAAAAGCAATTAAAATCAATTATGACGGATACTTTGAAAGAAGTGGTAGTGCCTAGATTAGAAAAAATTGAAGGAAAATTGGGCAAGTTGGAAGAAAGCAATCAAGCAATTATGGGGATGGTAGCTAAAAATTCGGAAGATATTACTGAAATAAAAGAAGGAATAGATGAGGTGAAAGAGGAAACGACAGATATGAAATATGTTGATGAAAGGATAGAAACAAAGCTTGATTCAGCGATTCGTCGCGAAAGCGATTTGTCGGTAAAAACCTCTCAGCTTTCTCGCCGGGTTCTCCGACTCGAGTCCAAAAAAGCTTAAAAATATTAATTTGACATAATTGTCGCATTTGATAAAATTACTTTGGAGATAATATGAAAGTCAAAAATCTAGCTGTATTATTTGAGCAAGAAGAAGACGGCGGTTATTCTGTGTCTGTGCCTTCTTTGCCTGGTTGTTTTTCTCAGGGCGACACTTTTGAGGAAGCTTTAAAAAATATTCGTGAAGCAATTGATTTGTATTTGGAAGATGAAAAAATTCCATGTCGTAACGTTAGAGAATTTATTGTTCCGGTTGAAGTAAATTGTTAGAGGCAAGGTGGGAGAATTTTCACAAATTTCCGCAAAAGATCTCGTAAAAGCCCTTGAAAAAATGGGCTATATTTATATTTCTCAAAAGGGGAGCCACATTAAACTAAGAAAACTTAAGCCAGTCAGAAAAACTGTAATTATTCCCAAGCATAAATTCATTCGGCCGGGGACTCTTAATAATATTCTCAAAGCTGTAGAAATATCAAAAAATCAACTCGAGAAGCTGCTAAAATCTTGATTTTTGATTCTTTTTAATGTACTCTGATGAACAGTCCCGCCAAAGGCGGGACTAGACCACGGATGAGGTGAGAACGATGAAGACGGGAGCAATCGTTGCGATTGTAGTAGGAGGTCTGTTGCTTCTCCTCGCCTTCTGTGTCGGCTTGGCGATCTACGGCAATCAGAAGATCTCCATCGACCAGGAAGTTCGCTACGTCTGCGACGAGCAGGGTCATAAGGGTGATCGAGTCTGGCACAAAGAGACTCGGTCGTCGGTTGAGGTGGCCAGGAACAGAGCCCGTGAAGTGGTCGAGGAGCCTCGGCCATGCCCCGCCTGCGCCAAGAGGGCTAAGGCGGAAGCCGAACGCCGCGAGCGCGAGGCGCGAGTAGCGAGGGAGAGGGAAGAGTTCAAGCGCCGGTATGCGGAGCGGAAGAGGCTGGCTGCTAACTTGATCGGAAGGTGGATGTGGGAGACGGGCATCAACATCGTCATGGTGATCGGCGACGACGGCCGTGGGAGTTTCAGCGGCTCGCCGTTCGATTGGGAGGCAACCGGCGACGGCGAGATCGAGGCAGTCGTGCACTCACGGGTCACGAATTGGGGTGGCAACCAGCCAACGGACTATAAGTTCACTGCCCGGTTCCACAGCGATCCCAACACGCTCTACGTGTATGGCTATGATGCTCTCGGATTCCGTGAAGGTGCTGTCACTCCCTTCAAACGGATGTGAGGGTAGTTCGACACCCAGCGATCATCCGACGGCGCCGCGTAGCAGTGCGGCGCCGTCTTCCATTTTAAGAGGATATATTGGTATAATTAAGGCGGAGCAAATATTTACTACTTGTCTTTTTCAAGAAATATCCGTGTTAGATCAGCAACATTTTTTTCCAAGAGATCAAAATACTTATCCTTGTTCTGGCTCTTAACAAATTTTTCAACAAAATGATCATACTCCCAAAAGAGAAGATGGATTAGCTCGTGCAGAATAATTGAGTTATCTTTATTTGTTTCTTTTGCTGTTATTAGTACCGTAGCTTTCTTATTTTTAAAATCAACTTCAATATCCCCAGATTGGGAATAATCCGTTCTTTTGAAATCAACAAGCTTAATTTTTAAATCCCATTTCTGGAGATTTAAAAACCGTTGCCAATAATCTAAACTTTGATTTAATTTATTTAATCTATTCATAATTAATAAGAATTATATTTTTTTACCATCATGACCACTTCAGGCAAATATTTATTGCGGTATTTTTTTACACCTTGTTCAATAAATCCTACGCTTTTATAAAGTTTTCGCGCTCTTAAATTTTCTGGTCTCGCTTCGACATAAATCTCTTTGTAATTTAATTTTTTTGCGTTTGCTAAAACAAGCGCGATGGCTTTTTTACCAATTCCTCGTCCCCAATATTCTTTTTCGCCAATAACAATTTGAAGCTCGGCTTTAGATTTGGTCATTTGGCAAAGATTGATATGGCCGACTACCCGATTGTCAATTTTTATTAACCAATGATGTGCGCTGGCGTCATTTACCATCTCTTGAACCTGCTTTTTAATTGCTGCATCGGAAAATTTCTCTGGGTTTCCACTCGTCATTGAAATTAATTCTGGGTCATGCCACCATTTAGCAAAATAGTTCCAATCATCAAGTTTTAATGCTCTTAAAATTATTTTCATAGCTTCATTCTTGACCTTCATTTAAGGTTTTGTTTGATATTATCTTTGATTATTCTCAGCCATTTGTCTTTCTCTTCCGATGAGATTTCCTTTAGGTTTTCGCTCTTTTGCCAATGTCCACCATACTTTTTAGCTGCTGCAGTGATTGCTTCATCTATCGAAGAACATTCCCCAATCAATATTGAATTTTCATTGGGGAAGAATTGCCCGATTGTTGGGTCAATTAAAAAAACTTTGCCGTTTTTAATGCTAGCGAGAATATCGTGTGATTTGTTTGTATTGCACACATTGTCACCTTTTAAAATGGCTTGGTGGCTAGATTCATCATTTTCATTTATCCAACTTGCGACTAAACGTGACAATTCACTGCAACAATCTTCTAAGAGAAACACCTTCTCCTGGCGTTTTTCTTCTGGTAAAAGTTCCAGAATCTTTTTTTGAATTTTCTTAATATATTTTTTATCCATTACGTACATTATTTACTTAATCGTTATTAAAATGCAATGCTTTTTAAGCAGAAAACCGGCGCCCCCGTAGATGGGGGCGCCGGATACTACCGAACTACTTGCCCTCCTTTAGGGGTTATTTCTTGGAAGAGGCGTTGAAAGGAAGGACATTGGGGATGGGCGCGGGAAAAATCACGGTCCATCTCCGCCAAGCAGCCGCCGTGGCAGATGTCCGTGTAAGAACACCGCTGGCAGTCAACATGGATTTGGACCGGCTTGATGGTGCGAAGGGAGCGTAGAACGGGGCTCTCTTCCCATATCTCAGCCAAGGTAGCCTGGCGAATATTGCCGGCGACAAAGCACGGCTGGGTTAGATTAGAGCAGGGAAAGACATCACCGTTGGAGGCGATGTAAATCATCTCCTGTCCGGCGCCACAATTAGGCCAGCGGGTTCGATAAGGCAGCCAGGCGTCAAGGTTGTCTTGGGCCAGTTGGGCGAAGCGACTATCTTCCTGGCAGAGCTTCTCCACGGTTTGGTAAAGCTCGTAGAGCTCTACAGGCTTCAAGAGATAGCGATTATCGGCGGCACGGCCGATCAGAACAACATTGGTTAGCACCAACTCCCGTACCCCTAGTTCTAGCGCCAACCGGAATAGGTTAGGTAGATAAGGGAAGTTGTGACGGCAGACTACTGAGTCAAGGGTGACCGGGATGCCGTGGGTGTTCAACAGACGGACTGCGGCAACAGCCGAGGCGAAGGTGCCCGCTCCCCGAATATACTCGTGGATGGCGGGGGATGGTCCGTCTAGGGAAATCGCTACTTCCACTTGGTGTTTAGCCAGCTGTTTGGCGATGGTTGGGGTTAGCAGCAAACCATTCGTAGTTAAGGCGACTTTCTCTCCACAATGACTGAGGGCGGCGATGATGTCGCCGATGTCATGGCGGAGTAGCGGCTCGCCGCCGGTGATGAAGAATTGGGTATCGGGCTGGCCACGTAGTTGAGCTAGCTCATGGGCAATAGCAGAATACTCTTCTGGCGTTAGTTCTGCTTCTTTTCTGGAGTGTTCAGCCCTGATATAGCAATGCCTGCATTCTAAATTGCAGGCTTCGGTGACGGCAAGCGTACAGCGGACATTCTCCCACACAAAAGGAAGACCAGTCATCGTTGTTTCACCTCCGGGTGATAGGTTGTAAGGTACCTTTTGTTTTGTTTATGATAACAATAGTCCCTTTATTTGTCAATACCGCGTAGAAGTCCATAACATATTGGATTTTTTAAGCTCGCTTACAAGTCATTTAGATAATATCTCCAATCCCCACCCCAAATTCTACTAAAAATCGACGAGAGAAAAGAATAAAAATCTGGTTGAAAAATAGACAATTTTCGATTACATTAAAGTAGGTCAAGGAAGGTGTTAAATGAATGAAAAATTCTCTCAAGGTTCTGCTGAATTATCACAGCATGATCAAGAAATGCTTCTAAATTCTCAGGAGGAACTCGAAACAAGCATTGATGAAATTTGGTCTGAATTAGATTTAAGGCATTCTCTCCCGAAAACTGAGGAAGAAATTGAGAAATTACCACTAAATCAACTATTTACCGAATCATCCATTCCGGAGAATTTTTGGCAAAATATATCAGAAGAAATGGAACAAAAAATTCGTGGTATTTATCTTCAAAGAACTAAACGAGGCATCTCCACTCCTCCTAAAATCGGTAGAGTGTTAGAACTTACCGCAATGAAGTCTGAGGAATTATTAAAAAACGTTGATCAACAACGTACATTTCTAAATGTTTTGGAAGAATACGTAGAAGAAAGAACTCATCCCCGAAGACATTTACCTATTGATAATTATCTAGAAGGGTTTTTTAGAGATAAACCTTTTACATTAGTAGATTTGGGATGTTCAAAAGGATATATAACCGAGAGATTGGCTAAGAAATTTCCTCAAGCAAAAGTTATTGGCCTGGACTTGTTCTTCCCGCCTGATTTTAGTACCAGTAACAAAAAAGCCAGGTACATTAAAGCTGATTTGTTAGCCGAGCATTTACCTCTCAATCAAGTAGATTGTTTTGTTTGTACGAGCGTCTGGGAGCATCTTGCACCACAAGCAGCAAAACAAACTTTAGAAAAAATGGCTCACAGCCTGAATGAGGGTGGAATAATTATTGAAGGTGTGATCGAAAAAAATAACGGTAAAAGTGGTTATCTGATTCTTCAGAAAAAAGAAGGTCGTCTCAAGCAAATTAATTTCCTCCCCTATAAAGTAAAGAGATGAAAAGTAATCTTTTTAAATTAAATCTGTTTAATTTTTTTATTAGCCTAACTTTTTTAAGTCCAATTATTGTTTTTTTCTACCAGTCACGAGGATTAAACCTTGGTCAAATCTTCACCTTGGAATCGATTTTAATATTTTTCAGTCTGTTAATGGAAATTCCAACAGGCTATTTCGCAGATCGATTTGGCCGTAAAATTTCTATTATTATTGGCAGCTTTTTATTTCTCTTAGAACCGATAATTTTTCTTTTCGCTTGGGGATTTTTACCTTTCGCTATTGCGGCCGCTCTGTACGGCATAGGTACTGCTTTTATCTCTGGTGCCTTGGAAGCTTTTATCTTTGAAGACACTAAAGTCAACAAGAACCAACTATCTATGTTGCGAGCTATGGGTAGTTATGGTGCTGCTGGACTCTTAGGTGCGGCCATTGCACCGATTGTTGGAAGCCTATTGGCAAATAACTTATCAACTAAGGTGTATCTTTTATTGATCTATCTAACAATTGCGGCCAGCCTTATTGGTTGGTTATTCACTTTCCTGATTGAAGAAAAAAATTTATCTGAAAAAAGTTTTATAAAAAGGTATTTGCTCAAAAATTCTCTAAAATTTATTCGAGATAACCCCGCATTAAGAAAGTTAATTATTTTTGAAATTTTGACTAACCCCCTTCTTTTTGTGGCGGTTTACCTGGCACAGCCCTATTTTTTAACAGCCGGTATTAAGGTGACTCTTTTTGGTTTTATTTTTACAACCGGTTTATTACTTGATGCTTTAATCAGAAATTTGGGTTATAAAATCGTCAAAATTTTTGGTTACAAAACCACTTTTTCTTTTACTCTACTTATTCCAGGTATTTTTTACTTATTAATGGCTTATATTTTCAACCCGTTTTGGGCAGCCATTATCTTTATCATAATAAGAGGGTTCTCTGGTCTGCGTGTGCCACTTTTCGCTCAATCTAAGAATATTCTTATTCCGGACTGGAACAGAGCAACAGTGCTATCAGCAATTGCCATGCTTACTGGATTATATGAGGTAATTGCAATATTTATCTTGGGCCAATTAGCTAATATTAGTTTCACTCAACCTTTAAAAATTATCGGCATAGTAATTATAATTAGTTCTTTATTGTTTCTTTTTCTAATAAAAAACCCGCTAAAGGCAAGTCAGGATTTGTCTGCCTAGAGCGGGTGTTCTCATGGTTCATTGCCCAGAATTGGGCATTGGGGGTTGGGGAGGGATAGACCTTCGCCATTGAGGTAAGTGACAGCGGGACACCCTCCGAAACAGATCTCCTGGAAACGACAATTACTGCATTCGACGGGGGATTGAAGCTGGCGAAATGTCTCCAGAAGTGAGGAGTGGTCCCAGATGGTCTTAAAGTCGTCGTGAAGGATATTACCCAGACGCCAATTGGTGTCGGTTAAGAAGTCGCAGGGGTAGAGGTCACCACTAGGAAACAGCGTCACGTGGCGTAAGCCGGCGCTGCACCCTTTTTGGCGGCCGAAGTAAGGCGTGAGCTCGTTCTCTTCTGCAAGGGGCTCACCTGTAAACACGAAGTCAAACCGACACAAGGCGCGGAACTTCATGCCGTATTCCTCGGCAATAGCCGCAGCTTGTCTGGTGTGTTCCATGAAGGTGGGGCGATCGGGGATGTCACTCAATCTTGTACGCATATAGCCGAGGGGAAATGCATGCAAGAGAATGAGGGAATCAACCCCAGCTTTGCCCAGGAAATGGACATACTCCGGCAGAGAGTGAAAGTTGCGGTTGGTCATGACACTGCTAACTTCGATGCGGTAGTCCTTCCGCTTGAGAGTCTGGATGGAGGACCAGATTTGGTCAAAGGCACCAGGTCGCCGCACCATGGCGTCATGGATGACGGGTTGCGAGGAGAGGAGCGAGAAGGTAATATCGACCCCCTGTTGCATTAACCACTCCAGGCGCTCAACGGAACAGCCTGTTCCATTAGTCGAAAGACCAACATCCATGCCGAGTTGATTGAGCCCGTCAACAAAGTACTCGAGGTGGCGGCATAAGGTCGGTTCGCCACCAACGAAGTAGAACTTGAAGGGGCCGATCTGTCGGAGAGTCTGGAGGAGGCGGTCGATGTCGGCCGGTTGCATCTCGTCGTTGACTTGGTGAAGGTGCTGTCCAGCAGAGCAGAATTCGCAGCGTTGGGTGCAGGCGGATGTGGCGAAGTAGTTTACCTCCACTGGCCCACTGAGGATATCAGAACGAGTCACTTGGCTTTGGCGTAGGCGGGAAGTATAGTTAGCCAGCTGATCGGTGGTGGTCAGTATTCCTTCCTTAAGCCAATCTGTCAGTTGTTCCTGAACTGGCTCGACGAGCTCTTCGGGGACTACGGCCAGTAGCTCATCCATTGATAGTCCGGGGTTCTCATCGAGGTATTGGAAAAGCAGAAAAGCGTTACTGTCCAGATAGTAGTACTGGCGTTGCCAATGTTTGCTGAATACCCGGAAGAACCCAATGCCACCGAATGATTCCTCGCGGAAGGAAAAGGTGGGAGCGATTGTTAACAAAGCAGGCACGGTTTATCACCTCCGTGACGTAGATTGAGGCAGGGGCTACCTGGGTAGCCCCTGCCGGTACGGAGTTCCTAGCAGCTGGAGCCGCGAGCATGACAATCGCTCAGCTTGGCCTTCTTCAGCTTCGGAACGCGAGTAAGCCGAAGCTTCTTCATGGCTTCCCTCCTTTCATGGAGTTAAGGTGCTCTCCCACTGGGAGATGGACTAGCCGGCAACTGCGATCCATGGTAAATGGACCACGAAATCGCCATTGCGGCCGATAGTCACTTCCGAACTGTCGAATTCAGAAGTGCCTTTTCAGCCGTAAAGGGGGATTCACTTTTAAAATCAAACAATTAATCTTTTTTCCGGCAGGATTCAAAAAATAAGTTATTTTTTCTTTTGGTTTTTGGCCCAAAATTGCCTTGCCTAATGGACATTCATCGGAAATTTTACCTTTGGCAATATCGGTACTCTGCGAATTGACAATTGTATAAAAATCTCTGAAGCCATCTTCAAACTGTACCAAAACCTCCGATCCAATTTTTACGGTTTGATTTGGATTCATAACAAAAAATGCTTTCTTTAAAGCATTTATAAATGAAAACTGATTACTCCATCCAGACCTGATGGGTACCTGTTGGGTTCTTTTAGATATTTTTCTTTTTGGCGATTTTTTCTAAATAACTAATCCGCCAAGTTACATCATGAATGGCCTCTTTTTTCAAAGCGATGAAAGCATTACGAGAAATATAGCTATAATCAGAAGCTGAGGTAGATTTAAATAAAGGTCCTCGTCCTTCCGATTCTTGTGACATAATCCTCACCGGATATTCTTCAAATCCTAGTTCCCAGAGCATTTGTCCTTCTTCTGCTTGATCAAACGCAAGCATTTTCAAAAGATGGTATTTGAGATTTTGCTTCGTTCGACGATTTGCGTCGCTTTGAGGTTCGAAATATTCAATGGAATTCTGGATAATTTTTCTCAAGGCATCAACCGGTGTTTTTGCCCGGCCATTTTTGATTTCTTGAACAGCGAGCTCGAGTCTCAAAAGGGACGAATTTTCTAATACTTCCTGATTATTGTAATTCTTAAGTGTATTATAAACCTCGTTATCATTAACAACCGAAATCCCCGATGAAATATTATAAACAATGTCACGGACAAAAGTTGAAAACCAATCATAAGCTGGATGAGTTAGGATAATCAGATACGAAAGAGCGTAAGGGATAATTAAACTTTTAATTGTCGGAAATGCAATTCCCATCGAAAAAATAATGACGAAATACAGCATCAGAATTGACATAATAACAAGAGTGGAATAAAGAAAAGTTT
>Ga0315282_10002172_pt1 | contig 36482 bp, 27 predicted proteins | sample YL17G07_20_MG_FD_203693 | JGI IMG/M metagenome (GOLD analysis project Ga0315282, IMG submission 203693) | Sediment microbial communities from Yellowstone Lake, YNP, Wyoming, USA - YL17G07_20 | ecosystem: Environmental > Aquatic > Freshwater > Lake > Sediment | place: USA: Wyoming | collected...
GGCCCCAGCGGAGCCGATGAAGCCCCTTGCCGGGATGCGCGATGCGCCGCCATGTCGGGGCGCAGGGTCTCTTGATTGTCGGCACATCGCGCGTGCCAACCTCACCCCCGGTCCCTCGCTGCGCTCGGGGCCACCCCCTCTCCGCGAGCGGAGAGGGGGTGGCGGCCGAAGGCCGCGGGGGGTGAGGTCGGTGCCGGCGGATGCGCTCGCGTGAGAACGAGAAGACCCCATGTCGGGGCGCACTTCAAAGTGACAACCCCAGAGAGGGCTGGTAGACTGAGGGGTAGAAGTAATAGTGGCACCAGACGGGCGACGCGGAGAGGAGGCGCTCCACGTCCGCCGTGTGCGTAGGTTGCCGGCGCGGTCGTGACGTCGTCGGCTCCGTGTTTGCCTACGCATCGCGCGGACCCGGGGTTTACATCAGGTCTGAGTTCGTACTCCAATCGGCTTAGCTCCAGCCAGGGAGGTGTGTAGGGACAGCATGGTTCGAAAAAAGGGATTCACACTTATCGAGCTCTTGGTGGTTATCGCGATTATCGCGATCCTGGCAGCCATTCTGTTTCCGGTGTTCGCTAAGGCACGGGAGAAGGCTCGCCAGACGTCATGCCTTTCCAACTTCCGGCAGATCGGCCTGGCCTTCATCATGTACGCCCAGGACTACGACGAGATGTTCCCCTCGTATGGCGGTCCCGCAGGTGGGCCCACGGGCGAGTGGTACGACAAGATCCCGCCGTACATGAAGAACGACCAGATCTTCTGGTGTCCTTCGGCGCAGATCTACTGGACCGGCGGCAACCTGTGGTTCAGCCAGTGGGGCCTGAACATGTTCTACATCTCCCCCTGGATGAGCGGCACATTCTCGGGAGGCACCTGCCCGTACTCGGCCGGCCAGAGCCAGGCACGATGGATCTCTCCGGCCAACGCCGTAATGTCGATGGAGTGCGGCTACTGGGCCGGCGGCTACTGGTGGGACCAGGACATAGGCTCGAGCCATATCAATGCACCGACCTACGTCAACTCCGGCACCATCTGCTGGTACGGCCTGTGCTGGTGGTACCCTGACATGAGCCAACCGCAGAACACCTACGGCTGGGGCAAGCCCAGGCACAACGACGGCGCGAACAACTCGTTCGTCGACGGCCATGCCAAGTGGATGAAGCCCCAGAACATGCTCGAGGGCCTCACAGGCACCGGGCCGGGCTCGCGGGGCATCGGCGATAAGAGCCTGTGCATCTGGGACCGCGACTAGGACGGCCTAGACCGCGTGTCGCGCCCGGTCGGTAGTCGCGCTGAGAGACGCGCGTGAAACGAGGTGCAGGTTATGAGACGGTGGCTTGGCTGGCTCGTGTTGGGCGCTATGACGCTATCGCTGTTGGGCGCTGTGTTGAGCGCTGGATGTGGGAAGAAGTACGCGGGAGGGCCGCCCGAAGGCGAGAAGGCTCCCAAGATGGCGCCGAAGATGGGCAAGGTAACAGAAGGAGCCAAATAGCCCCGGCGGCGGCCGGCCACCTAAGCCGGCCGAAGACCGCTCTTGTTTGGGAGGACGCTTATGCGCCGCATCGCCGCGTTACTGATCACGTGCTTGGCCCTAGCGGCCTTGGCCGCGCCCCTGCTCGCCGGCTGCAAGTCGAAGACCTCCGCCGCGCAGGGCGAGACCACGGGCAAGACAGGCATGAAGATCGCAGACAAGAAGCCGCCCTTGGCGCCCAGCGCCCCGAAGTAGGGCGTGCTCGGCCGCGCGGAGCTTGCCCGTCTCGAGCCGCGGCCTCGCAAGCTGTTAGCAGTGATGTGCGTTTGTGCACTGGAGGTGAAGACACAGCATGCCTAAGCCCTTCAGGAGAGGGTTCACTCTTATCGAGCTGCTGGTTGTGATCGCGATCATCGCCATCCTGGCGGCCATCCTGTTTCCGGTGTTCGCTAAGGCTCGGGCGAAGGCCAGGCAGACATCGTGCTTGTCCAACGCGAGGCAGATCTCTACCGCGCTCCTCTCGTACGCCGAAGACTACGACGGTTGCTGGCCTCTGAATGACAACAACGGCGGCGGCATCCTGCCTGACTGGGGTGCCCCGGGCAATGCCCCGAACACGCCCGACGCCATGTGGTCCGGCGCCGCCGGCCCGTACATCAAGAACGAGCAGATATGGGTGTGTCCCGAGGCCGGAAAGCAGAACTTCGCCGCGTACGCTTCGGCCGGAGGCGGGTACGCCTACAACCCCGCTCTCGAGAAGGTGTACCGGGGTTGCTTCACTTGGTACGCCCTGAACTGGTGGCTCATCGACGGAGGAGCCGGCGGTCGCGTGGCCAAGATCGCTCGGCCCGCCGAGGTGCTGGCCCTTCAGGAGTCCGTCTGGGGCGCCGGCGTGGAGATGGACTACCACATCGGCAACACCGCCGTCTGGCCTGACATAGGCGGATGGGGATGGTCGTGGTACATCCACTATGGCGACAAGGCCAGCGGCCCCACCCCGATGACCGGCAAGAACGGGATCTCCAACAGCACGTTCGTGGACGGGCATGCCAAGGCCGTCCGGTTCGCTGACATGGAGACCGACCCGCCGAACTACCTGCACTGGCAGCCGTACTTCTAGGCTCACCAGGGTGTGCGGATCGTCAAGAACGCGCGGCCGGGCAAGATGCCGGCCGCGCGTTTGTCGTACTCGCCACCAGGCTGAGGGGTCCTTCGTCTAGCGCGGTGTCGGTGGGTCCTCCGCCCACACGAACGGCGCCTCGCGCGTGCGGGCGGCGACAGAGCCGCCGGACGCGGGCAGGTCCAGTCCGCGCCACACGAGCTCGAGGCCGGTATCGAAGCACCGCACCCAGACGGAGCGGAACGGCGGGATGGACGCCCGTGTCTCACCGGGCGTGATCTCGCGGTCCGCCACCTTCACGTACCGGCCGAGCTCCTCATCCCACATCCAGCCGTACCCGACTACCGAGTATGAGTCCCACGCCTGCTGCAGCGTGCCGACGAACTCACCTGTCTCAGACCTTCGCACTCGCAGGCTGTCGGTGGACCAGTTCATCGGCCTATCGTACGGGTTGCCCACGAGGGTCCAGCCCGCCCCTAGCGTGACGGCGACCTCCATCGACGGGCTCACGCGGTACCTCGTGTCGAAGAGGGCGCTGACGGGCGACTCGAGGAACACGAACGCGCCGCCCGCCTGCGACAGCCTGTCAACTGGCACCCAGCGCTGCGCCGTCGCGTCCCATGTCTTGAGCTCCGCCGGTGCCGGGCTGAACACCTCACCGGGCAAGGCGTCCACCGGCGAGCCGAGCTGCAGCCAACTCGATCCCGTGCCGGGCCTCAGCGTCACGGCCTGGTCCGGCACGGGAGCCGGTTCGGACTCGCCCGGATCCGGGTCCCACGGGTCTCCGGGGTTGGGCACACCTTCAGCAAGCACGTCGAGAGCCCGGTCGACCTGCAGGAGCCCGTACCCGTAGTCGTGATCGCGCCCCGGGTCGCCCAGATCGACGCACGATCGCTCGAGGATCGCGCGCACCGCCTCCGTGTTGTTGTCCTCGTTGAGACCGTAGGACAGAAGCAGAGCCACCGCGCCTGTGACATGCGGCGCGGCCATAGAGGTGCCCTGCAGGTATACGTAGTCGAAGCCGGAGAGCGATGGAAGCGGAGACGAGATGTCCGCGAACGTCTGCTGCAAGATGCCGTCCGGCTGTCCGTCATGGTCGGAGTCGACGCCGGTGTCCCCGCCGGGGGCGGCGACGTCTACCTCCGGGCCGTGGTCCGAGTAGTGCGCCAGCCGGCGCTCGCGATCGGTCGCGGAGACGCAGATGGTAGTGCTGTAGCCCGCCGGATAGCCGACGTCGCCCGAGTCGTTGCCGGCGGCCGCGACCACCACAACGTTGTGGTCGTACGCGTACTGGCACGCTTCCCGCATCGTGCGGTCGGGCGTCGGGCCCCCGAGGCTCAGGTTGATGGCCCGCGCTCCGTTGTCCACCGCCCATCGTACTCCCGCCGCCACGTCGAAGCTGCTCCCTGAGCCGATGGCGCTGAGGACCTTCACGGGCATGATGGTCACGTTCGGAGCCACTCCGACGCAGCCGAGCCCGTTGTCGGTCGACTGCGCGATAGTGCCGGCCACGTGAGTGCCGTGTCCCTGATCGTCGTTGGGGTGCGAGTCGCTGCTCGCGAAGTCGTAGCCCGGGGCGAAGCGTGTCGCCGCCAGGTCGGGCGCCCGCTCGAAGAGACCACTCGTCTCATATGCGACACCGGTGTCAACGACAGCCACTGTCACGGACGGCGACCCCGGTCCGTAGCGCGCCCAGGCTTCCCGCACACGGATGTCCCGCATGTTCCACTGCGCGGGCAGAAGCGGGTCGTTCACGTCGGGGAAGGAGAGCGGCCAGGCGCTTGCCTCCACGACTAGGTTTGGCTCCGCGTATTCGACCGCGTCGTTACCGGACCACTCGGTCACAAGCGCCAGCAGCGAGGTACCCGCCGGTACGCTCAGAAGCTGCAACAGCCCACCCATGAGCTCCTTGAGCACGTCGGCGTCGGATGCCTGGCGGAGGGTGGCGGCCTGCTCCGGCGTCGTACCGTCCCGGAACCGGACGATCATCTCGCCGGGTCGTATCCAGTCGGAGTACAGCGTGAAGATGGACGGCAGATCGACGGGGCCGGTACTGCGCGAGGGGAGGGGGGGATCACCAACCACCGGCGGAAGCAGTACGCTGCTCCCACACCCCGCGCCGCCTACCAGGGCGGCCGATGCGGCCAGAAGTAGCGCGCAGACAAGGGTCCGCACGGACGGACGGGTCGAGGCCCTTAACATCTCCTACCTCCGATCCCGACAAGCCTACGCGATCGCGGCGGCGCCGTCAGCCCAGCACATGCCGGTGCACGAACCACGCCAGGCCGTCGTCATCACAGCTCGGCGCCACCACGTCCGCGGCGGCGCGTACGGGCTCGGGCGCGTTCCCCATGGCACACCCGAGCCCTGCCCACTCTAGCATAGACTGATCGTTCCAGGCGTCGCCGACTGCGGCGACCCGGTCCCGCGGCACCCCGAGCGCCTCCGCCGCCTTGGCGATGCCCGTCCCCTTGCTCACTGCCTGGTTCATGAACTCAAGGTACTCGGGCACCGTGAGGGTCACGTACAGCCTGTTGCCGTACTCCGACCGGTACACGGACTCAAGCCTCGACATCGTGTCGGGCGGACCGATCATCAGCAGCTTGGTGGGCGAGCTGCCATCGAACCGCCGGAGGTCGCCTACCTCCACCCGCGCGGAGCCGGTGCGTGTGGCGTAGAGGTCGCCCCAGTCGTTGCGGGTGTCGATATAGAGCACGTCGTCGAGGTAGTAGTTGATATGCAGTCCGTGGTCGTAGAAGCGGCGGACGATCTCGGAAGAGAGATCGGCCGGCACCGGCGCATGGAACAGGACGCGGCCGTCGGCGGCGTCGACCACTCGGCCCCCGTTGTACCCGACACACGGGGCTGGCGTGAGCCCGAGCTCCGCGCCCACGCATGTGACAGCCGGTATCATGCGGCCGGATGCGAGGACGACCCGGACCCCTGCCCGGTCGGCGGCTCGCAGCGCCTCCTGGTGTGCCGGAGGCACGTTGTTGCGGGAGTCCAGGAGTGTGCCGTCGATGTCCACGGCGATCATGTCGTACTTGCGCACGTGCTCAACACCCTTCGGCGCCCGCTCGTCGGCGCCCGTCGGCCGGCGACGCCACCGTGTGTCGGACGCCGGGCCTGGCCCGCGGCTCGTCGACACGTGACAGCATCGCCATCGCCAGCACGGTCGCCACGATCGCCGGCGCGAACACCGCCGCGGTTCCCCACGTTCGCACCACTACGCTGCCTAGCACCGGGGCGAGAGCGAACACCGGCTGCACCACAGTGTAGAACACGGCCGTGTACTGCGGCACATTGCCGGGCGGCGGCATGTCAAGGAGCATGTTGTACCTGCACAGCACGATGGCGCTGGACGCGAGGCCGAGCAGCGCGAAGGCCACGTACATGTGGGTGGGCCCGCGCGCCAGAAGCGCCGCGATCGGCGCCCCGAGCGCAAGCGCCAGGGCCAGCATCAGGGGGCGCCGGTTGCCGATCTTGTCGGTCAGCAGGCCGAACGTCGTAGCCCCCACGGACGCGGCTGCCGCCTGGACGCCGGCGAACAACCCGGCCCAGGACTCCGGCGCTCCCAGCGTCCTGATCGCGTGTACGGCGAAAAAGGGCAGGGCGGCGTCGGCGGCCGCGCATGCCACCACCACACCCGTGAACCTCCGAAGCTGCACGTCGGTGCGCAGCAACCTGAGGCTGCGAAGACCGGTTCCAGCCAGGACCGCCGGAGGCCGATCGCTCCGCTTCTCGCGCACCCAGGCCAGGGGCACGAGGCTCAGGACCAGCACGGCGAAACCCACCAGGAAGACGATGGCGTAACCGTCCGGGAAGGAGTGAGCCGCTAGTGTCCTGGTTACCCATACGCCCGCCGGCACGGCCAGCACGGCACTGATGCCGGCGGCCAGGCCCCACAGCTTGCCCCGATAGTTGTGAGGTATGGCTTCGTCCAGTAGAGCGGAGTACGCGGACAGGTTGGCGCCCTCACTGATGGACCTGACCGCCCACGCGGCAAAGAAGAAGGCGAGCAGGGCCTCCGGTCTGCCGCGCGCCAGCAGCGGAGCGGCAACGGCCACGGCCAACATTGGCAGCCGCTCGATCATGCCAACGAACGTCACATATCGGCCTCGACGCCGAAAGCGGCGGACCAGGTTCGGGGCCCACAGCAGAGGGAGCCACACGCCGAACCCGTAGATGCCGCGCAACAGTGACAGCACAAAGGGCGAGTCGGTCAGGTGAAGCAGGAATGCCTGCAGGACAGTGTCCGGGGCCATGATGGCCCAGCCGAGAGGCCAACCCACCGCGTCGGCGAACATGAGCGGGAAGTTCCGCCTGACCCGCTGACGCGAGTATGTCCTGCCCGCCCTTGCCTGTCCGGGAACCCGGTCGCCGCTCAACTTGCCGCCGGCCCTCTGTCGCCCCAAGTGGCACAGCGAGGCATTCTAGCAGACGGCGACCTCCTCCGCGCGGCTTGACGTAAGGCGGGCGACTGCGGAGTCGGCGGCCGGCCTCGCCGGTGCCGCAGGGAAAAACGCCTTGACTCCGTGCGGCGCCGGGACGAGAATCATACTCAAGGTGTGTCAGGTGTGGGGTTGGGACGCTTGGTCCGTGCCCTCGCAACCGTCGGTGCAACCAGCGGCCGAGCTCTACGCCGAACGAGCTCGGCCCCTGTCTGTCAGGGGCCTGAGGATGCGAGGTGATGGTGGCCCCTGTCGCTCTGTCTCTCCTGCTGCCTCTTTGCCCCAAGCGTGTTGGATAGCGCACCGGTCCTGGCAAGGCCCAAGCAACGGGGAAGGTAGGCCGCACTTGCTGGCTTGTGGCGCTGACGCGCCACTACATCCGAAGTGTGGGGGGTGCATTTGCAATGAGAGCGCCACTGAAGTGGGCGCTAGTGCTTTTCGCGATCGCTCTGCTTGTGGGGCAAGCGGCTGCGACCACGTCCTACGTCTTCCAGTACGATCCGACCATCGACGACCCGAGCGCCTTGCTCGACGTCGGGACCACGCCCGGTTGGTGGGGTACCGATGGGCCTAGCCGGGCTTCCCTGGAGCTCGTGCCCTACCCGGTGGTTCTTGGCGGCGACAGCCTCTACTACGGCTATGGCGTCGCGAGCGCGTGGTGGGTCGGCGATCCGGAGAACAGCACCGGATGGCAGTGGACCGACGCACGGCCCGATTACATGTCGGTGTGGATCAAGAACCAGCCCAATCCGGTGTTGTGGAAGGAACTCGTGGTCTGGTTCGAGCCGCACGCGGTAACTCCGCCCGCCCTGTGGGACATGGTGACCCTACAGGTTCCCAACGCCACCGGTGGCACGGACGTCGTCAAGCCTACCGACACCGCTTGGAACAACGACGAGGGCACGGCCTTCATGCGCTGGGCCATCTCTCCGCAACCCGAGTGGGAGCTTCTCACCTTCTGGGACAGCACGCACCCGGAGTGCGACATCTATGTGGGCTTCAACTGCGCGCCCGGCCTGCCGGCTTTCGCGCTGATCGGCGTCGCGCCGGTCGTCGGCATGTTCGTGCGGAGGCGTCGCGGCTGATACGTCTCTCCATCCGAACAGGAAGCCCTGCCCTCGCGGTGGGGCTTCCTGCTGTGTACGGCACCCTATCGGTCCTCGTCGTGACACGCGTCCCGCCAATCGGTTACAGTAGGCGGCCGCGAACGGCAGGAGGCTCGCCGCAAAGCGTGAGGCGAAGGCAGTGAGGAGGATCCCGCGATGATGCGCTCGCTCGAGGCCCACGGCCTGGTCAACACCGGGACCGTGCATCACAACCTGTCCACAGCCGCGCTGTACGAAGCGGTGGTCAGGCGCGGTGAGGGGCAGATCGCGCATCTCGGACCGCTGGTCGTCCGCACCGGACACCACACCGGCCGTTCGCCTAGTGACAAGTTCATCGTTCGCGAGCCATCCTCAGAAGGGCGCATCTGGTGGGGGGCCGTGAACCGCCCCATGGAGCTTGCCGACTACAACCGACTGCGGCTGCGCATGCTCGCCTACCTGCAAGGCAAGGATCTGTACGTACAGGACTGCTTCGCCGGCGCGGACATCGACTATCGCACGTCGATCCGGGTCATCGCTCAGTACGCCTGGCACAGCATCTTCGCTCGCAACATGTTCATCTCGCCGAACGAGCAGGAGCTCGCGACATTCGAGCCTGAGTGGGTTCTGTTGCACGCCCCCGGGTTCCACGCGAGCCCCGACGTCGACGGCACCAACTCCGAGGTCTTCATCGTCGTGAACTTCGCCGAGAAGGCCATCCTGATCGGCGGCACAAACTACGGCGGCGAGATCAAGAAGTCCATCTTCACGATCCTCAACTACAAGCTGCCATCCGAGCGCGTGCTGTCGATGCACTGCTCCGCCAACCTGGGCCGCGACGGGGATTCGGCCATCTTCTTCGGCCTGTCCGGCACCGGCAAGACCACCTTGTCCGCGGACCCCTGCCGGCTTCTGATAGGTGACGATGAGCACGGGTGGGGGATCGACGGCATCTTCAACTTTGAGGGCGGGTGCTACGCCAAGGTCATCAGGCTCAGCAATGAGTCCGAGCCTGAGATCTACCAGTGCACGCGGCGCTTCGGAACCGTGCTCGAGAACGTGATGATCGATGCTCGCACGCGGCGCCTCAACCTCGATGACGACTCGCTCACCGAGAACACCCGAGCCGCGTATCCGATCGGCCACGTGGGGTCCGCGAAGCGCGACGGGCTGGGCCCGCACCCTAGGCACATCGTCATGCTGACCTGCGACGCCTTCGGAATCATGCCGCCCGTGGCCAGGCTCAACCCGGCCGAGGCGGTCTACCACTTCGTGTGCGGCTACACCGCGAAGGTGGCTGGGACGGAGCGCGGCACGGGCAGCGAACCCGAGGCCACCTTCAGCACATGCTTCGGCGCTCCGTTCATGGCACTGCATCCCTCCGTCTACGCCAACCTGCTGCAGTCGAAGATCGCCGAGCACCGGACCGAATGCTGGCTGGTCAACACCGGCTGGCAGGGAGGGCCGTACGGCGTCGGCAACCGGATCTCCATCGAGCTGACGCGCGCTATCGTGAACGCCTGCCTCTCCGGCGCGTTGCGCGATCAACCGTTCGAGCGACACCCGATCCTGGGCCTTGAGGTGCCCACCGGGTGCCCCGGTGTGCCAGCACACCTGCTCCGCCCGCAGGAGTCCTGGCCCGATCCCGCGGCGTACACCGAAGCTGCGAAGACGCTGATGGGGCGCTTCCGAGGGGCGTTCGAGCCGTTCGCGGACCGCGTGCCCAGCGCGATCGCCCAGGCCGGCTTCTAGCCCGCGGCGGTGCAACGGGCTCCCCCCTCATGGGGCAGCCTTTGCGGTATTGCGGTACCAGAGAGATGGCAAGCGCGGGCTCGCAAGCGGTATAATCAGCGCAAAGCGGTCGTCGGTACCGGCGACGGCTCGGTCCGAGCCCGGACCGGCCGGGGAGGTGAGAGGTCTGTTGCGTCGCGTCGTCGTCGTGCCAATTGTTGAGTGCCTGCTCCTGGCCGGGCTCGTGGTTGGGTGCGCCAGGAAGGAGGCGGCGGAGGAAGCGCCGGTACCCGCCGGCACGCCGGCGCCCGCGGCGACGATGGCTTCGGGGCAGGGCCCTGTTCAGACTAGACCGGTGACGGTCGAGGCCTACATCGACAAGAGCGACGAGGCACAGAGCCGCACGGTCGAGGTACTGCAGAGCCTCGGAACCGCCTACAAGGACATGCTTACCCTGCAGACACACGATATCAGCGACGGCGCGGATGGGACGAAGGCCTACAGAGAGGCGGGCCTCCATGCCGAGACCATCAGGGTCGACGGGTCGGAGTTTGTGGAGTTCGATCGCAACGGTACCAAGGTCACGGTAGCCTTCACAAGCCCCGCGGGGTTCAGATGGACCTACCAGGACTTGATCGACGCGGTGGGTGCCGCGTCGCGCGGACAGGCCACCCCCCTTACGGAGGAGGAGGCCCGCGGCAGGATCGAGTCCCGAAAGCTGGACCTGCCGGTGGATGTTGCTGAAACGCGGGAGTCGGGGAAACGCCTCGTCGCATTGAGGATCGGCGATGCCGAGGTCTTCCGGCTAGCGGGCGGAGGCGGTACGGGGTCGGCGCTGAAGCGAGCGCTGCAGGCCAAGAAGGTGCTCGAAGCGGCCTTCGACAACGGGTTCGTCCCGTCCGACATCTCCGCTAGGCGAACCGGGCAGAGCTGGGCCGTGCTGGCCAAGGGCAGGACGGTCGTCGTGCTCACCGGCCAGGACGCCAAAGCACTCGGCGGCGAGCCGGGTAAGCTCGCCGATAACGCGACCGCGGGGATCAGGGAGGCCGTCGAGGCCGCGGTGCTCCCCACGGAATCGGAGATGCCGCTTGTGACGGGCCCGTCCGGCGCGGCCACAATGGGCCCTACGTGAGGGATCCGCTAGCCCGGCGCCCGGTCGGGCGCATTCCGATACGGCGACCACGGACACGCCGGCCCGGACACCGGAAGGGCGCCCGAACAGCACGAGCGCCCCGCACCCTCTGTTGTGGGAGCCCCGCCCGTACCTAGCGGTCGACCTCGCCCAGCACCGGGTCGAGCGAGCCGATACACGCCACAACGTCCGCGACGAGCCCGCCCCGAACGGCCTCCGGGAGAGCCTGCATGTGGATGAGGCTGGGCGGCCGCACGCGCACACGCAGGGGCTTGTTGCTGCCGTCCGACACGATGAAGAACCCGATCTCGCCCTTCGGGCTCTCGATGGGCACGTAGGCCTGTCCGGGCGGGGGGCGGTACCCGTTGTAGATGATCCAGAAGTGATGGATGAGGGCGTGCATGTCTCGGTGAAGGATGTCGCGAGGCGGCAAGGCAACGCGCCTGTCCTCCGTGATCCAGCGACCGGACGGCAGGTTGCTTACCACCTGGCGGCAGATGCGTACGCTCTCGGCCATCTCATCCATCCGGTTGAGGTACCGGTCGTAGCAATCGCAACCGTCGCGGACCGGCACGTCGAAGTCGAAGTCCTCGTAGCTCGAGTACGGCTCCTTCTTCCGAACGTCGTATTCGACTCCCGCCGCGCGCAGGGCCGGCCCCGTAACCGCCCATCGCTCGCATTGCTCCGCTGAGAGGATGCCCACACCCTTCAGCCTCGAGCGCCAGATCGGGTTCTTCGTCAGTAGCCGATGGTAGTCGGCGAGCTTGGACGGGAGAACATCGAGGAAGCTCCGGACCTTCGGCAGGAACTCATCGTCATTGGTGTCCGTCCACAAGCCGCCGGGGGTCATGTAGGACGGGTTCATGCGCTGGCCCGCCACACTGTCAAATGCTTCGAGGATCATCTCGCGGTCGCGGAAGCAGTAGAACAGCAGGCTCATGGCGCCCATGTCGAGCGCGTGGGTGCCAAGCCACACAAGATGGCTGTTGATCCGGGACAGCTCGGATAGCAGCACGCGCACGTACTGCGCGCGCTTCGGCACCTCGACACCGAGCAGCGCCTCAACAGACAGGCAATAGGCGAGGTTGTTGGTCATCGGCGACAGGTAGTCCATGCGATCGGTGATCGTGGTACCCTGGTAGTACAGCTTGGACTCGAAGAGCTTCTCCATGCCCGAGTGCAGGAAGCCGACCTCGGGCTCGGCGTCCACCACCGTCTCGCCGTCGAGGGTGAGGAGAATGTGCAGCACGCCGTGCGTGGACGGGTGCTGTGGTCCCATGTGCAGGACCATCGTCTCCCGCTCCGCGGCGACGGTTCCGATCTCCTCGCTCATCGCTGGTGACATGTCCGGGCGTCTCCTATGGGGCCGGGGTCATCTCACCCTGAACCTGTGCCCGAAGACGGGCTCAGGATCCTCCGGCCTACGTACCTGCCGGTGGCCGCCTCGCAGCGGGAACTCCTTCCGGAGTGGGTGACCGTCGTAGTCCTCCGGGAGCTGGATGCGCTTGAGGTTGGGGTGCCCCTCGAAACGGATGCCCATGAGGTCGAACACCTCGCGCTCGAGCCAGTCGGCACATGGGAAAACGCCGACGACGGTCGGAGCCCACTCGTCCCCCTCATCGATAGCCACGGTCAACCTGATCCGAGCAACGTGGCGTCGCGAGAGCAGCGCGTAGACCAGGTCGAACCGCGGCGTGCGCTTGCCATGTGCGTAGTCCACGGCCGTAAGATCGATGAGCACCCTGAATGCTAGGTCCGGGTTGTCGCGAAGCTCCGTCAATGCGGCGACTATGCTGTCTCGCGTCAGCGCCACCGACAGAGCGCCGTCGCGCTCTGTCCGCGGCTCCTCGGCCCCGTCCGCCAGAAGGGACTTCAGGCGGATCGCGGCCGCGAGAGAGACGCCGGCCTGTTGCTTGGTGGCGGTGCTCGGCAGCTAGGTTCACACCCGTCCGGTGCGAGCGGGCCCTTGCCTACGCCTCGGGCACGTACACGCCGCCCTGGCTTGCGGGCCGCTCGCCTCTCATGATCTTCTCGTGCAGCATCAGGATGCCGTTGAGGAGCATCTCCGGCCTCGGTGGGCAGCCGGGAACGTACACGTCCACGGGGACGTAGCTGTCGACGCCCTGCACGATCGCGTAGTTGTCGAACGGACCGCCACACGATGCACAGGCCCCCATGGCGATGGCGTACCGAGGTTCGGCCATCTGCTCGTAGAGGCGCTGTATCACGGGAGCCATCTTAAGAGAGACACGGCCTGCCACGATCATCAGGTCCGCCTGACGCGGCGACGCCCTGAACACCTCACCCCCAAAACGTGAGAGGTCCATGCGATTCGTCACCGTTGCCATCATCTCGATCGCGCAGCACGCAAGCCCAAACCCGAGAGGCCACACCGAGAACCTCTGGGCGACACCGACTGCGGCATTGAGCTTGCCGAGGAGAACGCCATAGGTGCCCGCTCTGTCGCCCGCCGGCGCCCCGATCACTCCCATTCGAGCCCGCCCCTGCGCCACACGTAGATGTACCCGACACCCAGGAACCCCAGGAACACCAGCAGCTCCAACAGCCCGGCCACCTTCGCGGCGGTGCCCGCGTAACCAAGCGTGGGCCACCAGGCCACCCAAGGGTAGAGAAGGGCGATCTCTACATCGAAGATCAGGAACAGGATGGCCACGAGGCTGAAGCGCACGGGCAACCTGTGATCGACGCCCTCAAGCGGTGGGAGCCCGCACTCATACGGCCCACGTTTGAGAGCCGTGGGGCGCTTGGGGCCGAGCATGCCGGGCAGGTATACGACCACACAGGCGATGATGACGGCAAACAAGCCCATCACTGTTACAGGAATGTACGCGCTCATGTCGGAAGAAATGTTCGGCATTGGCCGCCTTACCCCTTCACGATGCGAGGAACCGCGTCCGCCGGCCGCGGCCGGGCCGGGCGTACGGTTGACCATGCGCGAACGCCGAGAATAGAATGCTACTCGTCTGTGGGCGAGGGAGCAGTTTCGCGTAGAGCGCTTCCGGGCATAACGCAAGTGGAAGAGCGGGGCGGTAGAGGGCACCGATGGGCTCTCTCTTGGCGCGGGCCGCAGGCCGTCTGCGCGGAGGGACCTGCGGCGGGCTAGAGCGCGGCTCTGGAGGTAGTGTGGTTAATGGCGTCTGAGGAGCTGGCCTTCCTCCACCGGTATCGCGACGTCATCCTGCGGCGGTGGAAGGAGAACATAAGGCAGAGCGTCAACCCGGACTTCTTCAGCGGGGACAGCCTGGTTACCGACGATCTGCTCGCCGCCATCTTCACGTACATACTCGATGCTCTTGACCAGAACCACTTCCATGACCTCAACCGCACTTTCGACACCCTCGTTGACCGCGCCTATGCTAAGCACATCAGCATCAAGGATGTCACCGGTCTGCTCTTCGGCTTCATCCATGCGACCGAGGTGACGCTGGACACCGACGCCGCCGCGTCGCGGAGCTACGACTACCTGAAGAAGACCCTCGGCCGGTTCAGCCGCGATCTCAGGAACGTCTACTCCGAGCGCATCGGGCGCCAAGCGGCCGACATCATGTTCAGTCGCAAAGATCACATCCTGGCCAAGTGGCAGCGGGACATTCCCACCGAAGCCGTAAGCACACATTTCAGCGTGCTCAGCCGCGACGAGACCATGGCCCTCGTCAGCGCCACGTTCGAGATGGCCGTGCACATGCTGCTCGGCACCGAGGACCAGCCGAGCGATGTCATAGACGAGGTCGGGAAGCCGAAGTCGCGGCTCCTCGCCTACCTCGACGACCAGACCGACTTCTTCGAGCCCCGCGGGTTCGCCATCAGCAGCATCGAGCGCGCGATCATGCACCTGGAGGAGATCGCCGAGCCTATCCTGTTCGACCGCCTTCAATGGCACGCATCAGACTACAGAAAAGCCCTCTGGGTCCTGCGCTCAGCCATGAAGCGCTTGGCGCTGGCCTTCAGTGAGCATTACAACCAGCGGATGATGAACAACTACTACGAGGAAGTCTCGAAGATGCTGCACCGGATAAAGAACAAGATCACGCCGGCACAGACGGGACTTCAGACGATCCTGCCCGTGGAGTTCGACGGCCGCGTGCAGGAGGGCATGCTGATGACGCCGGACGAAGCACAGGTGCTGCAGTCGGCCTGCGAGGCCAACAACGCATTGCTTGCCGCCGCCGAACGGGCGGCCCAGGCCGTCAAGTCCGGCGGCGACGCGCAGGCGGCCGCGGCCGAGCTGCGCACGGCTGCGCAGGCTGCGCAGGCCCTCGCGCCGGAGCTGGAGCTGATCCGCTCCAAGCTCGACATGGTCGACCTGGTCGAGGAGTTCATCCGGGATGCACTGGAGGCCGCGGAGCTGTCGACCGACCTGGCAAAGGACCTGCAGGAGGTCCAGAACGAGCTCATCCGCCGCGAGCCGCCGGTCTGGGAGAGCGTCTGCATCAACGATCTGGTGCAGCGCGCCTTCGACGAATCCCAAGTGGACGCGAAGCAAAGGGGCCTCGATTACATACTTGACATGGACTCCGAGCGGGGATACGTGTTCGCGATAGAGCGGCAGCTCACGCTTCCTCTCGCCCAGGTCATAAGCAATGCCATCAAGTACACACCTGCCGCGCCGGGGTCGCCGGAGAGCGGCGCCAACGGGAACGGCAACGGCAATGGCATCGGCAACCCCGGGCATCGGTCGGAGGACGCCACCATAGACACGGCCGAACACAGGGTACTCGTCACCCTGACCGTGAACCCCGACTCAGTGCTCTTCTCCTGCCAGGACAGTGGCATCGGCATTCCGCCCGGCGAAGAAGAGCTGGTCTTCGCCCTCTGCGAGCGATGCAGCAACGCGAAGGAGTTCAACAAGCACGGGTCGGGCACCGGTCTGTACCATGACCGCAAGATAGTGGAGCAGCACAACGGCAAGATATGGGTTGAGTCCAAGGGTGCGGACCAGGGCTCGACGTTCTATGTGAAGCTGCCGCGGTACCAAGCCGAGCAGCACGCTGCCAAGGCGGCCTAGCGGCCGGGTTCATCGGCCCGCCGAGGCCCGGCGTGGCGGAGGTGCCCCGATGAAGCTTCGAACGCAGGTCTGGGCGTGGGTGGTACTTGGGGTCCTGCTCTGCGTTCCCGCATACGCATGGGGTGTGAAGGGCCACACCCTCATCACTGAGAACGCGGCGCGGCTTCTCCCGGAAGGCCCGCTCAAGGCCTACGTGAGCACGCACACGGGAGGCCTTTCGTTCAACTGCCTGGCGCCCGACTTCCAGCTCAAGGACGGCATAGGCGGCGCCCTCGAGGGACCTGAGCACTACATCAACCTGGAGAATGTCGCTCCACACATGAGCCCTGGCGATCTTCCCCGCAACCGCGCGGACGAGGCCAGGCGTGTGACGGAACTGGGGCTGAGCTATGGTGATGCGGGCTTCCTGCCGTGGCGTATCGAGGACATGGAGCTTGCCCTCGCCAACGCCTTCCGAGCGAACAAGCGCGACATCGTGCTCTACGCCGGGCTTCTGAGTCACTACGCCGCCGACGCCACCCAGCCGCTCCATACCACGGTGGACTATGACGGTCGGAGCGGGGTCGGAGGGGCTGTGGTCCTCAAGGGTATCCACGCGGAGTACGAGATCACCTACCTGGAGGACGAGGGGCTTGAGTTCCGTGGATCGTCTCTCGCCGTTGCCAAGCCGTGCGCTCCCATTGACGACGTTTTCGGGGCGGCCCTGGCGGTCATTTTCGAGTCGAACGCCCGCGTGGACTCGGTGTACCGCTGCGCCGAGGCCCACCCGGCCGGGCCGGACAAGTACAGCGCGTGGGACGCGGAGATCGGCCCGATGACGCGGGAGCGGCTGGCCTGCGGAGCGACGCTTGTCGCGAGCCTGTGGTCGACCGCGTGGGAGGCGGCCGGCGCCCCCGATCTGCGGTGAGATCGAGCTGCCTGTTGCCTGTCGACGCAGTCGTCGCGCTACCGATGGGATGTGACCGTGACCACGCGGCCTTCCGCTGGCTTCGCCTACGCCGTCGCCGTGCGGGCGGCCCAGCGTGGCCTCCCGAGGGTGAGATCGTCGGAACAGGGCGGGCGGCAACGTTCGTCATGAGGAGGAGCGAGGAATGTCGGAAGTCAGGATGGGGTTCGTGGGCTGCGGGTTCATGGGCCAGCTCGCGCACATCGCGAACTACGCCTCCCTGCCGGGTTGCAGGCTGGTCGCACTCGCGGACAGGCGCACGGAACTGGCCCGGAAGGTGGCGAGCCGGTACGGCATCGAGCGCGTGTACGCCGATCACCTCGAGCTCGCGGGCGACCCTGATGTGGACGCCGTGGCGGCGATCCTGCCCCACCTCGCCAACGGCAAGGTCGCTAAGGACCTGCTGGCGAGCGGGAAGCACGTCATCGTGGAGAAGCCCCTGGCCGGGTCGGCCCGGCAAGGGCGCGAGATGGTCGAGGCAGCGCAAGCCGCAGGCAAGCATCTCTGCGTCGGCTACATGAAGCGCTTTGACCCGGGGGTCCGTTGGGCGCGCGAGGCCATCGCTGGTTGGGAGGGCGACCGGAAGACGCCCACTCTGGTGCGAGCTCACTGCTTTGGCGGGGACTGGATCTGCGGGATCGGGGGCCCAATCGGCAGCAGCGACCCCTATCCGCCGCCGGATATAGAGACCGACGGTCCCGACTGGCTGGACGCCGAAGGGCGTCAGCAGGTTCAGTGGATGGCGAACGTCTGGTCGCACAACATCAACCTCGTGCGGTTCCTCCTCGGCCAAGACCTGAAGGTGCTCTCCGTTACCGATCACGGGCCGTGCTCGGTCATCGGGCTGGCCGCCGGGGACACCCTCGTCAGCCTAGAGGTCGGCGGCATGTCGGGGCAGTGGTGGGACGAGGTGACCACGGCGTACTTCCCTGACGGGTACGTTGACCTTAAGACACCGCCGCCGATGCTGCGCAATGTGCCCGCTCAAGCCGAGCGCTACCGGGCGGCAAGCGGCCTCAAGGACTCCCCGGTGCCGGCCTGGCAGTGGTCGTTCCGGAATCAGGCCGAGGCGTTCTTGCGCACTGCCGGAGGCGAGGAAGAGCCTGTCAACTCCGGCGCGGACGCGCTCAAGGACCTGGAGATCATCGAGGGGATGTTCCGGCTGCGCCGAGGAGCAGCCGCCTGAGAGCCACACGAGCCTGAGGGCTGCCCCCTAGCCAGCCCTCAGGCTGTGTGGACGGCTGCACGCACCATCCCTCACTCCCCTTCAACCAAGTACACCTGCATACGGTATTCCGTGTGTGTACCGTGGTGTCACATGTGTCCGCCGCTGCCGAGTGGCAGATGAAGCCGTTTTTTGGCAAGTCGCGGGGCCCGTGAAGGCAGGCCCGGACGGCCGGGGAACTCCCCACCATCGCCCGGAGGTGTCCACCATGTGTCGCATGGTCCTAGCCGTCCTCGTGGCCATGCCCCTTCTCGATGCTGCCGGCAGAGGCGACGTTGTCACCGACGACTTCGCCGGCTACCCCGACCGAAGCTGGGGCGCCCCGACGTGGGAACCGCAGTCCGTAGGCTGGCGGATCGCTGATGGAGCCATGACGGCGGAACGTGCCAGCGGCGCCATACTGTGTCGGAAGGCCGGGTACGGCCGCACGGTTGCCGTCGAAGCGACCGTCGCGGTGACGGGCGAGGGGACAGGCGACTGGCTGGTGGCCGGCCTGGAAATCCAGCAAGACAGCGCCAACGCGTGGCGCCTGAACCTGGTCCGCGCGCCTGAGGCCCAGCAGCTCGCCCACCATACCGAGCTTCACGAACTGCGGGACGGAGTGTGGCTCGCCGAGTCGCTTACCGATACGCGGCTCGAACAGCTAGAGATGTGGACCGCCGAAGGGTGGTCTTGGGAGGCAGGCGTACCGTACCGCTTGCGGCTGTCACTGGGCGGCGGCCGTGTCGATGGGACGATCGGCTCTGAGGATGGCAAGCCGCTGTCGCGATTCGCCTATCGACTGTCCGCGAACGCGGTGGACCGCGGCTGGGCCGGCCTGTCGGCAAGCATGCTCGACGCGCGGTACGACGATGTCCTAGTCGAGGTGAAGGACCCCGTGGCAGCTCCCCCTGGCGATGCCGCAGTTGAGCAGTATGACCCGTACGTTCCGATCCGGAGCGACGCCCCGATCGCGTCCGAGGGCACGGGTTACTTCCGCGTCGAGCAGGTCGACAGACGCTGGTGGGCCATCGATCCTACCGGGAGGCGGATGTTCATGGTCGGGACCGACCACTGCAACTACGACGCCCACTGGTGCGAGAAGCTGGGCTACGCGCCGTACCACCGGAACTGCGAGACGATGTACGGATCGGCGGAGGCCTGGGCCGAGTCGGCCACCGGTCGCCTGAAGGAGTGGAGCTTCAACCTGCTCGGCGCGGGGAACCATCCGTCGACGCACCGGCACGGCCTGGCGTACACCGACTTCGCGTCCCTGGGCAGCGGCTTCGCCCGCCGAGAGTGGATCGCCGAGCCGATCAACTGGACGGGCTTTCCCGACGTCTTCTCAGACGAGTTTGAGCCCTACTGTCGGTTCGTGGCGGCCGGCCTCACCGGGCGTCACCGCGGCGATCCGTGGCTGTTCGGCTACTTCCTCGACAACGAGCTTGAGTGGTTCGGGAAGACGGGCCGCCTCGCGGACGACGTGTTCCTCCTCGGGCCCGACCGACCGGCCAAGAGGGCCCTCGTGCGCTGGCTGACCGGCGAACTCGGCTCGATCCAGGCCGTGAACGACGCGCTGGGCACGAAGGTCGCAAGCGCGGACGAGCTGGCGACGGTCAAGACGGCGCCCGCGACCGAGCGCTGGAACGAGCTGGCTAGCGAGTTCCTGGGCGCCATCGCCGAGAGGTACTTCAGCGTCACGTGCGCCGCCATCCGAGAGGCCGATCCCGACCACATGATCCTGGGCTGCAGGTTCGCGGGAATCGCGCCCGAGGGCGTTCTCTCCGCCGCGAGCAGGCACGTCGACATCTTCACGATCAACACGTATCCGCGGGCGGACCTGACCGGGAACCGGGTGCTTGAGACCCCGCAGATGCTTGCCGCCCTCTACGGCGCAGTCGCGCGCCCGATGATGATCACCGAGTGGAGCTTCCCGGCGCTGGACGCCGGCCTGCCGTCTCAGCACGGCGCGGGCATGCGGGTGGACACGCAGGAACAGAAGGCCCACTGCTATGACGTGTTCGCGACTATGGTCGCCAAGCTACCGTTCATGGTGGGGTACGACTACTTCATGTGGGTCGACGAGCCGGCGCTCGGAATCTCATCGACCTTCCCCGAGGATTCCAACTACGGCCTAGTCGACGTGAACGACAAGCCGTGGGGCGAGCTTGTGCGGGTGGCCACCGAAGTGAACGGCAGGGCGGCCGCTGATCATGCGTCGTGCCCCCTCGACCTGTCCTGGGTCACCGAAAAGCCCGTCGGACCGGTACCGCGGTTCGGCCCCGCGGACATACCCGGCGCTCAGGAGCGGACGGTCACCGAGTTCGCGTGGGACTTGGGGCCCCTGCGGGTCGCCCACGCCGCCGGCTCGCCGGAGGCTCTGTCGGACATCCGCTGCGGCGACTTCGCGCTAGGCAGGCTCCACCCGCTGCTGCAGGAGAGCATCGGCGGCACGAACCGGTGGATCGCGCCATCCCGCACGGTCTCCGCGCGGCTGTGGGAAGGCGGAGGGGTGCACCTTGCCGACCTTGAGCTCGCCTATGAGCCGCCGCCCGGCACCGAAGAGCGCGCCTTCACGGTGGGCTATCGTCTGCTGGCGCGCGACGGCCTTCCGTGCGTGCTTGCCAAGGTGCTGTGGATCGAGAACGCGGACCAGCGCCCGCTCGAGCTGGTCTCCTACTTCCACTACCTTCTTCCCACCATCGGCGGTGATGCGCAGAACGACGACGTAGGCGGCCCCGCCGTACCGAACTACTACCTGGAGAGCTTCTGCTGGACCGACAAGGTGCTGGGCGGTACGCTGGGGCTGGCCCCGTACTGCGGCTCGGACTTCCAGTGCTCATTCTGGAGGAGCGAGGACGGTGGGTTCCATTCCGATGTGCGGCGCGAGATGACCGTGAGGCTCGCGCCCGGTCAGCGATGGGCGTCCGATGAGCCTTGGGTGGCGGCCTACGGGTTCCCGCCCGGCGAGCCGGCCGGCTGGCGCGAGATGGCCCGCACCGATGCGCCGTGGAAGCGGTGGCTGGAGGCACGGTAGTGCGCCCTCATGGCCCCGGCCTCGTCTCCCCGGGGAGAGGGGGTGCCGACCCGCAGCGATGCCGAGGTGAAGGGCCGACCACAAAACACTTGTCCGCAGTCCGATGTTTGCGGCAAAATGAGCGGTTGTGACCAGTCCGCGAGAATGCGGCTCCTAATGCGTAACAAGGTGCGGGTGGAAGCATCCACTAGCCCGGAGGGGTGCTCCGACATGATCAGAATCCGCGTCCGCAATCGCTGAACCACCCGGTCCGCCGCCCGCGCCGTCGCGCATCGACGCGGCAACGGTAGGTCGGCGAGTTCGGCGAGCCCCATACCCTCAGCCATCGCTGCCGCTTGGGGGGTAGCGCGTGTGTCGAGCGGCCCGCCGTCGCGCATCGGCCTCGCACGACGAGCGCGGCTGGCAGGCTCAGTGATGCCATGAACCGGAGGTTCTGGTAGCCATGGCGCTAGTAGAGGAGTTCCCAGAGTCGGTAGCTACCGCGCTCCTGGAGCGTGGCATGCCCACCGACGGCGAGCTTGAGATAGCCCTGGAGTCCGACATAGGCCCGGACGATCGCTTCGGTGCCCAGTGGCTGGTCGCCACGGAGGACCGCCTGGTTGTGATCGCGTCGGACAACGGCCGGGCCGACATCGTTCACGACTACCCCATGTCCGGCATCAAGCGGCCGTTGGCCGACGGAATGGTCGGATCGGGCGTCTTCCGAGTTCTTGTCGATGGCAAGCCGCTCGACTTGCTCCGCTACTCAAACGCGAAGGGCAAGAGCTTCGCCAAGGCCGCGCGGAAGATCCAACACATCGTCACCAAGGGCGAAGAGGCCTACCACGAGGAAGAGGAAGAGGAGACCACCTGCCCCAAGTGCAAGCGCGCCCTTCCGCCTGACACCAAGGTCTGCCCTCAGTGCCTCAACCGGGCCAAGACGCTGATGCGGCTTGCGAAGTACGGGGCTCCGTACTGGAAGATGCTGCTGGCGTCGATCCTCCTCATGCTCATGACGCACGCGGGTGACATCGCGCAGCCACTGCTCATGCGGGAGCTCATCGACAACGTGCTCAAACACGACCCGCCGCAGCCTGAACGGTTTCCCATGGTGATCGGCCTGCTCGCGGGCGTCGCCGTGCTGACCTCGGTGGTAGGGTTCGTCATGAGCTTGATCTACCCGAGGCTCGCGGCCGGCCTCACGCGCGACGTCCGGCAGGAGCTGTACGAGGCCTTCCAGCGCCTTGGGATCAGCTTCTTCGACAAGAAGCAGGTCGGCGCGCTGATGACCCGGATCACCCAGGACACGCACGCCCTGAACGGTCTCCTGGCGGATGCACTGCCGGAGACTGTCTGGGTGTTCGGCAACTTCTTCTTCATCTCAGTGGTCCTGTTCGCGTTGGATTGGCGTCTCGCACTGATCGCTCTCGTGCCTGGACCGATGATCCTCTACACCGCGAGGTGGTTCTTCAAGCGCCTGATCCCGAACTTCCGGCGCATGTGGACCCGCTGGTCTCGCTTCGGCGCGGTCGTTAACGACTCGCTGTCCGGCATCCGCGTGGTAAAGGCCTTCGCCCAGGAGCAGCGGGAGATCGACCGGTACAGGGACCGCAATGAGGCCGTCTTCCACTCGAACATCACGATCGACCGGTACTTCATGATGATGTGGCCGACGATAGGGCTGCTGATGGCCGCGGGGACGTACCTCGTCTGGTACATGGGCGGCTGGAAGGTCCTCGAGGGGAGGCTGACGCTTGGTACGCTCATGGCCATCGTGTCGTACCTGGGCCAGTTCTACGGCCCGTTCCGCTGGGTCGGGCGTCTCTGCGACTGGATCTCCCGGAGCCTCACGGCCTGTGAGCGCATTTTTGAGGTCCTGGACACCAAGCCGGAGGTCTACGATAGCGATGACACGGTGAGTCTGCCGACGATCAAGGGCGAGGTGACCTTTGACAATGTGACGTTCGGGTACGATCCGAACAAGCCGGTCCTGAAGAAGATCGACCTGAAGGTGGAGCCGGGCGAGATGATCGGGCTCGTGGGGCCCTCCGGCGCCGGCAAGTCGACGACGGTGAGCCTTATCTGTCGGTTCTACGCCGCTCAGGAAGGGGCGCTTCTGATCGACGGCGTCGACATCCGCAAGATCAGCTTGCATGACCTGCGGAGGCAGATCGGCATCGTCTTGCAGGAGCCGTTCCTGTTCTCCGGCTCGATCACGGAGAACATCTCGTACGGCAAGCCGGACGCCACGATCGAGGAGATCATGGACGCCGCCAAGGCCGCGAACGCGCACGAGTTCATCGTCCGCTTCCCGGATGGCTACGACACCAACGTCGGCGAGCGCGGCGGACGTCTCTCGGGCGGGGAGAGGCAGCGCATCTCGATCGCGCGCGCGATCCTGCACGACCCGAAGATCCTGATCCTCGACGAGGCGACGGCGAGCGTCGACACCGAGACCGAGAAGAAGATCCAGGACGCGCTCGCGAGGCTAGTCCAGGGCAGAACGACCTTCGCCATCGCTCACCGGCTCTCGACTCTGCGCCATGCGAACAGACTGCTGGTGCTCGAGAGCGGCGAGCAGAAGGAGCTCGGCACGCATGACGAGCTCCTGCAGTCCGACGGGCTCTACGCACGCCTCGTGAAGATGCAGTCGGAGATCAACCAGATCAAGGCGGTAGACGGATAGGGCCTGCGGGGTCTGCCCTCACTCCGCCTTCGCTCCGCTCGGCACCCCTCTCCCTAGGGAGAGGGGCCGGGGGTGAGGGCGTGGAGTGGGCGGAGCTCCGCTCGCAGCCCCGGCGGGGCCGCATCCGATCCGTGGAATGAGGACACACAATGGAGAACCAAGAGCCCAAGGCCGAGGATCAGGCGCCTGCCGCGGACGCCGAGGAGTGGCGGGTACGCTACTTTGAGCCTGCGGAAGTCGAGCTGATCGACGGCGGCGGCGGCGCTATCCACATGCTGGAGAAGGACCGCGGTCACATCGCGGTGCGCTTCAGATGGTGTTTCCCCCAGACGATATCGGGCCGGTATCTGTCGATCGCCAACATCAAGGATGAGGAGATCGGCGTCGTAGTCGACCCGCGGAAGCTGTCGAGGGAGAGCCTCGCACTGGCTGAGCGGGGCATCGAGCTGCGCTACTTCGTGCCCAAGATCACCCGCTTCAAACAGGCATCGGAAAAAGCCGGGCTCGTTTACTGCGTGGTGGAGACCGACCGGGGCCCACGCGAGTTCTCCGTTGCCGATCCCAGGTCGCACGTCCAGAACCCCGAGGGCGAGCGGTACCTCATCGAGGACGTGCACGGGAACCGGTACGAGGTCGAGGACCTGGAGCAGCTTGACGAGCGATCGCAGTTACAGGCGACGGTGCTGGTGTAGGGAGCGCCCGCAGGGGCCGGTTGGGTCCCGCCGGCCTTCAGCCGGTTCCCCGTTGCATGGTCTCCGGATTCCCGTGTGCGGCCACTCCCTCACCGTTACGCTTGCGCCAACGAAGGGCCGGGGTGAGGGATAGACCTGAGCTACACGATCGCGATCTCGCACTGCGCGGCGCTCGAGTCATAGATCGCGTCAAGGATCTTCTGGACTGTCAGCGCGTCCTCGCCGGGTGTCGGTGTCGGGGCTTTGTCGCCGGCGAGGATGGCCTCGATGAACCGGCGCACCTCCTCCTCGTGGCCGTTCTTGCCGGGCATGCTGACGGGCTCCATGTTCGTGAGGTAGCCCTCGGTCTCGCCGTAGATCCGCGGAGGCGAGAGCTCCGCGCCGCCCTTGTCGCCGAGCAACTGGAAGTTGAACGCCTCGTTGGACTGGTTCATGGCCCACGAGGCCTCGAGCAGCAGGCTCATGCCGTTGTCGAAGCGCACGAGCCCCACAGCGTAGTCCTCCACGTCGTACTTGCGGTGGTTCCACGGGCCCCACGGCACGTGCTGCGCGGCCTTCTTGGTGCCGATCGGGTCGTAGACGAAGCCGACAACCGAGACAGGCTTCGGGAAGTCGATCATGTACAGCGTGAGATCGAGGATGTGCACGCCGATGTCGATGAGCGGCCCGCCGGTCGAGTAGGCCTTCTCGTAGAACCGGCCCCAGCTTGGGATCCCGCGGCGGCGGGTCGCGATGGCCTTCGCGTGATACACGTTGCCGAGCATGCCCTTGTCAATGAAGGCCTTGATGGCCTGGGAATCCGCGTTCCAGCGATTGTGCAGGCCGATCATCAGGCGGCGCTTCGCCTTCCTGGCGGCTGCCACCATCGCTGCGCCATCCTGCGCGTTGCCGGCGATCGGCTTCTCACAGAGAACATGCGCTCCCGCCTGCAGCGCCGCAATCGTCGGGCCCTTGTGGTAGTTGTTCGGAGTGCAGACCGAGCAGATGTCGAGCTTGGGGCCTTTGGAGAGCATCTCCTCGTAGTCGGTGTACCGGGCCGCAACGCCAAGGCGCTCGCCCACCGAGTTCACCGCGTCCGGGATAACGTCACAGAGGCTGACGATCTCACACGCGTGCGCCATCTTCTGGTACCCGTTGATGTGGGCACCCGAGATTCCACCCGTGCCGATGATACCCACCTGCAGCTTCTCACGCTTCGCCACTCCGCAGCATCCTCTCGACCGGCGGACGATCCGCCGCTTGCTTGAGTCGCAAGTCGGTGCCGGGGCCGCGCCATAGCCGTCCTGGCACAGCCACGTCGCAACACGGAGACCCTTGTTTCAAGCCTGAGCGCCGGGCACCTGCGCCCTGCAGGGATTGTGCACCCCCGACCGAATGACCCGCCGGGTGCGGATGGAGTCCAACGCGGCCAGGTGCCGCGCCGATCCGCCGATCGTCAGGCTGTTCACGCTTGCCGTGGAGGTGATGACCGTGCTGTCGCCGATCCCGACCGGCGCGCGCGAGGCCGTGCTCGTCGTGGGACATCGGGGCAACGCCGCCTACGCCCCGGAGAACACGCTCGTCTCATACCGGCAGGCTGACGAGCTGGGAGCCGACCTTGCCGAGTGCGACGTGCGCCTCACGGCGGACGGACAGGTCGTGCTCATGCACGACGGCGCGGTCGACCGCACAACCGATGGTACGGGCAATCTGTCGGACACGACCCTCGCCGACGTGCGGAAGCTCGACGCCGGGTCATGGAAGGGTGCCGAGTACGCCGGGGAACGCGTTCCCACGCTGGCACAGCTCCTTGCCCCGGCGCAGCGTCTCCGGCTGCAGATCGTCATCGAGATCAAGGCCCCGGGCGCCGCTCAGCGGGTCGTCGACGTCATACGCGCCCGGAGAGCGGTCGAGCGGTGCGTCGTCATCTCGTTCGACCGCGACACCGCGAACGCCGCCAAGCGGATCGAGCCGGGCCTGCCGTGCCTGTGGCTCATGGGGGACGTCCCTATGACGCTCGCCGAGCAACGGGAGCTGGTCCACCTGGCCGTCGCCGACGGGCTGTCCGGACTTAACGTCGCACACCATGCCGTCACGTCGGACTTCGCGCGGATCGCGCACTCTCGTGGGCTCGCGCTGTGGGCCTGGACGGCGAACGAGCCTACCGATTGGCAGCGCCTGGCCGATATCGGGGTCGACGCCATCACTACCGACCGCCCGGGCGAGCTACGGCGATGGCGGCTCGGGGAACCGTAGGGAACGGCCGCGTGGAAGCAGACGCCCTGGGAACGCCACAAGCCGACGCCCGCCCCGACCCGCGCAAGCGCGGCGTCACACCGCGCGTGCTGCTCATCATCGCCGTCCTTCTGCCCCTGAACGCCCACTGGATCATCCACATGACGACGGTCCGCTACGTGGGCTTCGTGACGATCTGCTCGCTGTTCTACAACACCGTCATCCTGCTGACCCTCCTGTCGGCGATGAACATGCTCTTGCGCCGCTTCGCGCCACGTTACGCCTTCCACGCCGCCGAGCTGGCCGCGCTGTATTCGCTGTTCGCCGTCGCGACCAGCGCCCCCGGTCTCGACACATCCTCCATTCTCATCCCCGCGATCGTCGGCCCCTTCAGGATGGCGAGTCCCGAGAACGGCTGGGACAACCTGTTCATCAAGTACCTCCCCACGCTCGGGACGATGCGAGACAAGGCCTCGCTCGAGGCGATGTGGGCCGGGGATACCAGCTTCCTCAGCCAGCCTCATCTGGGCCTGTGGATCGGGCCACTCATCTTCTGGTTCCTCTACATGTCGGCGCTCTGGACCGCGCCACTCGGCGTCGCGGTTCTGTTCAGGCGCCGGTGGGTCGAGGTCGAGCGCCTGACCTACCCGATCATCCAGTTGCCAACCGAGCTGTGTCGCACGGATGGCCGCATCTGGCGCCAGAACGCGATGTGGATCACGTTTGGCGCGGCCGCGTTCATCAACATCCTGAACGGGTTCCACACGCTCTACCCGATAGTGCCGCAGATCCCCGTCCGCTGGGACGCGACCAAGCTGTACGACCTGTCGGCCCAGCTCACGGACAGGCCGTGGAACGCCGCGTGGTACTTCCACCTCGCCTTCTACCCCTTTATCATCGGGCTGGGGATGCTGCTCCCACAGGACCTGGCCTTTTCGTGCTGGTTCTTCTTCCTGGTAAGCAGAGCGCAGATGGTGCTCGTGAACTGGCTTGGTATGACGGCCAAGCCCGACTTCCCGTACCTCCACCAACAGGCGTACGGCGCATATGTGGGGATCGCGATCTTCTCGCTGTGGGTGAGTCGCAGGACTCTGGCGCGCGTCGTGGCGGCGATCCGCGGGAAGGAGAGCGACGCCGGTGAGCCGATGTCGTACCGCGCCGCGGCCCTGCTGACGGCGCTCTGCACCGCGTGGGTCCTCGGCTCACTCATGGTCCACGGCATGACCTGGTGGGTCGCGATCGTCTTCGTTGGGATGTACGGAACGGCGACGTACCTCATCGGGCGCATCCGTGCCGAGGTCGGCATCCCCGTACATGAGTTCGACTACATGAGCCCCCTCCTGCAGATGGGCAACATCCTCGGCCCCAAGGTCGTCGGCGCCCGATCGCTGTCGGTCATGGCGATGCACACGGGCTACTCGAGGGGCCTGCGCAACATCCCCTTCCCGCACGAGTGCGAGGCGTTCAAGATGGCCGAGCGCACGGGCAGCAATGTGCGGCGACTGGCCGTCGCGCTCGGGACCGCGGTCGTGCTGTCGATGGCATTCTCGCTGCCGGCGACGCTGCAGATCTTCTACGCGAACGGCGTGGGCGCGAAGATGCAGGGGTTCCCGAAGTGGGGCTGCCAGGAGCCCTACAACTACCTCGTCGGCTGGCTGAACAACCCGCAGGGCCTGCAGATGGGCCGCATCTGGGCTATCGTGGGCGGGACCCTAAGCAGCCTGGCGCTCATGGCCGTGCGCGTCAGGACGACCGGCTTCCCGTTCCACCCCGTCGGCATGGCTGTGGGGATCTCGTTCTACATGACCTTTATGTGGTGCCCGTTCCTGGTGGCATGGGCGATCAAGGCGATCGTGTCGCGCTACGGAGGCACGAACGGGCTCCGCACGCTCACATTCGCCGCCTTCGGCCTGATCCTCGGCGACGTGCTCACCGGTGGCGGCTGGCTGATCTATGGCTACATCCGCAGGATCCCGACGTACGCGTTTTGGCACTAGAGAGCCCTCACCCTAGCCCTGTCCCGAGTGGAGAGGGCATAAATCACCACTATCTCCATTGACTTACTAGACAATCCTCCGTAGAGTGGGAACGTGCCCAGGGGGATGGGGGAATGCGCGTGTCTTTGGATCGCTACTGCCGCCAGACCATCCTTCCGCAGATCGGCCGCTCAGGCCAGGAGGCGCTGCTCGGCAGGTCGGCTGTGGTGGCGGGCTGCGGGGCTCTCGGGTGTGCGAGCGCGCTTCTGCTGGTGCGGGCCGGCGTCGGGCGGCTGCGGGTCATCGACCGTGATTTCGTGGAGACCTCGAACCTCCAGCGCCAGCCGCTCTACTACGAGGAAGACGTCGTCTCGGGGATGCCCAAGGCCGCTGTGGCCGCTGAGCGACTCCGGGCGGGGAACTCGGACGTGCGCGTCGAGGGCGTTGTCGCTGACATCACCCCGGCCAACGCCGGGGAGCTGCTCTCGGGGGCGGACGTGATCGTCGACGCGGTGGACAACTTCGAGACCAGGCTCATCATCAACGATCTGGCCCTCTCGCGGGGGATTCCCTGGGTATACGGAGCCGTCATCGGCACATACGGGGTCATGATGGCGATCCTACCCGGCGACGGGCCCTGCCTCCGGTGCCTGCTGCCGTCACCACCCCCACCGGGCACCGTCGACACCTGCGCTACCGCCGGCATTTTCGGCCCGGTGGCCCAGTGCGTCGCCGCGCTGCAGGCGTCCGAGGCGCTGAAGCTGCTCCTCGGTCGGCGCGACGAGGTCGTGCGCGGCCTGCTGCAGATCGATGTGTGGGACGGCGAGATGACAGTCTCTCAGGTCGCGCGCCGCCCCGGCTGCCCGGCCTGCGCGGGTGAGTACGAGTACCTTCGCTCAAGCGCCACGGCCGAGACTGTGACGCTGTGCGGCCAGGACGCGGTGCAGATCAGCTTCCCGAGGCGGGAGCCCTTATCGCTCGCCGATCTTGCCCGCAGGCTCGACGGGGCCGCGAACGTGACGCGCAACCCCTTCATGCTTCGATTCGAGGCCGAGGGCTGTGAACTCAACGTGTTCGCCGACGGCCGCGCCATCATCAAGGGCACCACGGAGCCCACGGTCGCGCGGTCGCTCTACTCCAAGTACGTGGGTGCGTGATCCGCGCGGATGATCTACCTCGATAACGCGGCAACGTCGTTCCCGAAGCCGGAGTCCGTCTACGCCGCGATGGATCGGTTCGCGCGCGAGTCATGCGGTAATCCCGGCCGCGGCGGGCACAGGCTTGCGGTCGAGTCGCAGAAGGTCGTCACCAGGGCGCGGCGCGCCGTGGCCGCCCTGTTCGGAGCGCCCGGCCCGGAGCGCGTCATCTTCACCCTCAACGCCACCGACGCGATCAACATAGGCATCAAGGGCGTCGTGCGCCCCGGCGACCACGTTGTCTCAACGACGATGGAGCACAACTCGGTGGCGAGGTGCCTCACGCGGCTGGAGCGCGACCGCGTGTCTGTGACCCGCGTCAAGGGGCAGCCCGACGGACTCGTGCGGGCGACCGACATCCTGGCCGCTGTAAGGCCGGAGACACGCCTTGTCGCGATGGTCCACGCGTCGAACGTCGTGGGCACAGTCCAGCCCATTGGGGCCGTCGCGGAGGCCCTGCAGGGCACGGGCACGCTTCTACTCGTGGATGCGGCCCAGAGCGCGGGCGTGCTGCCGATCGACGTCCGCGCCGAGGGCATCGACCTCCTGGCCTTCGCCGGGCACAAGGGCGTGCTAGGCCCGACAGGCACCGGTGTTCTGGTGCTGGGTGAGCGGGCGGAGCCGGAGCCGCTCAAAGAGGGCGGAACGGGCACCACGTCTGAGTCGATCGAGCACCCGCGCGAGCTCCCTGAGCGTCTGGAGGCCGGCACCGTGAACTGCATAGGGCTCGCGGGGCTGCTCGCGGGCGTGCGCTACCTGGAGGAGCGCTCTGTCGAGCATGTCGGCGAGCACGAGCGTGAGCTGGGTGCTCTGCTGCACGAGCTACTGGACGAGGTGCCGGGGGTCACGCTCTATGGGCCCCGGGATTTCAGCAAGCGCGTCGGCGTGGTCAGCTTCACGGTGGAGGGAGTCTCGCCCCAGGACATGGCCGCCGTCCTCGACACATCGTTCGACATCGCGGTGCGTGCGGGCTTACACTGTGCTCCGTTGGCGCACGCGACGCTGGGCACGCCACCCGGCGGCACCGTGCGCATGAGCCCCGGGCCGTTCACCACGGCATCGGAGATCCGCTCTGCCGCGGAGGCCGTTGCGGCGATCGCGGAGAGCGCCGGCTAGGAGAGTCGCTCCGCGGTGATCGCCGTCGCACTGAGCGGAGGCGTGGACTCGGCCGTTGCCGCGGCGCTTCTGTGCCGCGAGGGGCGCCGTGTCATCGGGCTCACCGGGCGCCTGCTCCCACGGCACCACCCCCACTGGAGTCGCGGCTGTTGCGACACCGACGCGGCCGCCTCACTGTGCCGTCAACTTGGCATCGAGCACCGGATCGTCGACCTCTCGGCTGACTTCGATGAGCACGTTGTGCGCCCGTTCGTCAGCGGGTACGGCAGCGGGCTCACGCCGAACCCTTGCATCCCATGCAACCGCGACGTGAAGTTCGGTCCACTCCTGGCGAGGGCGCTGGAGATGGGCTGCGAGAAGCTCGCCACCGGCCATTACGCCGTCGTTGAGCGCAGGGGCGAGCGGTGGGGCCTGCGGCGCGGCCTGGACCGAGAGAAGGACCAGTCGTACATGCTACTCGCCCTCTCGCAGGAGCAGCTCGCGCGGGCGCTGCTCCCGCTCGGTGCGATGCACAAGCCCCAGGTCCGCGCGCTCGCCGACGAGTGGTCGCTCTCCTGCACCCACCGCGAGAGTCAGGACGTGTGCTTCGCGGGCGGCGACGTCGCGGGGTTTCTCACAAGGCGTCTCGGCGCGTCCCTAGGGCCGATAGTTGACACCGAGGGTCACTGTCTCGGTCGGCACAAGGGCTTGCACTTGTACACCGTGGGGCAGCGCAGGGGCCTGGGCATCGGCGGGACGACTGCGGGGCTCTACGTGCTGGCGAAGGACCCTTCCACCAACGCCCTCATCGTCGGCACGCGCGAGCAACTCTGCGTGACGGAGTTCCGGGTCACGGACGTCAACTGGGTGTCCATGCCGCCACCCCCGCCCACTGTGGGGCAGCCATCTCCGCTGCCACCGGAGCCATCGCACGCGGGACGCCCGCGCCACGGCGAGGGTGCTCTTCCGCAGGCGGGACGCCCGCGCCACGGCGAGGGTGCTCCTCCCGTTTCCTGCCTTGTCGAGCTGCGCTACCGAGGCACTCCCCTCGAAGCGGCCGTGACCCCACTGCCTGACGGCGACTGCGCGGTAAGGGTATGCCCGCACGAGCAAGCAGTGGCCCCGGGCCAGGCGGCGGCGCTCTATGACACCGAGGGATGGCTGCTTGGGGGAGGAACCATCGCAGCGACGCCCCTCTAGGCGATGGGCTCAAGCCCATCGCCCGCCTCGGGCACAGGAGGACGCGATGACCACGCTTCTCGCGCTCGTGCTCGGCTCCATCGTGCCGCAAGGCGACGGCTGGCTCCTCAAGACCGACGATACCGAGATCGTGTTGGCTGGCGGCGCGCAGTGCCCCGAGATCCGCAGCCTGCGCGCCACGGCCGACGACCACGACTGGGCCGGCCACGGCATGATGGTCTCCCTGGCGTGCCATGCCTCTGTCGACGGCGAGGATGCTGCGCTTGCTTGGCGCTACCGGGACGCGGAGGTCGATGCCGACGCCGGCACAGTCGCGCTCGGGTATGAGTGCGAACAGCTCGCGCTGTCGCTTCGTTCGATCTGGCGGGCGAGGCCCGGCCGAGGCCCGGTGGAGCAATGGGCGGAGATCGAGAGCCGGTGCGACCACATAGTCACGCTCGGCACGCCGCCGAGCCTCGGGCTGACCTGGCTGAGGATGCCCGGACCGACGGATCTGTGGTGGATCAGACGTGGCGGCGGGAACGCGTCGACACAGGGCGGGACGTTCGTCGAGCCGGTGCGCCCGGGCCTTAGCCTTGAGCTTGTCAGCAGCCCCACAGACGGCGCGAGCCCCGTTCCGTGGGCCGCGGTACAGAACGGCGATGAGCGCGGGCTATACGTCGGCTGGGAGTTCTCAGGCGTCGGGTCCGTCGAGGCGCATGCCGCGGAGAGCGCGGACTCCCTCCGTCTGTCAGTGGGCAATCGGGACGACTTCCGGACCGAGCTGCCGCCGAACGGGACTCTCGTCGTCCCGGCCGCGTTCGTCGGCTGCTACCGCGGCACGATCGACGATGGGGCGTACACCCTCCACAGGTTCGTGCTCGACAAGCTTCGTCCGCCGGTGCCCGAGCGCTATGCCGACCCGACCTTGGCCTACAACCTCTACCTCGACGCCGGCGGCAACAACGCCCGCGAGGCGGATGTGCTACGTTGCGCGGGCATATGCCGCGACCTAGGGTTCGAGACGTTCGTGCCGGACGCTATGTGGTTCCCCCATGTCGGTGACTGGCGCTGGGATCCGGCGCGGTTCCCTCGCGGCATAGGGCCCGTGGAGGAGTTTGTGCACTCCTCGGGCATGCTCATGGGCCTGTGGTGCGCGTGGACGAATGGCGGCCTCTCGGACGCCCCGGGCGCGATGAGCGTCCGTCGCAACCCGGACTGGTTCAACGGCACGTACCCGCCGGACTGGCAACCGGGGCCGTTCTACGGAGGGAACCTCTGCCTTGCCTCTAGCGAGGCCCGCGAGTGGGCGACCGCGGAGACGCAACGCCTCGTGCGCGAGTTCCACCTCGACTACCTGAAGCACGATATCGGGCCCATCGTGACAGACTGCGTGCAGGCGGGTCACCGCCACAGCCACGGAAGTGACGTGAGCTACTGGGCGACCTTGGGCTACTACGACGTAATGGACCGGTTGCGCGAGGTCTTCCCCTCGCTCATCCTGGAGAACTGCTCCGGGGGTGGGCACATCAAGGACTTCGGCGTCGTCCAGCGCAGCCACTACACCGTCACGACCGACACGCTCTCGAACCTGCCAGACCGCCAGAGCATCTGGGACTCGACATTCGCGTTCCCGCCCCTGATGCTGCAGGCGTACACCTATGACAACTCGTACCCTGTCGAAGGCGACAGCCCGGGACCGTTCCTGTGGCGCAGCGCGATGATGAGCGCCTGGCAGATCGACCCTACGGACGCGACGCGATGGAACGACGAGCAGCGGGCGCAGGTGAGGCGCGAGGTGGAGACCTACAAGCGATGGATCAGGCCGACGCTGCGGGATGCGCGGGTCCACCACGTGCTGCCCCGGCCGGACGGCGTCAACTGGGACGGCCTGTTCTACTGGAGCCGGTCGCTGCGCAGGGGTACGCTCTACATCTTCCGGCCGGCCTCGGACGGGGCCCAGCGCACGATCAGGTTGGCTGGGCTCGACGTTGCGGCGCGGTACCGAGTCTGGAGCGAGGACGGGTCGGTGGAACACCATACGGCCACCGGCGAGGAGCTCATGGCGAGGGGCGTCGCCGTTCGGCTCCCCGACCGCTACACATGTGACCTGGTGTTCGTTCAGCAGGCCGACGCTGGCACGGTTCCGGGCCCAAAGCCTCCCGCCGCGTTCCGCCTTAAGCAACCGGAGCTGAGCAGCGACCCGTTTCGCGCCTCGGCGAAGCTCACCTGGGCGCCGGCGCGCGGTGCGCGGGTCTACGTCGTCACAGTCGCCGCGCAACCCGACCTCTCAGCACCGGTTGTCGAAAGCCGGGTCGTACTGCCGACGGTGGAGTGTAGCCTTGAGCCTGACCGCACGTACCACTGGTCGGTCACCGCGGTGGGGTGGGGCGGAACGACCCGGGCCGATCCCGCGGCCGGGTCTTTTCGGGCCCCGGCGCTGGTGCCGTCGCCAGGTATTGTGTTCCTGTCCGATCTAGAGTGGGTCTCGGCCGCCGCGGGCGGTGACAACCCGGTGCGACGCGGCAGCAACTACTACGGCCACACTCCCGCGGTCGGTGGTCGCGAGCTGCCGAAGAGCCTGTGGACTCACGCGTTCGACGACGCCACGCCCGCCGACATCGTGTTTGGCATCGGCCGGCCCAACGCCGAGCTGTTCCGCGCCACCGTGGGCGTGGACGACGAGGCCCACGGCGGGAGCGTCCAGTTCCAGGTGCTGCTCGGCGGCACCGTCGTCGGCGAGAGCCCGGTCCTCCGCCCCGGCCAGAGACACGAGTTCAGCGTGCCCGTCGGCGGCGCCGCGCGGCTGACGCTTCGAGTGCTCAACGGCGGCGACGGGTACTTGTGCGACCACGCGGTCTGGGGACTCGCGCGGCTGGTAGAGGCGGGCGCCTCCGATCCGTTCGGGTCGACGGCGGTGCCGCCAAACGAGGGGTGAGGCACCGTGTCAGCACTGCTTGCGGTAATGGTCGCGCCGTCCGCCCTTATGATGGCCGGCGTTACGCCGCGGGAGTCGGGTTGGCTGCTGGAGACCGACGACACGCGGATTGAGATAGCGGTTCAGGACGACAGACCCGTGGTCTCGGTCCTCGGGGCTCGCGGCGATGACCACGAATGGGCACACGACACCAGCATACGCATAGTGCCCAACGTCTTTGCGCGTGGCGTCCGCGTTGCCGCGCGTTGGGCGTTCGCAAGTGCCGAGGTCGATCCTGCGGCTGACGCGCTCACGCTGCGGTTCACTTGCGCGGAGCCCGAGCTTGAGCTGACGTCGATCTGGCGCGCCAGCCCGGGGCGCGGTCCCGTGGTGCACTGGGCGGGCCTGCTGAACAGCTCAGCCCAGACGGTCACCGTGGGGCGACTCGACAGCTTGGCCCTCGATGGGCTCGCCGTGCCCGCGGGATCCGAGTTCTGGTGGATACGGCGCGGCGGCAGCAACGCGTCCACCGAGGGGGGCACGTTCCACGACCCGGCGGTGCCCGGCGGACGCGTATCGCTCGTGAGCAACCCCGACGACGGCGCCAGCCCCGTCCCGTGGCTGGCTGTCCAGCAGGGAGACGAGCGGGGACTCTATGTCGGCTGGGAGTTCTCAGGAGTCGGCGGGATCGACGCAACGGTTTCGCCCGGCGGCGATTCGGTGAGGCTCAGGGCCGGCTGCCAGGACGACTTCCTCACAGACCTAGCGCCAGGGAGGTCGCTCGCCATCCCTCCGGCCTTCATCGGGTGCTATCGTGGTGACATCGAAGAGGGCTCCTACAGCCTCCACAGGTTCATCATGGAGCATCTGCGCCTGCCCATGCCGGACGGCGTGCCCGATCCTGTGACGGTGCTCAACCCGTTCGCCGACGTCGGGATGTGGAACGCGACTGAAGCGGACGTTCTGAGGACGGCACGGTACTGCGGCGATCTGGGCTTCGAGACCTACGTGTCGGACGCGATGTGGTTCCCCCACGTGGGAGACTGGCGGTGGGACCCGAAGCGATTCCCGCGGGGAGTGGCGCCGCTGGAGGAGTACGTGCATTCGCGCGGGATGCTGCACGGCCTTTGGTGCGCGTGGACCAACGGCGGGCTTTCCGACGACCCCGGCGCCGCGAACGTGCGTCGGCAGGCAGACTGGTTCCAGGCGGACGTTCCTGACGGTTGGGAGCCGGGCCCGTTCTACGGCGGGCGGATGTGCCTCGCTTGCGATGAAGCTCGCGAGTGGGCTGCCCGCGAGACGCAACGCATGGTTCGGGAGTTCGGCCTCAACTACTACAAGCACGACA
>Ga0315282_10002173_pt1 | contig 36472 bp, 38 predicted proteins | sample YL17G07_20_MG_FD_203693 | JGI IMG/M metagenome (GOLD analysis project Ga0315282, IMG submission 203693) | Sediment microbial communities from Yellowstone Lake, YNP, Wyoming, USA - YL17G07_20 | ecosystem: Environmental > Aquatic > Freshwater > Lake > Sediment | place: USA: Wyoming | collected...
GGCCATGATTGACCATGCCATCGAATTACTGCGCACTAATGGATTTAAGATGCATGACAGGGTTTTTATGAACGGATTCTCGGCTTCAGCAAATTTCTGCAACCGTTTTGTTTTTTTACATCCTGAACGTGTCAAGGCAGTGGTTTCGGGCGGAGTCAACGGTCTTCCGACGCTTCCTATCAGTAATCGGAACGGTCATACCCTGCCCTTTCCTATCGGCATCGCCGACATAAAGACTATTACCGGCCAATCCTTTAACAAGAAAGCATATCAGCGGGTTGCGCAATATGTTTACATGGGATATCTGGACCGCAATGATACGCTTCCATCACGAGACGCATGGAGCGAGAACGAGGCAAATATAATCCAAGAGGCGGTTGCTGCCAAAATGATGCCCGACCGCTGGGAGATTAGCCAGGCCATTTATAAACAGAAACTACCATGCGCCCAATGTGTCACATATAATGGAGTGGCTCACGCTATCAAAGACGAAATGGTGAACGACATTGTGAAGTTCTTCAAAGCAAATTCCGGAGATTCCTTCGTGGCCATAAAACCCCATGAGTATCCCTTTATTGAATACAGACAAATCCACGAGGCCCATGTCACCGCTATGTACTATAAGGGTGACAGGAGTTTACCTGAGTTTGTCAGAAAAAACCTGAGTGAAGGGACGTGTTTGATTGGTATTAAGGAATGGCTGCCGGACCAGGACTATCGACAACTGGACGAGTTTGTTGAGAATGCCGGCTTCAATTTCCGTTTACGTGCAGACGGACATCCAGAAATTATTATCACCAGAGAAAACTACAAGGGTAATTCCAGCATGGGAGACGGACAATTTCAAGCGTTTTATGTGCGATTAGATGAAGGCCAACTAAAGGCGCTGGTCCCCGGGGTGCCTTATACATTGCACCCGGAAAACAAAAGTGACAAATATATCTGGATGGTTAATGATGGTGTGACACTCATCAGACCTATGTTCCAGCCTGACATTGTACAAGCAAAGCTCGACAGCACCTTTCTGCCGAGCATTGAAATCAACACAGATATTCAAGGAGCTATCGCAAAGCTTGATGAAGTGAGTGGCAGCATTGATTGCTCAGGAGCAGCAAGAAAGATATGTTTCCATCTCCAGGCCAAGCCCGAGGAGATTGCTAAAATACCTGACATCCGATTCTCTGCCAAAGGGCTATCGGTAATGGAAGTGCTTTTAATCGTCTGCCATCGTGCTTCACTGGACTACCGGATTGAAGATACCACCGTCTATATCGAGAATAAAAGGTGAGTTCAATTCTTTATCATGGTATCACATACAAGCGGTTTTTAACTCGGACGGCCTAAATGTCGCCAGCGAAATGCAGCATTAAGCCTTGAATTGGACGAGGGTTTCCTGCCCCCGAGGTGAGCTTCCTCGTAGCAGCAAACGGAGGGCCTGCCACTGCTGCAAGTCTTTACCTAGCAGATGTCTCCGGTTTCTCTTCAAATCTAAACCCGCATACATCCGCTGTAAGGAATTCAGATTTCGTTCGTGGATATTTCCTGCAATTCAAAGGACGAAATTTGTAGGCCCGACAATAGCTGCTGCCGTCCGCCTTGTATCTTAAGAAAGGGCATTTTACCGGCAGCTTACAACACTCGCCGCAAGCGATACACGCCCCTCGTCTATCCTTTGAGACAGGAAGCACCGAGGTAAGCGTTCTCCTGGCCTTTGCAAGCATTGTGTTTTTCATTTATGAGTCCAACCTTCTGGCTTTTGTTGCTGCTATTCTATCTTAGGCCAGCTTAAAACGTAAAGCTAAAAATGCAAAACCACAGTGTAAAATTCAAAACTTGTCTGATGGCAATCAAGAGTTTTAAGTTTTGAATTATGGCTTTTAGTTCTTAGCTTCGAATTTTGCACTTCACTTTGAACTTGTCAGGGTTTCGCTGCCCTTGTGCCGAGAATCCCCAGTGTATCTTTTATGACCGGCAGCGTTCTGGTTTTTACTACAGGGTCGTGAACATTTCCCGTAACCTCCATTCGTACAACAGCACGGCCGAGCCCTTCGGTCAGCGACTGCCAAATCGAAGGCTCAGTGCCTGCAAGCCGCCGGCCGCGGGCCGTCAGAGTCAGGTCCAAACTTTGGTTACCCAGGTCCATCCAGCCTGAGCCGTTAAAAGCAACCGACCGGCCGGAGAGGTCAAACTGCTCAAAAAACAGCCGGTTGCGTTTAATATATGAATCTATCAGCATCTGCTCAAAGACAAAATCTCTCGGCTCGGTCAGTTTCAGCACATCCAACAGTTTTGCCAGCGGCGAGGCTCTGCCGATTTTCATATCGGTTATTTGAAGTGTACATCTGCCTACACGCCGGCTCTTGTCTCCAACCTGCCCACTGACACTCAGCGTCCCGTCCATTATTCCCGTCGTAGTGCCACTATTACTTGCCTCTGCGTCTTCAGCACGCGCCAGTGGTTCGACAGGCTCACCACCCTGAGCGAAGTCGAAGGGAAGAAATTGTCTCAGGTTAATATCGTCGAAGCCCATCTCCATCACGTACTCCAGGGCCCCGTCGTCCCGCTGGCTCATTTCGAACTTACCTGCCAGTTTGCCGTCATAGCAGTCGGCAGTCAGATTTCTCGTTGACCAGCTGCGCCTGTTGTGGTCGTAGCCGATATCCGCCCACAGTCGGCTTAAAGATTTGCCTTTAATCTTCAGTTTTTCTGCCGTTACAGAAGCCTGTCCATCGCAGAAGCCTTCGCCGCTTTTGTACAGGCCTTTTGCCGTTACCATCCCGTCCAATCCCATTACAGCACCAGCACCTCCAAAGCTGCAGTCTCTGAGTCTGATTGTCCCCGCAAAATCAAGATATTTCTTGCCGTCGTCGGCGTTGAAAACGTTTATGTTTTCTGCCTCCAGGTCGAATCGGCCGGTAGGCGACAGTTCCGTGTAGAGCCGTTGGATTTCCTCAGGAAGCGCCGCCCTTAGTCGTTCGTCTAAGAAAACGTCGTTGGCCAGGATAGAAAACCAGCCGTTACTGAAGGCTTCGTCTGTAAAATCTACCTGTCCGTTTATCTTTATAGCCGATGCACCTGGTGTTATCTGCACATTGTCGGCGCCGACCGCTGTAATATCCTGCAGAGTTATTCCGATTGTGTCGCGGCTTTTTCTTAATATTAATTTGCCCTTCACATCTCTTACTGGATATGGAAACGGCTCAAAATTTACACTGCCGCCCAGGAGATTCACGTTTACCGTGTAGGCGGATTGGTCTTTGTTGTCGGTCTTGTCCATCTCGACGGCGTAACTTATCTGTCCCTGCGGCTGTAGCGCGCTTATGGCTTTTCGTATCGGCTCAGGAAACAGACCGAACAGTTCTTCGCTCAGCTGTGTCTGCTCCGCATTCAGTAACAACTGCAAACGTGTTTGTTCCGCTGTCTCACCGGGCCAGACTCGACCTGCCAGGGAGATTTGGCCTTCTTTATACCATCCCTTGAAGTCTTTAATCTCTATCAGGTCCGGCGTAAAAACCGCACTTCCGGATATGTCGCGAACAACCAGCGCACCAGCTGCCGTTTCTTTTCGCTCGGTGTCGGACTGGGCCCATGAAACCGGAACACCCAAAGAAGCTTTTTTGAAAAATACGTCAGCCGTAAAATCAGTCAGCCCTTCTTCTTTAGTGGAAATCTTAATCTCTCCATCTGCCAGCCCAGCTGTCTTAAACTGACGGCAGAATTGCTTCTGTACCGTCGGCAGCGCCTCCACCAGAGCCGAATCCAGCGGGACGTTCTGCGCCTCTACTATGATATTGTACCTCGGCTGGTTTGTATTATAAGCTACCACCCTGCCCTCTATGCTTATTTTGCAATCGTTGACTTCGGAAAGCAGTCCCGAGACCGTTATATTGTTATGGTCGAACAGCATTTCACCTCTGAGATTTCTTAAAGGATAAGGAAAGTGCCGGCATGTGGCTTCCACATCAAGCAGTTTGACTGCGAGGATGTATCTGCTTTTCGTTCCGGGTTGCCGCCACTCACTGTAATCTATCGCCGCAACGCCGCTCGGGGAAAAAACCCGCCAGTGCTCTTTTTGTTGTGCGCTCAGCGCGTCGTACAAATCATTGTCCAGCGCCATATTGTCGCTTGCGATTTGTATCTGATATTTCGACTCGGCCCCGAAACCGTCGGACTGCCCCTTAATGGCCAGCTCGACGTCTCGATGTCGGCCCCTCAGGTCGTTCAGCAGCACACTGTTTTCGGTAAAATCTATTCGGCCTTGCAGATGCTCGATAAGATATGGGAATCCGCGGTCGTTAATCGAAACATCCTTGCAGTAAAGCTGTCCTGCCAGTCGGCTTTTACTCAAGCGCCCCAAATTGCCCTGTGCTTCGAGTTCGACATCAATCCGGCCGCAGGGCCTGTATATGTCAAAAAACCACTGCAGACTGGCGAGAGCCCCGATTTTTTGCAGAAACTCGTTGCTGTCGGCTGCCGCTGTTTCGCTGCTGACTCTTTGCTCGCCCACCAGGTCTTTTATCCGAAGTTTCATTGAATAGTCATTGTTGTGGTCGTACCGCAGGTCAGCCGCTAATGAATATACGGACCAGAATCTTTCAAATCCGGGAACGTCTGCCGATGAAACCCCGCCGGCAATTGTGATTTTGCCCGGCTTCCACGTCCCCTCAAGTCTGCTTTTGTACAAATGTGCCCACTCGGCCGTTGTTATCTCAAAGCTGTAATCTACGTCCTTTTTCCTTGCAGGGCCAAGTTCGACATCAAGCGGAACCGCTGCGATTACCTTCTCTTCTCCGCCGGAAATTTTACTGTATTTTACTATGCCTCTTTTGAGACGAATCAGAGGTATTTTCCCGACACCGCCTCTTGGAGGCCTGATTTTCATTCCTGTCAGATTCCACTCGCCGCTGTCTGTGTTGTGCTGTGCATTGAAGACGAAATCTTTAATGCTTATCTTTTTTAGCTGAGGCCGCAGCAGCAGCAGACTGCCTATCCCAAAGCGAGCGTACACCGTTTTGGCTTTGAGAATTGTGTCGTCATATTTGAACTTGCGGTGGGGCCGCACTTCGAGCCCCTCAATGACCACAGAACCGTTGATACTAAAATCAACCGACCGGGTCCTGATTTTTGTATTGGTCAGCTCGGCAATCTGCGCAATTGCTATGCGTTTCAAGGCTCGGCCGCCGAAGATAAAAAGCAGAAACAGCAGCACCGCCAGAATCGCAAATTCCGGCCATCGGCCAGGAAGAATTTTCCGCCCCGCTATACCCCTGACATATTCACGCCAGTTTTTAAGCATCTGTTTGATGCTCCGTCCCGCGTTGGTATGCTCCTGCTCGCCTCGCTTTGTCCGGCCCCGGCTCGACCCCGAGTTGAGACGGGCGGTCGAAGCGGGAACGCCACGCACTTTCAGGTTTTTAGTTTTAAGTTTTTCAACTTTTTTATCGCCTTGTCGGCAATATCACGGCGAAAATATGCTCCCTCAAACTTTATCTTGTCAACGGCCTCGTATACCCTCGACTTCGCTTCCCTGATGGTCTGTCCTAATGCCGTTACCCCCAGCACTCTGCCGCCGTCGGTTACTATATTTCCGTTCCTGTTGGCGGTGCCGGCGTGAAATACCACAACGTCTTCAAGACGGCCGGCCTCGTCTAAGCCTGTTATCTTTTTACCCTTTTCGTAATCGCTTGGATATCCGCCCGACGCCATCACAACACAGACCGCCGGCCGTTCGTCCCATTCGAGTGTAACCTCATCGAGCCTGCCCTCGCACACCGCGAGACAAACTTCGAGCAGGTCGCTTTTCAACCGCATCAGAATCGGCTGTGTTTCGGGGTCACCGAACCGAACGTTGAATTCCAGCACCCTCGGCCCGCCGGCTGTAATCATAAGCCCCGCGTACAAAACGCCCTTATAGATTGTGCCGTTGCGATTCATTCCGTCAACTATCGGCACAAGAATTTCTCGCGTTATCTGGTTCATCAATTCGTCGGTAACCACCGGCGCCGGACTGTAAGCGCCCATCCCGCCGGTGTTGGGCCCGGTGTCGCCGTCGCCTATGGGTTTGTGGTCCTGCGAAGATTCCATCACATAGATATTGCAACCATCCACGAACGCCAGTATCGAGGCCTCTTCGCCCAGCAGTTTATCCTCGACGATGATTTTTTCTCCCGCGGCGCCGAATATCTTTTCGCACATTATCTTCTCAGCAATCAGAATTCCGTCCGCAGGGTCATCGCACACGTAAACGCCTTTACCTTTCGCAAGGCCGGCCGCCTTTATCACCACCGCTTCATCTCTGCTGGCGATATATGCCTTGGCGTCGCTGAACCTGTCGAAAATTCTGCCCTCTGCAGTGGACATCGAAACCGACCGCATCAATTGCTTCGCAAAGGCCTTATCCGCCTCTAATTGTGCCGCACCGCCGCTCGGCCCGAACGCCTTTATGCCGGCGGCCTCGAACACATCAACTGCCCCCGCCGCAAGCGGGTCTTCAGGTCCTACTATCACAAGCTCCACTTTATTATCTGCGGCAAACTTCACCAATTTGTCCGTATCATTAACGCCGATAGGCACATTTTCCCCGCAGGCTGCTGTGCCGGCGTTACCCGGTGCTATGTAAAGTTTGCCTAAGTTTTTCGATTGCTGCAATTTCCAAGCTATCGCATGTTCTCTGCCGCCGTTGCCTATTAGTAGCACATTCATCTGCAAACCTCGAATTCGCTTAAATGCCCGTTAATTTCCCTCCTCGTGCACTATACGTTATCGGCACTTGATAATCAATAGTATCTTCCGTATATCCTTGTGATAACCTGGGGAGTTTCGATAAGAAATGGAAAAGATTTTTAAGGTGCGCAAACTATTAAGTCCGCTGAACTTCGGCGTAGTTTCCCTGGTCCGGTGGCCGCAAAAAATTCAAGATTTTCAGAGCGGGATGCCGATGCGCCTGATAGCAAATAAGAAATCAGGTGGCTCTGTAAAATGGCCAATACGGCTATGATTAGTTTGACCTTGTAATTGCCGGTTTCTCAAAACTGCACACAGGTCAGAGCGAAATCTTGGCATAGCAGGAGATAGCTAACAGAGTAAAGGAAAGAGCCACAGAATTTTAGGGAGAGCGCAAAAACGCTCTCCCACTTTTTATTGGAAAAGCTCCGGCTGGTTGGCAGACTCGTCTGCCGGCAGCGCAGGTGTTTTCCGGGGGAGCTTTAGGTTGAGATGTTGGCAGGCGACTTTTGTGATTTCCCGTCCTCGTTTTGTCCGCCGGACAAAACCTTTCTGCAAAAGATACGGCTCGACCACATCTTCGAGCGTGTCTCTTTCTTCGCCGAGTGTGGCGGCGAGGGCGTCGATGCCTGCTGGGCCGCCGTCGTAAACGTTGGCCAAAGCCCGCAGGAAAGCCCTGTCCAGCTCATCTAAGCCGAGCGGGTCGATTTGCTCCATCTTCAGGGCGTTTTCAACGATTTCGGTATTGAGGACACCGGTGCCTTTTACCTGTGCGTAGTCACGGACGCGTTTTAGGAGTCGATTTGCTATTCGCGGCGTCCCGCGGCTGCGACTCGCAATCAGTTCCAAAGTGCCGTCAGCGCACCGCAACTGCAGAAGGCCGGCTGAGCGTTTGATGATTGCGGTAAGCTCATCGGGGCTGTAGAAATCCAGATGGTAGAGCATCCCAAATCTTCCGCGAAGTGGTGCGCTTAGTAGACCGGCACGCGTTGTTGCGCCGATTAAAGTGAAGCGTTTGAGCGGAAAGTTTATGGTCTTTGCGTGCAGGCCGCTGTCAACGGTGAAGTCGACCCTGAACTCCTCCATCGCAGGATATAGAAATTCTTCTACCGGAGTGCTTAAACGATGTACCTCATCGATGAATAATACTTCGCCCGTGCCGATATTGCTCAAAAGCCCCATCAGGTCACCCTGTTTTGTCAGCGCCGGCCCCGACGTGCAGCGTATATTTGCGTCCATTTCGTTGGCGACGACATTGGCCAGTGTGGTTTTGCCCAGGCCGGGCGGCCCGTAAAACAGGATATGTTCCAGCGGCTCATTCCTTCTCTTAGCAGCCTCAATCGCAATTTTGAGTTTGTCTATTACCTTTTGCTGGCCGACGCACTCTCGCAGGTGCTTCGGGCGAAGCGAAACGTTGAAGCCTTCTTCCGCCTCATTTATTGACTGTCTGCTTATAACTCTGCTTATTGCCATTTTCGTTGTTACTACTTGTCATTCCCGCGAAAGCGGGAATCCAGTTCCTAAACTTCGATTCCCTGCTTCAATCTATATACCAGCGGCACAAGTTCTTCTGCCGACTTTACATCAGGATGTTTCCTGCACGCAAGCTCAATCAGCTCAATCGCCTCATTTCTCCTTTCGCCCCAGGCGATAAGAATCTCCAGTGTCTCCGCCTGGAATGGCTTAAACGCTGCCTTTGCTGCCGCCTGCTCGACGCCTATTGTGAAGCTGCCCAATTTGCCCTTCAATTCAGCGATAATCTGCTGGGCTGTTCTTTTGCCGATACCGTCCAGCGACATCAGCATCTTGTCATCGCCCGTTTCAATCGCCGAGGCGATGCCGGCTATCGGCATACTCAGCGAGCGCAGCCCCTTGCGGATTCCGATGCCCTTTACACTGGTGAACTTCTCGAAAAAGTCTCTTTCAGTGTCGCTCAGGAAACCAACGATTCTCGGAATGAGATTTCCGCCGCCTAAAGAGCCTTCGTAGTATTCCATCGTGCACAGAACGATGTCGGAGCCGATTTTACCTGCCAGCGCATTCACGCAGTAGCTCGGCAGCATCACTTCGTAGCTGATGTTACCCACCTGCATCAGCGCCGTATCGGAATCAAGCTTAACGAGTTTTCCTTCAATCTTTGCAATCATATATTGATTAGCCCCCGGCTTTATGCCGGGGGTTATGGACTTCAACCCACCGTCTCCACCATTGCAGAGTTTGCGCAGCATAGTGCGGCAGCTATCGCGTCAGCGACGTCGTCCGGCTCCGGCACCTGGCGCAGCGACAGGAGGGTTTGAACGGTCCTTTGCACTTGCTCCTTCGATGCTTGGCCGTTGCCGGTAAGCGATTTTTTTATCCGCGTTGCGCTAAAGCTTTTAACTTTGATGCCGGCCTGCGCACACTTTTGTAATATAACACCTCTCGCATGTCCCATCAATATCGCCGTCGTTGGATGTGCGTAATGCGAGTACAATTCCTCCACCGCCACAACATCAGGCTTAAACTTTCCCAGCAGCGAATCTGTATCTTCCGCGACGCTGTTTAACCTCGCCTCAATCGCCAGGCTGCCGTCGGTCCTGAAAACACCTGCTTCAATCAATTTATACCTGTCACCGTCTGCTTCCACACAGGCGTATCCGCAGGTCTGCAAACCCGGGTCAATGCCGAGAATTCTCATTTGAACCTCCAGACGGTCCCGTTCGGAGTATCCTCCAGCACGATGCCGGCCTCTTCGAGCTGTTTTCGCAAGACATCTGCTGCTGCAAAATCCTTTTTTTGTCTCGCTGCGTTTCGCTGCTCGATGATAAAATCTATAAGTTTATCAATCGTTGCTGAATCAGTTTGTTGGTCATATTTGTCCTTTACAATCCCCAGCACATCGCCGCCAAGTCGCATAAACATATTATCAACGGTGATGAGCGTCTCAGAAGTTGTGCTTTTGACAATCAAGTCGTTGGCAAGGTTTACAAGTTCAAACATCACCGATAAAGCGACCGCGGTATTGAGGTCGTCGTTCATCGCCGTTTCAAACTTTTCCTTCAATGTCTTCAGTCGATTCACTGTGCCGTTGTCGATGGGGCCATCGGGCGCATTTTTGATTTGCTTTCTTACGGCTGAGACTGCGTTTGTAAGCTTTTCATAGCCGCTTTGGGCAGCGAATAAGGCTTCATCTGAAAAATCTATGGGACTCCTATAGTGGCTGTTCAAAATCAACTGCCTTATAGCTAACGGGTCGTAGCTTCGTGTCAACTTCGGGTGCGTACCGGAAAAAGCCTCCTTCAGCGTTATGAAATTGTTGAGGCTTTTACCCATTTTCTGGCCGTCAACAGTAACCATATTGTTGTGCAGCCAGTATTTGACGAACGGTTTGCCTGTGGCTGCTTCAGCCTGTGCGATTTCACATTCGTGGTGCGGGAACTGGTTTTCGATTCCGCCGCCGTGAATATCAAATGGCTGTCCCAGATACTTTGTGCTCATAACCGAGCACTCCAAATGCCAGCCGGGGAAACCCATACCCCAGGGGCTGGGCCATTGCATAATATGGTTGGCTTCGGCTTTTTTCCAAAGTGCAAAATCCGCTGGGTGCTTTTTATCTGCCGATACTTCCACGCGGGCGCCTGCCTGCATTTCTTCGATGTTTCTGCCCGATAGTTTTCCATAGTCCTTGAATTTGGAAATATCGAAATATACCGAGCCGTTGACCTCGTAGGCATAACCCTTATCCAGAAGTTTCTTAACAAGCTCTATCTGCTCAACGATATGCCCGCTTGCCCGTGGGCTTATACAGGGGCGAACGCAGTTCAATGCGTCCATATCCTCGAAGTAGCTGCGGGTATAAAACTCGGCCAGCGCCATCGGATGTTTCTTTTCTTTCGCCGCCGCCTTTGCAATTTTGTCTTCGCCTTCGTCAGCGTCGTCGGTCAGATGTCCTACGTCGGTGATGTTCTGCACATAAGTCACGCCGTATCCCAAATACCGCAGATATCTCACAAGCACATCAAAACTCACATAACTCTTGGCATGTCCCAGATGTGCATGCCCATAAACCGTCGGCCCGCAAACATAGATTCCGACCCTGCCTTTTTTCAGAGGCTTGAACTCCTCTTTTTTTCTCGTCAGGCTGTTATACAGCTTTAGTCCCATCAACAAACACCTTCAATGTACCGTGAACCGTTATGGTTCACGGTGAACTTTTTGCATTTTCACAGCGTTCTCTTGATTTTCTTTCTCAACAGTGCGACAGCCGTGGCGGCGATTGCTTCGCCGGCGCCTATTTCGCCGAGCCCTTCGTTTGTCTTCGCCTTGACATTGACAGCGTTAAAGTCGATTCCTAAAAGACTCGCAATAGTCCTTTTCATTTGTATTTTGAGTGGTCCTAATTTCGGCTCTTCAGCGTGTATTGTCAGGTCGATGTTGACAATCTGCCAGCGCTGGTCTTCGATACGCTGCTTTACATCTCGCAAGAGTTCTTTGCTGTCGGCATCCTTGAATTTCGGGTCGGTGTCGGGAAATAATGAGCCTATATCGCCCATAGCTGCTGCACCGAGCAGCGCATCGATGATTGCGTGCAGCGCGACATCGCCGTCGCTGTGGCCGTATAAGCCGTCAGCGTTGGGTACGTGGATTCCGCCTAACATCAGCTTCCTGCCCTCGGCAACGATATGGATATCAGTGCCGATGCCTGTTCGATATTCGTGGTCGTGCTCTTCAATCACAGTGTACCCTTTGTGCTCGGAATGTCGGTTCCGACGATTTTTACCGCTGCGCCGAGTGCCTGGCCGAGACCTTTGAAAATCGCCTCAGCTATATGATGGCTGTTTGTCCCGTACGGAACGTTTATATGCAGATTAAACTTTCCTGTATTGGAGAAGCTGCGTACCATTTCTTCGAGGCACTGGACGTCGAAGTCGCCGATTTTGTCGGTGCGGTAATCGACGTTATATATGCAGTTCGGCCGGCCGGACAGGTCCACCGAAACATTTGCGATTGTCTCTTCCATTGGAACGGAGCTGTACCCGTACCGGGCGATGCCTTTTTTATCGCCGAGTGCATCGACCAGCGCCTGGCCGAGGCATATCGCTATATCTTCGACGGTATGATGTGCGTCTGTTTCGAGGTCGCCTTTGGCTTTTACCGTCAGGTCGATTTTGCTGTGTTTGCTCAGGTGCGTGAGCATATGGTCTAAAAAGCCGACACCGCTGTCGATTTCGTATTTACCGACGCCGTCGAGATTAAGCTTGACCGTAACATCGGTTTCTTTGGTTTTTCTCTGGATTTTGGCAGTCCTTTGTTTCATAGCGATGTCCTTACTTTGCTAAAATTTCTTTCAAAGCCGAAAGCAGTTTATCATTTTGTTCGCTCGTTCCAACGGTGATTCTAAGTTTATCATTTAGGTTGGGATAGTCGAAGTATCTTACGTAGATTTTTCGCTCAATCAGATTTTCGTAGATTTCAGCCGCCTTGGGGTTTTTGCATTTCGCGAGGACAAAGTTTGCGCTGCTGTCAGGAACATCAAGGCCGAGGTCTCTTAGTTGCTGTATCAGTCTGGCTCGTTCAGCTTTTACTTTTTTTACGTTTTGTCTGAAGTAGTCCTGGTCTTGTATGGCGGCGGTCGCTGCGGCGATTGCAATGGAATCGACATTGTAAGAGTCCTTGACCTTCATCAAACCTTTTATCAGGTTCTCATTTGCGATGCCGAAACCGAATCTCAGTCCCGCCAGCGAATAGCCTTTGCTCATCGAGCGAAGTATGATTACATTATCGAAATCTTTTACAAGCTCAAGGCAGGTTTCCTGAGCAAAATCGACGTATGCTTCGTCAATCAGCAGTACCCCTTTTAGTTTCTTTGCGAGCTGGCTGAGTTTCTGTTTTGGTATGAATGTCCCGCTCGGCGCATTTGGATTACAGACAATAGTTAGAGAAGCGCCTGCCGCAGCCAATTTGGCCGGCAGATTGAATTCGCTGTCGAATGGAACTTCAATCGCCTCGCAGTTCTGCAGATTTGCTAATACCGGATAAAGTGAATATGTAGGAACAGGGTATGCGACTGGCCGGTTCTCATCGCAGAATGCGCAGAATGCCATTTTCAGCAGCTCATCGCCGCCGTTGCAGCACATTATATAATCCGAGGGGACGCCGAATACCTCTGAGGCTGCCTTGCGGAACTTATTGCCCTGCGGGTCGGGGTATCGACGCAACTGCTCTTCGGATATATTGTGGATTGCGTCCATAACAGCCGGCGAAGGCAGATAGGGATTTTCATTGGTGTTGAGTTTCACCACATCGATTTCCGCCGGCTGAAAGCCCGGCTGATAGGCCTTTGCCTTTTCAATATTTTCCCGAAAATATCCCATCATTCATCTCGGATGTCCTTCCTGCGGAAGCAGGAATCCATTTTTTTCACTTAACCGGTGTAAACCCGTGTTAATCCGTGTCTTTTCGAGATTATACGAATGTTTTGCCGAAAGTGAAAGGGTGATTTTAGCAGTATTCGCAGTATGATGCTGCCGCTGGAAACCCTCGATATATGCGGAGGTAATTTTTTGCATATCAGAAGCATTATTTGCTGGCAAAAAGGTCGGGACTGTTTACAATGCCTATGGCATGGCATAGCCATTTGGCCAGGACGTATGGGATAACAAGGTGTTTTTGCAATTAGTAAGAAAGGAGCGGTTACAATGAAGGGAAGATACGAAGTCCTGAAAGTCGTTTTGGTAGCGGTAGCATTGCTTGTTTGTGGTGCTTGTGCTCCCTCGTCGTTCGTCAAGAGCAGCCCCGGCTGGAAAGTCATCGAAGTGCGCGAAGGCCTGAATAATGACTGTAATAAGGCGTGGCAGACAACTGTAGATACGGTAGCACGTAATTGGGACATTGAAATGATGGATAAGGAGAGTGGTTATCTTCGGACTACATGGACTTATGGGTTTAGCGGCGGGATATATAATCGATATCGTGTCCGACTGACACTTAAATTTCCGGGCGGGAATCAATGCAATAAACTGGAGGTAAGAACGGAAGCGCAATGGCTCGCGGACTACTATGGTAACTGGATAGAAGGATTTGACACCACATTCAATCGTGATGTATATAGTGCGCTGTCTGGACGGTTAGGGCGAACTGTGCCGACCGAATAAATTTCTTTTCGTGCGAAATTTCGTTAATCAAAGGCCTGTTCCTGCGGACGACTCGGTGCGAGTTATTTTTTGCAGTAGTCGATCAGTCTCGCGATTTCGCTTCGCAGGTCTTTTCGGTGGATAATCTCATCGATAAAGCCGTGTTCTAACATAAACTCGGCTGTCTGAAATCCTTCCGGCAGTTCCACTTTAATTGTTTCAGCGATGGTTCGAGGCCCGGCAAAGCCAATCAATGCGCCGGGTTCCGCTATTATGCAGTCACCCAACATCGCAAAGCTTGCCGTCACTCCCCCTGTGGTTGGGTCGGTCAGCACTGATATGAAAAGTCCGCCGGCCTCGTCAAATTTGGCCAATGCGGCAGAAGTTTTGGCCATTTGCCCCAGTGAGACGACGCCTTCGTGCATCCTTGCTCCGCCGGAGCAGCTGACCACTACTAATGGCAGCGATTCAGCCATTGCCGTATCGACCGCTGCACACAGTTTTTCACCGACCACAAAACCCATAGAGCCCATCAGGAAGTTCGGCTCCATCACCGCCAGCATAATCGGTCGGCCTTTGATGAAGGCCTTTCCGATTCGCATAGCTTCTTTGGCGTTGCTTTTTTTCTCATCAGCCTTGATTCGCTGTTTGTAGCTTGTATCTTTGAACTTGAAGCCGAGCGGGTCGTTGGTAGTCAAATCGCTTAATACTTCCTGGAAGGAGTCTTCATCGGCGAGGTATCTGATTCGGGTCTCCGCGTCGATGCGAAAATGGTGGTCGCATTCAGGGCAGACATTGAGGGCATTTTCGACCGCGCTTTTGTAGAGCATCTGCTCACACGCTGGACACCGCGTCCACAGCCCGTCGGGCATCTCTTTTCGCCGCCTTAACGAGAAGCCATTCCATTTTGATTTTGTCTCTTTTGCCATAATCAGCAATAAAATTATATCGGCAGGTCACCGAGGATTTTATCAAAGATAGAGGCGGTTTTCCAGAGATAATTATCGGCAGGCATTACGAATGGCGTTGATGGCAGCAACACGGTCGGGTTTTGAGAATATCGCATTGCCCGCTACAATGGTATCTGCGCCGTATGAAACTACAATTGGCGTGGTTTGGGGGTCTATGCCGCCGTCAACTTCAACACGAATTTCAGGGCCGACAATTTTTCTGACCTCGATAATTTTTTTCGCCGCTTCCGGCATAAACTGCTGGGCACCGAAACCCGGACGAACGGTCATTACCAGAACCATATCGCAGAGCGGGGCAACCTTTTCCAGCGCTTTGACGGGTGTTTCCGGATTTATACATATACCAGCGGTGCATCCGAGGTTGTGTAATCGGTCGATGAGCTTTTCCGGCTCGTCGGCAACTTCGCTGTGAAATGTTATGTTATTGGCGCCGGCATCGGCAAATATCTTGGCGTATTTAGCCGGCTCGCTTATCATCAGATGGGCGTCGAAAAACAGTTTGCTTACCTTTCGCAGTTTCTCGACTACCGGCGGCCCTATTGTAATATTCGGCACAAAGTGGCCGTCCATTACATCGAGGTGTACCATATGCACGCCCGCTGATTCAATCTCGGCTATCTCGTCCGCTAACCTCGCAAAATCAGCGCTTAGTATCGATGGCACGACTTCTATCGTCCCTGCTTTAGGTAGTTGGTATGGCATCGGTTTTTTAAGCTGCCTGTTTCAGATTCTATTTTTCATCGAGGATTTCGATGCATTTGAACTTTTTGCCTTCGAGAAATTCAAGTGACGCACCGCCGCCGGTGGAAATATGGCTTATCCTGTTTTCCAGGCCAAGCTTCTCGACCGCACTTGCACTGTCGCCGCCTCCGATAACACTGCGGGCGCCTTTATCCGTTGCTTTGGCGACGGCTAGTGCCACAGCCTTTGTCCCTTCGTCAAAAGGCGGCACCTCAAAAACGCCCATCGGCCCGTTCCAGACTATTGTCTTGACGCCGCTGAGTTTCTCAGCAAAGAGTTTACGCGTCTGCGGACCGATATCCACACCCTGCCAGTCCGCCTCAATGTTGCCGCGGACAACCTTATTTTCAGCGCAGGGTTTTATTTGCTTTGTGACCACCGTATCCACTGGCAGAACGATTTCGCAGCCGGCATCCCTGGCCTGCTTGAGTAAGTCGGTCGCTTTTTCAAGAAAATTGTCCTCACATAAACTGCCGCCGACGGTCTGGTTCTGAGCCTTCAGAAAGGTATAGGCCATTGCTCCCCCAATCAGTATACTGTCGACCTTATCGAGCAGGTTCTCTATCACGCCTATTTTATCGGAGACCTTTGCTCCGCCCAATATCGCCACAAAAGGTTTTTGTGGCTTACTGATGGTTTCGCCGAGAAATCTCAGCTCCTTTTCTACCAAAAAGCCGATGACTCGGGGTTTTCCCTTCATCATCACAGGCACGGTGTACATTGAAGCATTATCGCGGTGAGCCGTGCCGAATGCATCATCGACATAGACATCGCCTAATTCTGCCATTTGTTTTGCGAAGTTGTCTTTAGCTTTTCGCAGAGCGGGGTCTTCTTTTGCGTTTTTATCCTTGATTTCTTCTTCCTTGTGGAATCTTACGTTTTCAAGCAGTAAACAATCGCCGGGTTTGAGTGCTGCTGCTTTTTTCTTTACTTCCGGCCCGATGCAGTCATTCGCGAAAACGACGTTTTTTTTCAGCAGTTCGCCTAATTTTTTTGCGACAGGTGCGAGTGAGTATTTTGCGACTTTTTCGCCGTCCGGTCTGCCAAGATGACTCATCAGGATAACCGAACCACCCTTATCGAGGATAGTTTTTATTGTGGGCAGCGCCGCAACGATTCTTGTATCGCTGGTGATGTTGCAGTTGTCATCCAGTGGCACGTTGAAATCGACCCGCATCAGGACTTTTTCCCCTTTTACGTTTATATCCGCGACTGTTTTCTTGGCCATAATAGTTTCTTCACTTCATTGTGGTTTGTATGTATCCCGTCGGCCTTTTTACAGCCTGGCTAATCTCTCAATGAGGTCTGCGCTTCTGCAGGAATAACCCCATTCGTTATCGTACCACATAGTAACCTTGACCATATCGCCGTCCAATACCATAGTATTGGTAGCATCAAATATCGAGCTGGCGGGGTTGCCGATAACGTCGCTGCTGACGATTGGCTCAATGTTATACTCAATAATGCCTTTCATCGGCCCTTCGGCGGCAGCCTTTATCGTATCGTTTATTTCTTCAACTGTGGTCTTGCGGGCGGCAAGGAACGTCAAATCCGTAATCGAGCCGTCCGGCACCGGTATTCGCAGTGCATAGCCGTGAAGTTTGCCTTTCAATGCAGGTATTACCTCACCCAGAGCTTTGGCGGCGCCTGTGGTTGAAGGTACGGTGTTGAGGGCGGCGGCACGTCCGCGGCGTTTGTCCTTGTAGGGCATGTCCAGAATTGCCTGGTCGTTTGTATAAGCGTGAATGGTTGTCATCAGGCCTTTGACGATACCAATTTTTTCATGCAGCACCTTGCAGACCGGAGCCAGCGAATTGGTAGTGCATGAGGCGTTGGAAATACACTTCATACTTGCCTTGAGCTGGTCATCATTAACGCCCAATACAATCGTCGCATCAGGCTTATCCTTGGCAGGGGCCGACAGCAGAACTCTCTTTGCGCCTGCCTGAAGGTGAGTATCGTAACCGGCCTTGCCTTCAGTAGCCCGGCTTGTGAACTTGCCTGTCGATTCGAGCACTACATCCACGCCCATTTTGCCCCACGGCAGCTTTGAAGGGTCTTTTTCATTCAGAATCGGTATTTCACGGCCATCGACCATGATAGCATTGCCTTTGACCGCAACTTTCCCTTCGTATTTGCCCTGCGTGGAGTCATACTTGAACATATAGGCCAGCATATCAGCGTCAAACAAGTCGTTGATTGCCATAACCTGAAACCGTTTTGGCTGTTTTGCCATGACCCGCAGCGCCAACCTGCCGATTCGCCCGAATCCGTTAATTCCAACCTTTGTTGCCATCTGTAATTCTCCTTCTTTTCGGTACTTACAATAGAGTTTTGTTTACTCGATGAAGACTTTGAGATAAGTAAGTCCGTTACTTTATTCACAAGTTGCCGGATTGTCAAGGTTCCGCTGGTAAGATTTGTAGTTGGAGTATCCTTTGAGTTTCGCTGGTAATCTTTGCCTTTTCGCTTATTCTGACAGGCCAGAGCCATATTATTTTTTCACTGTCGGCTATAACGAACATTTTTTGGCGCAAGTGCTGTGGTATTTTTGCAGCCGTTACAAACTTGCCGATTTTTTTTTCGCCCGCAAGTCCCAGCGGTTGGAATCTGTCGCCCGCCTTTCGAGAACGAATCACTAAAGGAAATTTCAATTTATCGAAATCGAATCGTTCGGCGGATTTATTCTTCTCCGTTCTGAATTTTTCGATGCCGGCGCCATTAGTCTCGAAGACGGTCGCATCTATAACGCAGTTGCCGAATCTCGTTTTTCCCGGGACTTTCAGCCTGACAGGTTCGTTGATATGCTCGGCAGTTGGGCTTTTTCTTTCAGGGTTCTCAAAAATCAATGTCCCGTATTCGTGCCAGGCTGTAAATCCGAGGGGAAGTTCGAGTTTTTTGCCGCTGACATTTTGTTTTGCTAATCGCAGTATCTTTTCATAATGTTGTTGGGTTAGATTTCTTTCTTTGCTGCCGAGCATGGTTAGGCCTTTGCGGACAAGCTCAATTTTTACCGGCTCCGGCTGACTCGAAAAAATTTCCAGGTCGAACTTTATTTTATCACCGTAGCACTCGGCAAGTTTCGGCCAGGCCTTTTCTGTCACTTCACAGACCAAATCGTGAAATCGTTTGGCTGATTGTGACAGGCGGAATAATTGTTCGACAATACTATTTTTGTATTCCTGCTGTAGGGCCGGCATCAGCCGATGCCGGATGAAGTTACGCCTGTAGGTGCACTGATAGTTTGTGTGGTCGACGCGCCATTTCAGGTTCTGCTTATTCAGATACCGAAGAATTTCATCTCTGCTGACACACAGCAGGGGCCTTATGAATCTGATGTTCTCGGCAAAGACTCGCTTGGGCCAAATCCCGCCGAGTCCGCGAAAGCCCGTTCCCCGGCTCAACCGCTGCAGAATGGTTTCGGCATTGTCGTTTTTTTGATGGCCTGTCGCTATACAGTTGAGAGTTTTGGCCTTTGCGATATCGAGTAGACTTTTCAGTCGTAGCTGCCGGGCTGCTGTTTCAATCGACAGTTTATTTTCACGGGCAAAGCCCCGCACATCAATCCACCGCGTCTCTGTCGGCACATTTAGACGCTGGGCTTCTTCGATAACAAATTCTTCGTCTGCGTCGGCTTCCGCCCCTCTTAGCTGATGGTTTATGTGGGCGCAGACAAAATCGCCCTCGAAAAGCCCTTCAGCTTTTAGCGCCTGCATCGTGTGCAGAAGGGCTATTGAGTCCGCTCCGCCGGAAACTGCCAGCAAAATTTTGTCCCCGGAGCAAAACAGCCCGTTTTTTTTCGCAAAGCCGGCTATGTTTTTCTCAAATCTTGTTAACATCCTTCATACCTGTACGCCGTACGGCCTGCCGTCCCGATAATTTTTAACTTTTGCTATATTTTACCTCAGTGGAAGGCAAATTGGCAAACCGATGTTTCACAAATTTTGCCGTGTTTTTGCTTTGCTTATCTGAGTAGAAAACGGTAGCATTTCTCTAAATCAATTTCAGAGCAATTTTTGAAAGGGTGGACAAATGGGAAAAATGTTTTTTGTGCTTATATTCATATTTAGCATCTTCTTTTATGCTGGCTGCGGCGGGCACGAACCGAATCCGGTTGCAACTCATCAGATAGGCGATGATAGCCGAAGTTGTGAGTCGTTACGGCTGGAAATAGCGCAGAATGAGGCTATTATAACCAAAAAAATAAAAAAGGATGAAAGTAAATTTTGGTCAAACACATTATGGTTTTTATTTCTTACTCCAGCGATGGACCTTAAAGAAGCCGAAAAAACTGAGGCTGAGGCACTACAATACAGAAATGAATGTCTGAAAATCTTAATGGCCGAAAAAGGTTGCGGAGCTACATCTTCTACAGACCCTAATGTCAAAAAATAGTAACCATAGTTTTCCGTTCTTAAATGGACTCGGCTTATCCGAAATTCAAAAGGTGAAAGCTGGTGATGGTGAATGAAAAGTTTATTGATTGTGATTTTGTTAGCAGTGTTGGTTGGTGGATGTGGTCTCGGTTATTATGACGATTCGTCTCCTGGTTATTATAATGCGTTGAAGCAACGAATGGAAATTGAACAGATGAAGACCGAAATAGAATTTTTGCAAGAGCAACAGCTTCAGAACGAGATGAATGCTCAACATCGAAGTCCAGGACAGGAGGTTTTGGACGAAATGCATAATCGCTTGCGAAATCAGTAGATAAAAATTCTCGGAATTACAAAGAAATTGATACGGACTTCTCGGCTGATTGTGATATTCAAGACGGGTGGGGCTTGGGGGGTAGATAGGCCATATTTCTTACCCTGTTTTCTGCGTCGGTATTTCTTCCGGCTCGTCCCGTCCCGTGCACCGGATTCTGGCCAGCCTACGCGCCTCCTCTTGCTCCTTCTCAGATAGCTCACGCTGCTTAACTGTATCGGCGATATCCTGCGGATTCTCCTTCTTGAGGTGAATATTGCCCACCTTCGCCTCGGCAAGGTTATGTTTCTCCATTCTCTTTATGATTTGGTCCATTATCTTAATCTGCTCATTCTGTTTTGCCATCATCTTATCCTTTCGATTAAGCAACTTTTTTCCTGTAAATTTTCTCATTGTTTTCATAGCACCATTTTAACAATTGCCTGTATTCTTCAATTCCACACAGCCAGCCGCCACTCTATTTCGGCCTTTTCCATAGCTTCACATTTTATCGCCAAACACTTTAAAAAGCAATATTTCGTCTCGTTTGCTGCTCGGCCTCGGTGCGGTGATTTTAAGAAGACGTAAAAAATAAGAAGCCCCGTGGCACAGATATTAATAACCGAAGGGCATATAAAAAACGGGCCTGACGTTTAGCCAGACCCGAAACCATAACTAAGAAATCTTTTCGCGAAGTTTTGTAAATCTTGTTTGCTATTTGCTCTGTTCGCTTTTGCTTAGTATTGCAATTCGTTCTTCGACAAATTTTTTCTCGTCCTCGGTCAGACCGCCTTTTTTGACGGCCTTTTGGTAAAGCTCGAGGGCTTCAGCTCTGCGAGACAGTTGCAGGTCGAGAATACGTGCCGACTTGAACTCGGCCAGGTACGGCGTCTGCGGGTCCCACTCCCACGTCCTCTGGTAATACAGTAGCGCTATCGTGTAATCCTTGAAATACTCATAGATACCGCCGGCCCTGAATGCACAGTCGTCTATCTTGTCACTTGTGGGGTATCTTTTTATCACTTCATTGTATTTCCCCAGTGCCACCCGCAGCTGGTCATCGTCGATAATGAGAATAAATCTTTTTGCCAGCTTTTCTCGTCGCACCGCATCTTCATATATGTAGTTCGCCATTTCGATGGAAGCGGTTGGTTTTAGATTAGGCCCTGCGACACTGGCCTCAATGATATAGTGGTATTGTCGCGTTTTATCAAGCGTTTTGAGTTCTTTTGCGGCCCAGGCCAGCTTCATATCGTTGCCGGTGCTGGTGTAATAGTCTACGAGTGCTTTAAGGGTTCGGCGATATGCCTCGCGGTTGGTCGCGACCTGTTCGATAATATCGGTTTCAGCCGGCGTCTGGGTCTGAATTACCGGAGGGGGTGCGAGCAATTTTTTTTCGCCCTGGGGTACAACCCGGCCTTGCCCGCTGTTGGGGCCGTAGCAGCCGACCAGCACCTGCAGGGAAACTATAAGTATTACGGTCAGAATTGTTCTTGCCATAATGGCCTCCTTTCAACCAACGCAAAATACTTTCGTGACTTGAAAACACCTAAACAACCCGCCGCTGAAAGCAGCGAGTCGTTAAGTCTCTGCAGACGTGCATATTATTCATCCTTCACACGCCGCAACAGTCAATTATCAATTAAAATACCATCTCGTCAAGGGTAAACTCAAAAAAATGGGCTTGGCGCCTTGGCGGGATTATGCTATCGGTGTAATAGTGAAACGCAGTCATCGGGGAAATTTCGGTTCCAGACTCTGAAAAAGGAAATCGTATTATGTCCGGGAGTTATGACTGTATTATAGTTGGTGCCGGCCCAGCGGGTCTCGGAGCCGGTCTTTATACCTCACGCGACAGGTTCAGAACATTGATACTCGAAAAATTCTCACCCGGCGGCCAAATCAGTACCACCGACAAAATCGAAAATTACCCCGGCATTGAGCGAATTGACGGCCCGGGCCTGATTGAAAAAATGAAAAAGCAGGTCGCCAGTTTCGACGCGGAAATAAAAACCGGCTCCGAGGTCACAAAACTTCAGAAACGCCGCGATGGCAGTATCGCTGTCTTTTGTGATGCCGAGCAGTATATCGCAAGGGCTGTTATTCTCGCTCCCGGAAGCAGCTACCGAAAACTCGGCGTCCCGGGCGAAGAGGAATTCCACAGCGCCGGTGCCGGTGTCAGCTATTGTGGAACCTGTGATGCGCCGTTTTTTAAGGGTAAGCGAGTTGTTGCTGTCGGTGGCGGCAATACCGCCCTCGAAGAGACGCTGCACCTGACAAAATATGCCGACAAAGTTACGCTGATACACCGCAGGGACGAATTCAGGGCGACCAAAGTAATAGTCGAGGAGCTTTTGAAAAAAACCGGCGAGCAGAACTCAAACCTGACTATAAAGTACAACACTGTGGCGACCGCCATACGGGGCACAGACAAGGTTCAGTCCGTTATACTCAAGAATCTTAAAACCGGCAAAGAGCAGGATTACCCCTGCGACGGTATATTTATATTTATTGGTATGGTGCCGAATACCGACTTTCTGAAAGGTTTCGTAGAGCTGACCGAACATGGATTCATCAGGTGCGACTGCGGCTGTCTTCGAACAAGTGTTCCAGGTGTATTTGTGGCGGGCGACTGCAGGATAGGCGCAACTATGCAGCTGGCAACAGCCGTCGCCGATGGCGTCACAGCCGCTATGATGTTAAGGCACTATTTCAGAGACCCCAAATGGTGGGATGAACCCGTCAGCGATTTGCTTCAGCCTGGGGGCTGGTAGAGCGATATGGCGATTGATTACCAAAATTAAGCCAGCGGTTAGAGTAATTTGTTGATGGCGGCAGTGAGGTCTTTTTTGCTGGTTAAGCCGACCCATTTCTTGTGCATCTGGCCGTCTTTGAACAGGATAGTCGTTGGTATTGCGCTTATCCCGAACTCGATAGCGCTGTCGCGGGCCTCATCGGTATTGAGCTTGCAGACTTTCGCTTTGCCCGCGTATTCATTCGCAATTTCCTCTATAATAGGCGCCAGCATCTTGCACGGCCCGCACCAAGGCGCCCAGAAATCCACGAGAACAGGTATATCAGAGTTGTGAACGACCTCGTCAAAAGAGGCGTCTGTCAGCTCAATTGCATTTCCAGCCATTATCCTTACCTTTCCAAAGCAGCGATTGAAAAGCGAAGGTATTCTATCTACGAAACCCCCCTATGTCAAATCCGAATTTATATTTTCCTGTTCCTGGGGCAAAAGTTCGGTTTTTTTCTCGGCCGGCAGCTCGGCGATTGGCACAGGCGGCTGCTTTTGTTGCTGGGTTTGGGCAGCCTGCTTATTATCGGCTTCAGCGGAGGTAATGATTGCTTTTTGGACGGCCTGTTCAGCCGGCTCATCGGTTAGTGCTCGCAGATAGAGCTGCTCGGAGGCCCCCGATTGCTCAACTCCCACCAGTTTTTCCCGGATTAGTTCGAGAATCGCCAAAAATAGTCCCACCATTACCACTCGATTCGCGATGGATTCGAAGATTCGTTCAAACCTTATCACTCCTTCGGTTTGCAGCCGGTGCAGAACCTCTATCTGATACAGGTCGATGGGGGTCTCGTCGGTAATACGGCTTATATCTATATTTAAGCTCGTGGCCTTCATAATTGAGTCGAAGGCCTCCAGCAGGTCCCATACGCTGACCTGTTCGATGTCGACCGCAGGCTCAGCGTTTGGTTTAAGCTGTTCTATTATGGTGGCGGGCCGCGAGAATCGATGACTCGCATCTTCAGCGGCATCGCTCAGCAGATTGGTGGCATCTTTGAACTTCTTGTACTCCAGAAGCTGGCGGATAAGTTCGGCACGCGGGTCAGCCAGCTCGTCAGCCTCGATTTGGTCGGGTTCGGCTCTCGGCAGCAGCATTGCCGATTTTATTTGCATCAATGTCGCCGCCATTACCAGAAAGTCTCCCGCCAAATCAATGTCAAGGCTCTTGAGAACCTCGATGTAGCGGACGTACTGGTCGGTTATCCTGGCGATGGGGATGTCATAGATATCCACTTCTTCCTTGCGCACAAGGTACAGCAGCAGGTCCATCGGCCCGGCGAATATCTCAAGATTTACACGATAGTCAGCCAACTAATCCTCCTGCTTTCCTGGGGGTTCTAAAATCTCCAGCGACTTTTCAGCCTGACTTTGGCGGACGCACAGACTTGGCCTTCCCATAGCAGGTATGGAATACACGTTTGCAGCATTTGCGCCTGTTACAACTGCCTCGATTCCGAAATCAGCCAGTTGTTGTTTTGCTAATTCGGCTTCGATGTAATTTGCGAACTGTTTAATAGTAACAAGCTTATCAGCCATATTTATAATAATCCTACAGCCCTTCGCGCACGGGCAAGCGTTTTGGTTGCCACCGCTTTGGCACGTGCCGCTCCTTGGGCGAGGATTTCCTTGACGTAGTCGATATTATTTTCAAGCTCAGTCCTTTTCTGTCGGAAAGGTTTGAAGTATTCAATCATCAGCTCAGCGAGGCGTTTTTTGGCTTCGCTGTAGCCCATTCCTCCGCTGTGGTATCTGTTCTCCCACTCGCTCAGTTCTTCTGGTGAGGCAACTAACTTCAAAAGTGCGAAGACGTTGCATTTATTCGGGTCTTTGGGTTCTTCGACCGGCGTGGAATCGGTAACGATTTGCATAATCTTTTTTCGGAGGCTCTTTTCCGGCTCGAATATCTCGATGGTGTTCCCATAGCTTTTGCTCATCTTTCGGCCGTCGATTCCCGGCACCACCGCTACGGATTCGATGATGTATTCTCTCGGGATGGTGAAAATTTCACCGTAGCTGTTATTGAATCGGATGGCGATGTCCCGGGCGACCTCAATATGCTGTTTTTGGTCGGCTCCAACAGGGACAATGTCGCTTTCGTAAATAAGGATATCTGCTGCCTGCAGTACGGGATATGCAAACAGGCCGTGGTTTGGGCTTAGCCCCTGTGCGACTTTGTCCTTGTAGCTTGTGCACCGCTGCAATAGGCCCATTGGCGTAATGCAGGAAAGCAGCCACGTAAGCTCCGTTACCTCCGGCACATCCGATTGTCGCCAGAAGACGGTCTTCTCGGTATTCAGGCCCAGCGCAATGTAATCCATTGCCACACTGAGGCTGTGCTCGGCAACGTCGGCTGGCGATGGATTGCTTGTAAGTGCGTGGAAATCGGCGATGAAATAAAAGCACTCGTGTTCATTTTGTAGTTGGAGGTGCTGGCGCATTGCACCGAAATAGTTGCCGATATGAAGTCGGCCGGTCGGCTGTATTCCGGACAGAACCCGCAAAGCTATTCTCCTTGACTGAAGCGCAGTGAGCTCGGGACATAACATTACAGAAAACCTCGCGTAAAGATAACGCCAACCGGCGGGATTGTCAAGAGTTTTGCCGCAGCCTGCTTCGTCGCGGTATTTACACGCAGAGCCTTTCTGATATACTCGATTACCGCTATGACAGAGGTTGAAGAAGATTCGGTTGGTATTGTTGAGACAAAAACCATACGGATTGTCGAGCCGGATGAATCGCTCGAGCTGGAGTGCGGAAAGACTCTGGCTCCCATCGACGTGGCCTATGAAACTTACGGAAAACTTAACGGTGCCGGGGACAATGCCGTTTTGATTTGTCATGCGCTTAGTGGCAATGCTCATGTCGCCGGCCGGAATAGTCCCTCCGACAAAAAGCCAGGCTGGTGGGACGTTATGATTGGGCCCGGAAAAGGTATTGACACTAATAAGTATTTTGTTATTTGCTCGAATTTCCTCGGCGGCTGTAGCGGAACCACAGGCCCGTCTTCGATAAATCCGAAGACAAACAAACCTTACGGCCTGGACTTCCCCATTATAACCGTCGCCGATATGGTCAGGGTCCAGAAGTTGCTGCTGGATAAGCTCGGCTTAAAAAAACTCTTGGCGGTCATCGGCGGCTCAATCGGCGGTATGCAGGTACTCGACTGGGCGATTCGATACCCGGATTTCGTCAAGGCCGCTTTACCAATCGCAACTACAACTCACCTTAGTGCTCAGTCGATTGCTTTTGACACCGTCGGTCGAAATGCGATTCTTGCGGATGCAAATTTCTCCGATGGCCGGTATCACGACAAGGATGGTCCCGACAGAGGCCTGAGCATAGCGCGTATGATTGGCCATATAACGTACCTGTCCGAGCAGGGAATGCGGGAGAAGTTCGGCCGAAAACTCCAGGGTTCTGACCAGTACAGTTACGATTTTAATTCGGAATTCGCCGTCGAAACGTACCTCGATTATCAGGGTCAGAGCTTTGTGGAAAGGTTCGATGCCAATAGTTATCTTTATATAACCAAGGCAGCGGATTACTTCGACCTCGAAAAAGATTATGGCTCATTGGCCGCGGCCTTTGCCGATACCAAAAGCAGGTTCCTGGTAATCAGCTTCGCGAGTGATTGGCTTTTCACGCCTGAGCAGTCCGAGGAGATAGTCAATGCACTTGTTGCCGCCGGCAAGGATGTCAGCTACTGCAACATCGCTTCCCCCTATGGTCACGATGCGTTCTTATTGGAGCCGGAAACACTCGGCTCATTTATCTCTGGCTTTCTCAACGCCACACATCAGCCTCGAATAAAACACGAACCTTCTCCGCAGGCGGTCGCACAAAAAAAACAGCCCACACGGTTCGAACGGGCACTGCGGGTGCGTCTCGACTACGAGCTGATAGAATCGCTGATAGAACCTGACAGCAGGATTCTGGATATCGGCTGTGGCGACGGCCAATTGCTGGCTAATCTTGCTGCGGACAAAAACGTAAGAGCCGAGGGTATTGAGTTTGACCAGGACCTCGTTTCGGTTTGTGTAAGTCGGGGGCTGCCTGTTATCCAGCGCGATGTCGAACGCGGCCTGGAAAATTATGCAGACAAAAGCTTCGACTATTGTGTTTTGTCGCAAACGGTGCAAACCTTGAAAAATCCAAAAAAGGTTTTTACCGAACTGTTGCGTGTCGGCAAAAAAGTGATTGTCAGCTTCCCTAATTTCGCACATTGGCGTTGCAGAGTGCAGATATTTCTTTTCGGCAGGGCCCCTGTTACCGCTCGGCTGCCTTTCAGGTGGCACAGTTCGCCGAACATACATTTTCTTTCGCTGAGGGATTTTGACCGTTTTTGTGAGGAGTTGTCTGTCAAAGTGGAAAAGAGAATTCCGTTGGGCAAGATGCGCCTTGGCCTGGTAAAATTCGCCCCCAACCTTCTCGCTGAGCAGGTAATTTACGTAACAAGCAAAGATTAACTTTTCTTTTACATTTAGCCCCGCAATTTATTGCGCGGGTTTCCCGGCGAGATACGAGATACTATCGACGTGCGACGATTATACGCTGCTTCCATTGGTACCGGGGGGGTATTGTCGAAGGGCTAAACATCCGAGTGCGAAAACTGTAACAGTCAAAATTTCGATAGAAAGGCTTGAAAAAATTTAAGCATCGATAGGATACTCGTCTCCGAAAGGAGGCTCTATCTCAATAACCTCGGAACTATAATAAGGTTTTCCCTGGAATATCATGAATATCAATCCTTTATAACCAGTATACCCTTCATTTTTAGCCGCTCTCATCAATTCAGAAAGGTCAGCTTTTTCAGAAAGGTCAAGTTTGCTGAGCTCCTCACGTTTTCTCTTGGAAATATATGCTGCTTCGTCTAAGATGATTAGTCCTTCAATAGTGTCTCTCTCCCATATTTCTTTTTCTATTCTTCCTTCGTTATCGTATTGTTTCGTCTGAGTATAAAGACTTCCTCTATTGACCCTGTAGGTTCTGACCTCTCTTTTAGGAGTATATTCGATATCCAAACTGCCTTGTGTCATAAAGTCTCCGATATGAATACGTTTATCCGGGATTCCTCATTTACCATTAGTTTCATTGAATCCAATCCATCTCACCCCTTAAATTACGAAACTTGCGCGGAAAAAGCAAGTGTTTTTACCATTTTTCGACAAATATAATGACCTCACGATAGATTACGTCCGCCGCGTTGCTGCCTCCAGTTCGGGTCTTGTTTATATTTACTCCTCCTACGATATACGCACGCTTGCCCTGAGCGTAGTCGAAGGGACGCAATACGAAACAGAGGCCGACAAGTAAGTCGATTCTTGGATAAAGGGGTACGGGGAAGGTTTTTCTGGCTGAGTGCAAAAAGGTACTACATAGTATCGGTTTATACATCCCGACGAGTTAAAATCTTGGGTTTTTGCTCCTGAAGCATCTGACTCCGATGTATATGACAGTAAGCCTCATGGTTATAGATACTCAGGATACGCGTGCAGTGCGGAAACATGCATTTCCTGCCCTCTGCCGAAGTCTTTAGTATTTTTCCCATCGTTACTCCTATAGGTAAATCGCCAAACAAAAAGGCTCTAAAGTCGTAGTTGTTTTTCTCTGCGGCCTAAAGATTTTCTAATCTTTTGCGATTATTTATACCATATTGTGGGGCTTTGTCAAACAATCTTTTTATTGCGGCAGATTTAGCCCCCAGCCCGCGTGCTGGGGGTTTCTTTTATTCGTTTACCCACCCTGCGCGGTGCGGCGTTCTCCGTTTCATTTAGCCCCCAAGCCACGCCTTGGGGGTTGCCACCAATCCCTCGTCCAATTCAATGCATAACGGGAATCTCAGTGGACCGGCGGATTTTCTGGTTCTGCCTTATTGGCTTTTGTCTCTCCCTCTTGGAGCTTTCTCTTCTCACAAGACGTCAATGGACGAGAAGGCAGATTATTTAATATTGGCTGGAGATCAGCAGGTACATCTAGACCGAACTGATGATAATATCTCTGGGCATACCAGAATGAGCCAAGACGAGCCTCATTGTCACCCCATAGGGAATATGCAGCTGCTACACTTTGCCGAATACTGGCCTCAGCATTCTTGACAAGCTCCTCTTCGCGTCCCGCTCGAATCATGTAGGCGGTGTTGGTTACTTCAAGGATTTGTGAATAGTATAGATTCCTAAACATTACGGAGTATCGCCAGACAACCAAACCACCGACAAGAATAGCTCCAGCCAGGAAACCTATCCCAAAGATAGCAATAACTTTTAGTTTACCCATTTAGCTTTTTCCCTCCATGCTTAACATAATAAGCTACAACATTTATCCGCCAATCCGTGTGGCAGATTTATCCGCCGCTCATTTGGCGGACTTTTTGTCTAATAATTTACTTTACCGGAAATAAAATGTCAACCCCCGTCGTCCATTCTCTGCCCTTTGCAAAATAGAGGTTCTCAGGGCAAAAGCTGAAAGTATCGTCTTTGAGCAGGATTAACGTTCGTGTTTTGATTTATCCCCACAAACCCTTTTGCGCCGCCGTATCTGCCGGATAAGTGATTTTCATCCCGTCGACCTTTGCAAACTGCGTCAGTTCGTGCGTCTTGACGCTTGTAGCGCTGTAGATATGTTCAACGTGTATTTTCCGGACCGTCAGCGCGTCGGCTATCAGCGAGCGATGGCATCGCCAGGGCACGGTCTCAGCGCACATAATCGCGACTTGCTTTTTGCAGGCCATTTCTATAAGTTTTTCGAGATTCTTCTCAAATTCTTCTGTCTGCATATAATCAGCAAAACCGCGAAACGAAGCGTTCTTCCAGCCGGTGTTGAGCGAATCTTCCTTTGCGCGGCGCAAGCCCCCAAGGCCGCTGATATGAATATAGCCGATTTTGCCTAACCCCTTCGCCAGCACATCCTTGTTGAATTGCGGATTATGCCTCGACCGCGGAATCGTCCGCACATCAACGACTTTTTTTACTCCGTGTGCTTCGAGGATTTTTATAAATTCGTCAAGCGAATGTGTCGAATGCCCGATGGTCTTCACTGTAAGCTTTTTTGTGTTACCATCCAATTTCAAATGTCTCTCTCCATCAGCCTTTTACAAATGCGTCTTTCCATCCGTAAGTGAAAATATATCATGCCGCTAAGATAATTAAAAGGGCCTGACCTCTTCAATTTTCCGGCGGTTCCTCCAACTAACGGCCAGCAACCAACTCAAAACTCAACACTAAAAACTCAAAACTCCGCCTTCGGCGGTTGGCCTCCGGCAGTAACTGCACAAACTTAAAATTCAAAATTTAGAACTCAAAATTGCGCGAATTGTTCGATTCGAACAATTCGCGCGAGGGGGTACTTCAATCACTGCCCAAAACGGGTCAATTTTTGTTATTTTTTGCTAATTTTTGTCATTTTTTGTAAATTTTTGTTAATTTTTGTAAATTTCTTGCAATTTTTTTCGCCAACAAGCGCGTTTGATGCGAAGTTTGCTTAATTTCGCATGCGCATTTGTTGCGAAAACGTGTTCGATTTTGTTCTTTTTACGATTTTATTTTGCCCATCCTGCCCAAGCGTTACAATTTAACACCCTCATCTTACAAGCGAAACTTACTTTTCTTGCTGATTTTCCGTTTGACTTGGTAACACAAAATTGCTATTTTTATGCGCAAACAATACAGGCCCTTTTGGTTTTTTAAGAAAGGCTGAATATGACCGTGGAATTGAAGGCCCTTGTTGTGGCTGCCGTCTCGATAGGTTTTTTTCATACCTTGTTTGGTCCCGACCATTATCTTCCGTTTATTATGATATCCTGGGCGAGAAAGTGGTCGACCCTGAAAACTTCCATTGTAACTTTGCTGTGCGGCCTCGGACATATAGGGAGCTCGGTGGTTCTGGGGCTGTTAGGCGTTGCGATGGGTATAGCAGTAAACAAACTTGAGCTTGCTGAGTCAGTCCGTGGAAATTTAGCCGCCTGGCTGCTGATTGCTTTTGGACTCGCATATCTTGTTTGGGGTCTGCGCCACGCATACCGTAATAAGACGCATATCCACAGTCATTTCCACATAGATACTGACTTACATACACATCCACACACACATCACGACCAGCACACCCACATTCACGACCGCGAGGCTGCGGTGAGCATAACGCCCTGGGTGCTGTTTGCCATTTTTGTGTTCGGGCCGTGTGAGCCTTTAATTCCCCTTTTGATGTATCCGGCTGCGAAGAATAGCCTGTTCGGCTTGGTTGTGGTAACAGGTATTTTCGGCTCTGTAACCATTGCCACGATGCTGACGATAGTTTTGCTTTCAAAGACTGGTGTGAATTTTCTTCCTTTGGCGCCTTTGCAGCGATTCTCGCACGCCGTTGCAGGTGCTACAATTTGTCTTTGCGGCCTGGCAATTCAGTTCCTCAGCCTGTAATTTTCTTGCCCAACTGGAATTATTCTACAGGGGTTACACAATAAATATAAATGAGCGGCTCGGCACCTGTGTTTTTGACGTTATGAATTGTATGCGGCGGTATATAGGAAACTTTTCCCTGACCAACTTCGAAGGGGGTTTCCTGTTCTCCGATTAGAGCCGTTCCTTTGCCGGAGAGAAAAACAAGCATTTCTTCGTGTTGTTCGGTACTGTGCCGGCCACAGGTTTCGCCGGGCTGCAAATATACCCTGCCTGAGCGCATTCCACAAGTTGGCGGTTCACCTCCCAGCAGATGCTGGTATTCTGGGTTATCAGCTAAGTCGATTACCAAGACTTTTCCCGAAGGCGTCGCGGCATCTTTACGGTAGTTACGGTCGTGGTTATGATGCATTGAACATCCCAAAATGAATACACCGCTGGCAAAGCACATAAAAACCAGTGTAACAACCATCCTTTTTACTCTCATACTGTTCACAATACGCTCCTTTCAAATGTAGTTTAGTATTCCAATTCACGGCTGGCTCTCAAAAGAACCGATTTGTGAGCCGTTCTTTAATCGCATTCTTACGATAAAACCCCTGCGTTGCTTTGGGGTGTACCATAACTCCTTCGGTACAGGGTATCTGTTAGAGTTTCTACCATCGCAGCTGCTCAATAAAGACAAACCAAGAAAAAAAACTCAAGCTCAGGAAAATTATTTTCATTTCTTTTATTTTTAAACATATCCTATTTGGGTATACAGGCAGGGCAGGAAGGATTCGTGTTACAATCTATCAGCCAGTTCTCGCAGAACGCAGCAATATCCTTCCAGTTAATAATGCTATCCTCTGGTTCAGAAATATCACAAGTAGGATTCCAATTTGGATCACTATCATTACTCAACCAAGCTCTGGCCAGAATTGCAAAGTCGCAAAAATCGACCTTGCAATCATCGTTAAAATCGCCAGTCAGATAATACAGACAATTCGGCTCACCCTGTTCCCCTTTCAACCCAAGTGAGTGCCCCCCACCGGCTGCGATTGCCGTGAAATTCGTATTTGGCGACGGCACATCACATGCACCGTACCCGTCGAATCCCCAGGCCACAATCGAGCCATCGGTTTTCAGACCAAGTGAATGAACTTGGCAGGCTGCGATGGCCGTAAAACCCGTATTTGGCGACGGTACATCACATACACCGTAATAGTTGTCTCCCCAAGCCATAATCGAGCCGTCAGCCTTCAGGCCAAGCGAGTATCCCTCACCGGCTGCGATGGCCGTAAAATCCGTATTAGGCGATGGCACATCGCATTCACCGTACATGTTGAATCCCCAGGCTACAATCGAGCCATCGGTTTTCAGACCAAGCGAGAAACATGCACCGGCTGCGATTGCCGTGAAATTCGTATTGGGCGGCGGTACAACACATGCACCGCAAGTATTGTCTCCCCAAGCCACAATCGAGCCATCGGTTTTCAGACCAAGTGAATGAGCCTCGCCAGCTGCGATGGCCGTAAAACCCGTATTTGGCGACGGCAAATCACATTGACCGTAATAGTTGTCTCCCCAAGCCACAATCGAGCCGTCGGTTTTCAGGCCAAGCGAATGATAATAGCCGGCTGCGATGGCTGTAAAATCCGTATTGGGCGACGGCACGGAGCATTGACCGAACTCATTCCACCCCCAAGCCACAATCGAACCATCAGTTTTCAGACCAAGTGAGTGAGCATGGTCGGCTGCGATGGCCGTAAAACCCGTATTTGGCGACGGCAAATCACATTGACCGTAATAGTTGTCTCCCCAGGCCACAATTTCTCCGACAGCATATACCGGCATGGGCAAAAATATCCAAAGGGAAAACAGACTGACACAACTGTAATGAAAGAAAACCTCTCGTTTTTTTGCACCATTTCTCATAGCATAACTCTCCTAATGAATTTTAATTACGCTAATTCGGATTTCTCGCATTAAATGGCCAGACACAAAAATAAACCGTTCAATTTCACTATCAGTACTCAACCGTTTTCCTGTTGCAAGTAGTCTTATAAGTCTCTTTTGCGAATCTTGCCATCAAAACTAAACTAAGCTATAATCGTTTAATAGTTTTCCTAAAATGTGCCTATATCTTGGCCGTTCTGAAGATTAAGTCTCACCAAAAATCCTCTACGTTGCTTCGGCGTGTACCACAACTCCTTTGGTACGGGGTATCTGGCAGTGTCTTCGAAGTTTAACTTTTCTTCGAGCCATTCTTCGCTGAACCTCGGACCTATACTGAAGACTACCCATCTTACCAGTGACCGTGGGTAATATGTGCTGTAATTTCCTTTATACTGTTCACGTTCATCATCGTCGGGATACCATCGGCCTCGCTCCGGGTCAATACTGCTGCTTGTAGGAAAGTGATTGGGTATCCATAGTCTTGACGCTGTATATTTGGAAATATCTCCTCTATCCACAATTATTTCACCGACGCTCCGGTATTTATAGGTACGGCCGCGGTTGAACCTGTCTTCCATTGTTGTCGACATAGCTTCTCCATGAGGCATCGACGGCAGATAATGGCTTGTAATCAGGACTTTCGGAAGCTGATATAAATGGTTGGTTAGTGAGCCGCTTGCACAGTCCGCCTGCGTCGGAGGGTACTTGTGGTTGTTTTCAAAATACATCTCCAAGGCAAGACCTATTTGGCGAAGTTCCATATCAACCACCGCGATTTTGGCCAGTTCTCTCGCCCGCGATAATGCAGGCATCAGTATCCCAAGCAAAAGCGCTATAATGGAGATAACAACCAACAGTTCGATTAGCGTGAAACCTCGTTTCATCTGTTCAGATTATTCGCTGCAACCGCTCAAACCAGCCCTTTGCTGGAGCCAATTACCTGCAAGTTCGGCGAAGTCCTCGAAATCGACCTTGTAGTCCGTGTTAATGTCACCCGGCAGGTTGCCTCTCTTGTGGCCACGGTCGGTAAGCACAAGGCCGTTCCCGTCGTAATTAGGTACCCAGAGCCGGTAGCCGTCTGTGCAGACCGTATACCCCGAACTCTCCTGGTCGAAAATTGCGATGACATCAATCTGGCCTGTTGGACAATCGTATCTTGTGAAGCCGTCCCCAATGCCGAGTTTCACCGGGAACGTGCGGCCGGTACCATCCACGATGGTGATAGTGGCATCCGGTGCCCAGTTGCCGGGATTTACAATATTGACATCGTTGATTCGCACCAGCCTTCCCTGGTAATATTCACAGCCGGTTAATCTGGTCTGGTTGAAGATATACTGGTTGCTGCTGTCCTTTACCAAACTAAGGGTGATGGATTCCGGCTGAGGCAGTCCAGCCGCAGGTTCGAGCAGTTCGACTTCAAAGTCGAATACTGGGTCAGTTTCGTGTTGTTCGTTGACGTTGATTTTACCCTTGTAGAATTTGTACCAGCCGGTAACTTTTACTCTGTCGCCGGCGGCAAACGTGTAGCCCGTATTCGGGTCGTGGTTTATACGACACAATTCAGAAAGCAACTGCTCATCGGTATAGCTTCCCGACTGGCCGCCTACTTTTGCGTAATACTGCCCCAAATACACGGCGGTGCCAGCGTGGTCATTGCCTTCACCCTGAATGTAAATCTGCCACTGGCCACCCATATAGCCTGTGGCGGGGGTGGGATTAAGAATCTCTTCGGGATTATTCAGGACGATTCCGGTGATGATGACTTTATCCGTGGCGTCATAAGTTCCTACGCCGTCCTCATCGACCGCCTGAAGGTCCCAGTGAGTTACTTCGGCGACAGTGGGCTCATCACCCTTGACCGAGGCAACAAGGATTAGTGCCAGCATTGTTGCCAAAACTGCAATTCTGTTCATAACCAACTCCTCCAAAATATGTTAATAATATGTTTAAGCCATTTGGGTCTTAACATCTGCGCATAAAAATATAAAATTCGTGCTACCAAGTCAAGTAAAAATTTAACTCTTTCAAAAAAAATTTTGTCGGATAAAGTAGATAAGAAGCTGTCTTTGCCCAGCCAAAGGCAGGTCTGGTTGCCTTTTGCTGTTCTGACCGACCGTAGGGTTTTTGTCACTCACCATAGATTGGCAAATCTTATTTTTTACGGAAATTGTTGTTGACAGAGGGGCTGCAATGGTTTAAGTTATTAGCATATGCTAATAACTATGAAGGTGTCCGATGGCTAGACCTTTCAGATGCAGATGTGTACGGTGCATGCCAGGAACGAATTATTTCAAACCAAGAGGTATTCCTCTAACTACTCTTGAAGAGGTTAATTTGACGGTAGATGAATTTGAGGCGATCAGGCTTGCTGACCTGGAGGGTTTATATCAGGAAGAGTCCGCGAAAAAAATGGAGATTTCACGGCAGACATTTGCAAACATCATAAACTCTGCGCACAAAAAAATTGCTGAGGCAATAGTAAAGGTAAAGGCAATAAGAATAGAAGGAGGTGTTTATAGGATGGCAAATATGAGGAAATTCAAATGCTACGATTGCAACCATGAATGGGAAATGCCTTATGGTACGGGCAGACCACAAGAATGTCCGCAATGCAAAAGCAAGAACATTCATAGGGCGGAAGAGGATAGAGGTTACGCTAGGGCGGGCAGAGGGCGAGGCCGTTGTGGCAGGCCCTGGTGATACAGAAAGTAGTTAACAGTAATTGGACAGTGTATAAGGAATAAACTATGAGAATATGTATACCTACAGAAACCGACGTGGGGCGGAAAGCAATAGTATATGCTCATTTCGGTAGCGCCCCGTACTTTACAATCTATGACAGCGAAAAAGATGCATTCGAGGTGATTGACAACTCTAACCAGCATCATGCTCATGGAACATGTCACCCTTTAGGGATGCTAAATGGCAAACATATCGACGCTGTGGTTTGTAGTGGCATGGGTGCGAGAGCCGTTTTGGGGCTTAATGGAAGCGGGATAAAGGTATATAGGGTAGTTGGGGGAACGGTTGAAGAAACAATCGAAAAGTGGAAAGATGGCAGCTTTGAGGAGATTACCGTAGAGAACGCCTGTAGTGAGCACAGGTGCCACTGAT